>Ga0302215_10001669_pt1 | contig 15659 bp, 9 predicted proteins | sample II_Fen_N3_1_FD_194580 | JGI IMG/M metagenome (GOLD analysis project Ga0302215, IMG submission 194580) | Peat permafrost microbial communities from Stordalen Mire near Abisko, Sweden - II_Fen_N3_1 | ecosystem: Environmental > Terrestrial > Soil > Wetlands > Permafrost | place: Sweden: Abisko...
TGAAAGGAAATGGATCTATGCGTTACTAGGTGGGGAAAAGAGTAAAAACTATCTCTATGCAGGTGAAAATATACTGGTTTTTAAACAAACTCTCTTTGATGCTATTATTAAATAAAACAATGAAAAAATTGGCTTATATCTCACGATTCCTTTTAATATTCCTTTTAACAATACTTATTTCATTATTCTCATATGATTCATTGAGACAATCGTCATTGTTTGACAAAGAAAATTTCATTTCAAAAGGTTATTCACAACAAGATATTCTTTTATTCTCAGATATTTCATTTCGGGAAGGAGATAAATTGAGAAAATGGAATCAAGATATAAAAGTAGAAATAGATACTACTTGTCCTATTGATAAGGATTTTATTTCAGAAGTAGATAATGTTATTAAAGTATTATCTCCATTAATTGCTCCAATTAAAATATACAGAGTATCAAAAAATGGGAATCTGATTGTACATATGAATTGTCAAAACACACCTGTAGGGAATGGTATCGGCTATACTTTAGTGAATAATATGAACTTGTTATCTGAGCCAATAAATCATGCTGATGTATATATTATAAAATATCATCTTCATATTTTACCACATGAGATGTGTCATGCTATTGGACTTTCTCACCCAAAGAATAGTTATCCATTTTATAATATAATGGGGGTCAATAACTTTTGCGTGAAAGAGACTAATAAAATCATAAAGCAAAAACCACCAATTAAATTTGCAATTGTATTTGATACATGGGAAGAGATCGACTCTTTTGAGAGATATCAAAAAGAGTTAGTAATTCCTTTTGAAGAACGACTAATAATAAAAATGCTTTATACATGCGATTTTAAATCAGGGCTTAAGAAAAGTGTTTTTAAGAAAGAAATGGGAATTACTAATGCAAAAACGGGTGATAAATAATATACAAGTATGAACTTTTTCATACCATCATACGAAAAACTGAATCATTGATTTTATACTTGGCAGCTTAGAATCGACCAAAACAGAATGCATATTTTTGGAATAAAAACGACTGGAATAAAAACGACAGCTGCTGTCACATATCTCGGGCGTTAAGTGTAATAACAAAAAATTAAAACAACAAATAGGATAAAACAAAACTACAATAGAATCAAGTATGAAATTTATCAAAAAACAAATAGTATTTACCCTATTCATTTGCATTCTTACACATACAAACTTATACAGTCAAATAAAGAATTATGACAATTCAATATGTTGGGAAATCACTTGTTCTAAAGCATCTAAACCATCGTATATATTGGGATCAATACATAATTTAGACACAACTAAAATAACCTTCCCAATTTATAAAGTAAAAGAATTAATTGATGAATGCAGTAGTTATTGTATGGAATCAAATACTTCTGCAATTGATAGTACTCAAATGAAAGAATTTGTTAGTAATATTCTTTTAAACAATATGAAATTGAATTTTAGAGATTATCTCGATAATGAGTATTATGAGAAACTTATTCACATAGTTGATTCTTCAAAAGGAACATTGAAGTCTTTTAAAAGGTATTTATCAATCATTAAACCTGGATATATTGGGTTTATGGTGACAACAGAAAAACAATTAGGAAAATCATCTTTATATGCCCAAACTAATTTACAAATGGATTCATATTTTCAACAATACTCACTATTTAAGAAATATGAAATTCATGGTTTAGAATCGGCTCAAAAAACATTAGATTTGGTACTGGGTGGTACATATAAAGAATCAATTTTTGTCCTAAAAACTTGCATTGATGGATATTATGAAAAAGATACTATTGATTTGATTAAGAATTACGTTAATCAGAATCTAAAACTTTTAAAAGATGATGCTTATTTGGATTCGACGATGATGAATAGAAATAAGGTCATGGCTGACGGAATAGATCGGCTTTTGCAAAACAAAACAGTTTTTATTGTTATTGGTGCTGCACATTTGCCTTATAAATTTGGAGTGTTAAATCTACTAACTCAAAAAGGTTATTTTGTAAAACCTTATCGTATTGACTTGAAAGTAAATAAAAAGACAAACAAACAATTAACAACCAATCTTCCAGTACTTAACATACACTTTTCAACTATAAATTTATCAGACAAATCATTTTTATATGAAAATAAAAACAACTTTTTTTCCCTCCGTTTTGGCAGTCATGTTGCTACTGGTAACAACCATACAGAGCTATGCACTTAATTACACTATCATTTTTACGGCATCTGGTGTTACGACCTCGGTGGGTAGTGTGCAGGTACAGAACCTGACCAAAGGCACAACAGTTACTGTACCAGATGGTAACACTTTAAATTTGACCGATGTAACAGCAGTAGATGAGCTTAATGCCAACAATTCTGCCATTCGGATTTCGCAAAACGCCGCCACCGGTAAATCTACCTTAACATTTTATGCTAGCCAGGCTGGTAGTGCACAAGTGGCTGCATATGCCCTTGATGGTCGAAAAGTGGCGGGACTAACCACTCGTTTGGAGACTGGCGACAATTCCTTAGAACTAGCATTACCTGCTGGTATGTACATAATCCATTTATCTGGAACAAGATATGCCTATTCTGCAAAGCTGGAAAGTCAGGCAAGTTTATCTAGCAAAGCCGAAATTAAATTTGTGAACAATATAAAAGTGATCGCTTCCTCCCTACAGAAAAGCAAAACGACAACTGCAACAACTACCATGAGTTTCAATGCTGACGACCAACTGCTCTATACAGCTACTTCAGGTACATACATAGCCTCTGTACACGATGTACCTACCGGTAGTTATACAACCAACTTTGTTTTTTTTTTAATACCTACTTCTGCCATACCAACAGGCACGTTTATAATGGGCAGTCCGACAACAGAAGTAAGTAGAAATGCAGATGAAAACCAACACTCAGTAACGCTAAGTGCTTACCATATGAGTAAATATGAAATTACGAATGCACAATATGCAGCTTTCCTGAATGCCAAAAGTATTAGTAACAGCAGTCTCCCATCATATATTTATAGTTCTTTGGGTTTAACTTATAATGGCACATTGTGGACACCGGTAACAGGTTACGAAAATGCTCCGGTAATTAAAGTAACATGGTGGGGAGCTATAGCGTATGCTGCTTATGTGGGTGGTGCCTTACCCTCCGAGGCTCAATGGGAATATTCATGCCGAGCGGGCACTACCACACCATTTAGTACCGGTAATTTTCTGACCAATCTGCAAGCCAATTATTATTGGTTAGCAACTTATAATGGTGTTAAGAACGATGTAACCACATACCCGGGTAAGCCTAAACCTGTCGGTTCATACGCTGCTAATGCCTTCGGACTTTACGATATGCATGGTAATGCGATGGAATGGTGTACCGACTTGTACTGCGGTAATTATCCAGATTATGCTCAGACCAACCCTACTGGGGGTACTTCGAGCACGCTCCGCGTTTATCGTGGTGGCAATTGGCGTCAAGTTCCTGAATTTTGCCGCTCCGCTTGGCGTAATTGTTACTCCGAGTGGTATTCCAGTGATTATTTAGGGTTTCGGGTGGTGTTTCTCCAATAGTTCACTGTGAGTGCATTGAGCTAAAAAAGAAACTAGAGAAACAAAAAAAATGAACGAGATCTTAACACTCACCTTGTCGTTTTAGAATTACTAGTTAAAAAGAGGTCTTATGAAATTAAAAACAATATTTATCATTTCAATTAGTCTTATATCAATGGGAATTAACTCTTATGCTATTTTATAGAAGATATGTTTAACACAGTTACGTGAACTGTTAAAAAACTGAGGGGTTTTGAAAAACGGTTTATCAAAGCCGGGAAAACAGACATCTTACAGTTTAAAGTAACTGTTGAAAACCAGAAGTTTTACGATCAGGATATTCATTTCATTGCCGAACCCTGAATTTTCAAGATGTTTTTGAAAAGAAGTTCTGCAAAAGTAAATGAAGCCAGTTTTGAATTGACGGATGAATATAAACAAAGCGAGCAATAAAATCTTCCGATTAAATGATTTTTGATATTGAAATGAAAATAAATTGATGAAAATAAAATTCCATAACGAATACATTTAAAAATAGATATTACAAAAAATAAATTATCTCTATGAAAAAAATAACTTTCCTGTTTTTCTTTTATTGCATAACATTGGTTTCAGTTGCTGAAAACTCAAAAACACCAATTTACCAATTCAGAATGACCAATGATATTCAACTGACTAATTTAGAACTGACTGATACGGCTACCATTCTCACATTTAATGTGAAAAATGCAACAGGTGCAACGTTATCAAAAGGAAGTTTCATTCAATCTTCGACAGGAGGTAAGAAGTATTTTGCAAAAAGTGCAGTAGGATTACCTATGCCTATGGGGGTTAAATGGGACGTGAAAGATAAAAAACCGGTCAGGTTTTCGATAATATTTCCTCCTATAGATACAACTATTGAAAAGATAGACTTTTCTGAACCTTTTACACAACAAGGGGATGCATGGCAATTTTTCGGTATTGTTTTAAAAGAACATATACGTACATCGAAGTTACCAAGCTCTTTGGAAGGTTTGTGGCGAAAAACAGATGGCAGCAATTTATTGTATGCTGCTTTTTATGAAGAATCTGCAATTTATAATGCCCAGGTCTGGCAATATGTATCGTGTCAATCAAATGATAATAAAACAGAAATGGTTTTGAAATCGAAATTTAATTCCATTAAATTAATAATTGATTCATTTGTGAATGGCAATATTACAATTTTTGAAAACGGTAAAGAACAAATGATTTGCAGTCTTGATAGAATCAAAAACAAAGAATATAAGCCTTTAGACAATCAACCTTTTGCTGAGAATCTATTTAAGTCAGATACTGCTACTTATTGTGGATATATCCATGGTTTTACGGCAAATATGCCTCATTTTATTAAACTTGATTTTGACAATGCCATCACGGGGAAACCTGAGTCAAAACAAGTACAAATTGATGAAAACGGATATTTTGAAACAAGAATAGGACTGGATTATCCCTTGATGGCAACAGCTAATTTCAAAGGAATTGGCAATGAAAGAGTGTTATTGGAGCCTGGCAAAAAAACTTTTCAAAGTCTGGAATATGGTATACCGCGAAAATCAGAACCTTTTTATGGTACTCATAGGTGCTATTTTATGGCTGATAATGCTGAATTAAATGATGAAATCCATGTAGAGATTGGAAAAAGGGATAACGCTGATGAAGCAAACAAATTGATGAACAAGCAGACTATTGACCAATTGACTGAAACTCTTAACATTGAATATAATCAAGGACTTTCACTTTTAGAAGATTATAAAAACGAGCGTAACCTGAGTCCAAAAGCTGTTGCCATTCTTAGTTCCAATACATTAATGAAACGCACTTCACTTTTATCAGATTTTTTAGATTATAAGATAAAAAATATAATAAAAAATAATTCTAAGAATGCAATGTCAGAACTTAAATTTATAGTCAAAACAAAAATAGATTCTATTTTTGCGTTATCAATGATTGAAAGTGTGAAACAACCAGTAATATTCATCGACTATCGTTTTGCTGCGACTTTCCGTAAGATACCTACTAATAATTACTTTGTACCAATGATGAAAATATTTACTGAAAACAAATGGAATATGGTGGGTGATATAGCCAAAAAATGCAAGGATTTAACTCCAGAAGAAATAGCTTTTCTAGATACACTTGCTTCATTATCTAAGGGAAAAAATGATACTATAACTTTTAAAAAGTATAAGACTAATTTTGTAATGTTTTTTTCAAGTCATCCATCAGAACTGAAGGAGTATATGGAAGAAATCAGTCAAAAGAAATTACTTGAAACTATAAAAACAGGTTTTAGCGAATCAATATGGGCTGCTGATCTGATAAGAACTAACATTATATTTAAAAAATTAGATGATTATAAGTTACTTACAGATGAACAATTGAATGAAACTACCAAGCAATTTTCCAATCCTGTAATTATTGCTAAAATTACAGAGGCAAATAATAATTTAAAAAAGAAAATACTTACTCAAAAATCTAAACGAAATTTTACTGTTTGTAAAACACCGAATGTAACTCCCGAAAAAATAGTTGAAACAATCCTGAAAAAATATCGTGGGAAAGTTGTCTATTTGGATTTATGGGCAACCTGGTGTGGCCCATGTCTGAGGAATATAGCTGATATGAAATCTTTAAAGGAATCTTTTAAAGCAGATAGTGTTGTTTTTGTGTATATTACAAATGAAACATCCCCCAAAAATCTATGGGAAAATTTAATACCGGACATTGAGGGGAATCATTATCGTTTGACTCAAACAGAATGGGATGTGATGTCTAAAAATTTAAATGTAACATCGATCCCTCATGGAATACTTTATAATAAAACAGGTGATATTGTAAGTCCTAAGATACAAGGATTAACAAACACGGATGTCAAAAATCTATTAAATAATACCCTTGGTAAAAAGCAATTAAAATTTGCTTCAACCCATAATTCCACTAATGGCATTTATATGGTTGTAGATAAAATGCCTGTTTTTCCAGGAGGAGAAACTGAGTTAATGCGTTTTATCGCTAGCAATCTGCATTATCCAGTAGTAACACAAAAACTTGGTATTCAAGGTAAAGTAATTGTTCGTTTTGTGGTAAATAAACAGGGACAAGTAGAAAATGCAGAAGTTGTCAGAAGTCTGGATTCATCACTTGATGAAGAAGCCATACGGGTTGTTAAATCTTTACCTGGATGGATTCCCGGTGAACATAAAGGGCAAAAGGTATCGGTATATTATACATTACCTATTACATACAAACTAAATTAATAAAGTTGGATACTGAAATTTCTAAGAAATGTCTTTTGTCATTAATTAGTATAAAAAAGAAGTTTCCAACTATAAAATCGAATTAACAGAAAAAAAATGAAGAAGATTCCAATCGCATTTTGTGCATTAATTTTTAGTTTAAACTTGCAATCACAAAGTTCAAAGTTATTGTATAAGGATAAAAACTCTCCGGTTGAAAATCGTATTGAGGATTTGCTCAAACGCATGACCCTGGAAGAGAAAGTATTGCAAATGAACCAGTGGACGTATGGTAAAAATGCGAATGCAAATAACATTGAGGCGAGTATGAATGCAGTCCGTCCTGAGATCGGGTCATTAATTTACAGGAGCATAAGCCCTGTATTCCGGAATCAAATCCAAAAGAAAGCGATGGAAGAATCCAGATTGGGGATTCCGATCCTGATGGGTTATGATGTGATTCACGGTTATAAAACTATTTACCCTATACCACTGGCACAAGCTTGTTCGTGGAACCGGGAACTGGTAAGCCAGGCTTGTGCAGTTGCAGCAAAAGAGTCACGCCTTTCGGGAATAGACTGGACGTTCTCACCCATGATTGATGTAGCGCGTGATGCCCGTTGGGGACGTGTATCCGAAGGATACGGTGAAGACTCATATACAAACGCAGAATTCTGCGTGGCATCTGTTAAAGGGTATCAGGGCAAAAACCTGTCCGACCAGACATCTATAGCAGCGTGCTTGAAACATTATATCGGTTACAGTCTGTCGGAAGGTGGGCGCGACTATCATTACAGCGATGTTTCGGCACAAACCCTTTGGGAAACATTTATACCGCCTTACGAAGCGGGTGTGAAAGCCGGAGTTGCAACCTTAATGAGCGGATTTAACGACATTTGTGGTATTCCCGCATCTGCAAATCATTACACCTTGACCGAGATCTTAAAGGACCGATGGAAACATGATGGCTTTGTGGTGTCCGACTGGGGTTCCATAGAGAATCAAATAGCTCAGGGTTTTGCAAAGGATAAAAAAGAAGCTGCCTTCAAGTCTTTTATGGCCGGAGTGGAAATGGATATGGTGGATAATAACTATGTTGAAAACCTGCCTCAACTTGTAACGGAGAATAAAATTTCAATGAAAAATATTGATGAAGCTGTCAGGAGAATATTGAGGATCAAATTCCGTTTGGGATTATTTGATCAGCCTTATGTAGTCGAATTGCCCGAAAAGGACCGTTATTTTCAACCTCAAAGTATGGCCGTTGCCGCGAAACTGGCAGAAGAATCGTATGTTCTCCTAAAAAATAAGAAAAACATATTACCTCTTTCGAAAGAAGTAAAACAAATAGCTCTGATAGGTCCACTGGTTAATAATCGGGTTGATTTGATGGGTTCGTGGGAAGGGCAGGGAACAGCAGCGACAGTGCAGACGCTTTTAGAAGGAATGCAACAGGAATTCCAAAGCAAAGCTGTTTTGAATGTGGCCAAAGGGTGTGATTTCGATGGAAAAGACGAAACAGGATTTGAAGAAGCCATTCAACAGGCTCTGAAATCGGATGTGATAGTTTTCTGTCTGGGTGAAAAGAAAAGTTGGAGCGGCGAGAATGCATCCAGATCAACAATTGCACTGCCAGCTATTCAGGAACGGCTTTTAAACGCGTTAAAGAAAACCGGGAAACCAATAGTACTGGTTTTGTCATCAGGTCGTCCGGTCGAGTTAAGAGGTCTGGAGCCACTTTCGGATGCAATACTGGAAATCTGGCAACCGGGCATAGCTGGAGGAAGTGCCATGGCTGGTATTCTTTCCGGCAGGTTGAATCCCTCAGGAAAGCTGGCAATCACCTTTCCATTGACAACCGGCCAGATCCCGACTTATTACAATATGCGTCAATCAGCCAGACCCGGAATTGGTGGCTATCAGGATATATCCTCTGAACCAAAGTATTGGTTTGGACATGGATTAAGTTATACGACTTATACTTATGGCAAAGTGAAATTATCCTCTGACAAAATCAAAAAAAACGAAAAACTAATTGCAGAAGTGGAAGTAACTAATACAGGGAAAATGGATGGAAAAGAAACTGCACTCTGGTATATTTCAGATCCTGTTGCGTCGATTACACGTCCCATGAAAGAATTAAAATACTTCGAGAAAAAAGATCTCAAAGCAGGCGAAAAAACAATTTACCGTTTCGAAATTGATCCCATGCGCGACTTGAGTTTCCCAGATTCAAACGGGTTGAGACATCTTGAAAAAGGGGATTTCTATCTGGCTATCAATGATCAGAAATTGAAGTTTGAATTGGTTGAAGAATAAATCACGAAATTAAAATTCAAACAGAACCCGAAGGAAAGAGATAAATTTATTTCATTCCCTCGGGATCGTTTTGTCCAGATTATTCATTTTTTTCTCTCATTAATTATGGGTATGTCATGCCATTTATATAACTTGCTCGAATAGGCATTATAATATCATTGCTTACTTAATTTTATTTTTCAATCAATCCATTCAGGTTATATATCCTATTAAAATATATCTTTGTATACTGAAAAATCGAATGATTCAGTTTAATAATTCAAAAATGCAATGACTGAAATTTAAAAATGATCAGTCGGAGAAATTAATCTTAAATTAAAAAACATTCATGAACAGTCACAAATTTCTTTCAGCAGTTGTCATTTTATTCATATTCGGGTTTCTATCCTGTTCAGACACTACTCCTGTTAATCCGATTCCAAAACCAATTGTTCCACCGGTGGTAGTAACGCCGATAGATACAACGCATACAAAACCCGGCGATGGGATTTATTATACTGTAAAAATACGTACAAATGCATTGAGTACTAAATGGACAAATTACACAGCGAAAACTATTGACCATTTGCTGGGATTTTCGTATTCAAAGGATCCGGCTTTAAGCACTTACGGAGGTTATAAGGTAAATCAGGTTACCGCAACCGGATATTACAGGGTTGAAAAGAAAGGTGATCGCTGGTGGATTGTTGATCCTGAAGGTTATCCGTTTATTAACAGAGGAGTTGCTGTTTTTGTAGCCGGAACATCCACAAATCAAAAGGCTGCATTGACAAATAAATATGGTTCGTCACAAAACTGGGTTAATTCTGAAAGTGATTTACTCCGGTATAATGGATTTAACGGGGCAGGAGCCTGGTCGGATATTGATCTAATCCGGAATTCAACAAAACCATTGGCTTACACAGTGATTGTGAGTCCTATGGGAGCTTATAACACCCAAAATTTAAAAAAATACGGTGGGACTTACCCCATAGCACCTGGAACAACACAAGGATGGCAGGGTTATCGGTATGATTTGGCAATGGTTTTTGATCCTGAATTTGATACCTACATTCAAAGTTCAATATCACTGATTTCAAAATATACTATGGATAAAAATTTATTGGGATATTTTACTGACAATGAATTGCCATGGGTAAACGATGCTTTGGATATCCATATAAAATATTTGGGTACCACTGAACCCGGATACATTGCTGCCAAAGCATGGTTAGATGCCCGTAAAGGTAAAAATGCCACAGCCACAGATATTAATGCAGCGGATAGACTTGCTTTTTTAGGTTTTTATTTTGAGACTTATGTTCAAAAAGTTGCAGCTGCGGTACGCAAATACGATCCTAATCATATGTATTTAGGATGTAAATTCAATCAGGAAAGTGAAGAGTTAAGTAATTCTGAAATCTTCAGGGTAGCCGGAAAATACATGGATATTATTTCAATAGATCATTACCGCAAATGGGAACCTGATATTACAATTATGTCGAACTGGGCTAATTGGTCAGGTAAACCATTTATGATTGTCGAGTTCTATACCAAGGGTGAAGACTCCAGATTGCCAAACAATACCGGTGCCGGATGGAATGTTCCGACACAACTGGACAGGGGCTATTTCTATCAGAACTTTGCCATTGAACTTCTAAGAAGCAAATCTTGTGTGGGATGGCATTGGTTTACCTATCAGGATAACGATCCATTGAATTTAAATACTGATTCTTCGAATCGAGATTCAAACAAAGGAATTGTAAACAGCGATTTTGCTCCATATACACCTTTGATGGACAATATCAAAAAACTGAACGAACATGTGTATGAATTGACGCAGTTTTTTGATAAATAGATTTAGAGCTCATAAATCTTAAGAATCTCATTCTATAATAACTTAAAATCAAATGTATGTATAATTCAATTGTCAAAAATCATCATCGATCTAATTTGCAATCCATTTTGTTTCTCACAATTATTATTATAGGCTTTAATTCCATAAAGTTATTTGCACAACCTGTAGCAAATGAAAAACCAAAAACTCACTTTAAACTGGCATTGAATGCCTATTCTTTTAACGAAGTATTGGTAGCAAAAGAAACTGAACGGAAGCGTGCTTTTACGCTTTTAGATTTGCTGGATTGGTGTGCTGTCCAGAATATTGAAGCTATTGACCTTACCGGATACTATTTCCCGGGTTACCCTGAAGTTCCTTCGGATGAGTATATCTATAATTTAAAACGCAAAGCCTTCAAGCTTGGGATAGATATAAGCGGAACAGGTATCCGTAACAACTTTGCAGATCCGGATCCAAAAGTTCGTGCAGCAGATGTTGAAAGAACTAAAAAATGGATCGTTATAGCCTCTAAATTGGGAGCACCGGTGATAAGATTATTTGCAGGAGCCATTCCAAAAGGATATGAAAATAAATGGGATGAAGTTGCCGGTTGGATGATAGAATGTTTCAAAGAGTGTGCAGCCTATGGCGAACAACATGGCGTTATAGTAGGTATACAAAATCATGGAGACATGCTTCAAACTGCAGAGCAATGTATTAAAGTGATGAATGGTGTAAATTCCGAGTGGGCTGGTATTATTGTCGATACTGGTAATTTCAGGGTTGCAAATCCTTACGGGGATATTGAAACAATAGTTCCATATGCAGTAAACTGGCAAGTAAAAGAAAGTGTGATCGGGAATAGTAGTTTTGTAAAAGCCGATTATGAGGAAATTATGCGAATATTGAAGAAAACTGGATACCGTGGCTATTTACCAATTGAAACCATTAAAAAAGATAAAACCTACGATCCTTTTACAGGTGTTCCGAACATGCTTAAAGATTTACACGCTGCACAGGACAAAGTATTTAATTAATCCTTTCCATAAAATTATGACAACAAATAATTGTTTACGCTTAATTGTATTCAGCCTGATTATAAACTTATGTAGTTCATTCCAGATTGCAGCACAAGAAATCGGATCCGATAATTTTGCTTTTGATCAAAATAAGAAACTGGGACGAGGAGTAAACATCATTGGATACGATCCTTTTTGGAAGAATTCAGGTATAGCCAGAATGCAGAAAAAACATTTTAAACTAATTAAAAGGGCAGGGTTTAATAATGTTCGTATTGTAATTATGCCATTCAAATTTTCTTTAAAGGATAAAGACTTTACAATCGATTCTGTTTTTTTTACGAAACTTGATTGGGTCATTATGCAATCATTAAAAAATAAATTAATGGCTATAGTTGATTTTCATGAGCATAATACTATGGAGAAAGATCCACTTGGAAATAAAGCAAAATTTTTAGCCATGTGGAAGCAAATAGCTCAACATTGCAGAAATTACCCAAAGGAGGTCCTTTTTGAAATATGCAACGAACCTAATATGAAACCTGAAATATGGAATGAAATTAATATTGAGGCGCACAATATATTACGGGAATCAAATCCGGATAGAACCATTATTTGGGGACCGGTTTATGGGAACCAGATAAAGTATTTGAAGGAACTGAAATTGCCAGTGAAAGACAGAAATATTATTGTTGCAATTCATTATTATTCTCCAATGCAATTTACACATCAGGGGGCACCATGGTCAGTCAAAAATAAGGGCTTAAGTGGTATTGAATGGAAAAGTACAGAAAGTGAAGAACTTGCTGTGAAAATAGATTTCGACATGGCCCGGGAATGGTCAAAGACAAATAACAGACCTATTACTCTTGGAGAATTTGGAGCTTATGGGAAAGCAGATATGCCCTCCAGGGTACGATGGACGAATTATATTGCCCGTCAGGCTGAAGATCGTGGTTGGAGTTGGTCGTATTGGCAGTTTGATTCAGATTTCATTGTTTACGATATTGATAAAGATCGTTGGGAAAAATCTATATTAAACGCCTTAATTCCAAACAAGAAATAAAACGGAATAAAGTTTATATCGATTAAATAGTTGTTGTGTTGAAATATAAACAATTAAGAATAGTCAATAAATCAATAATAATTTTATGACAAACAATAAAAGTCAATTCGTTTTTTTTGTGTGGTTAATACTCTTACCGTTTTTTGTACAGAGCCAGGTTAACAGTTCATATAAAGAACTTAAAGTGGATGCTAAAACAAAGCCGAAAGCTGCTTACAAAACATACAACACCCGGACAATTGATCAATTGTCAGAATTCAAAGTAAAAGAAACAGTTCCGGTTAATATCTATGGAAGCAGGACAGATATGAAAACTAAAGCTACCGGATTTTTTCATACAGAACAAATAAAAGGACGTTGGTGGGTTATTGATCCGGAAGGATACTTAAGCATTTGCAGAGCAGTAAACGATATTCAAACTGGGAAAGGAAATAGTTCTAAAATTGCATTCGCTTCAAAGTATGATAATAATCCGGTAAACTGGATGAGCGAAACAATGAAGTATTTGAATGAACTTGGTTTCTACTGTGCAGGTTCCTGGTCAAATACTTCAGCCATTACTACAAATCCCCGTCAACGAACTAATCCATTAGCTTATACAATTATTCTGAATTGGATGAGTGGATACGGTGGCAGTAGAACATATCAACAAGCAGGTCATAGGGGATACCCAAATAATGCAATTTTTGTGTTTGAAAAAGGGTTTATCGATTATTGTGATAAAAGAGCTTTGAAACTTGCCGATAATAAAAATGATAAAAACCTTTTCGGATATTTTACCGATAACGAATTGCCTTTTTATGGTAAGAGTCTGAATATGTTTTTAAGATTAGGCAAAACATCAGAAACAAATGAAAATTACATTGTTACTAAAAAATGGCTTGCTGACAATTGTTTTACTGAAGCAGATACGACAAATTCAGAAGTAAGAGAAAAATTCCTGGGATTTGTAGGTGAAACATATTCCAGAGTTGTCAATTTGGCACTAAAAAAATATGATCCAAATCACATGAACCTGGGATCCCGTGTAAATGTTAAAGATGCCTTGAATGATCCATACTTTATGCAGGCTTTTGGAAAGAATGTGGATATTTTAGCAATTAATTATTACGGAGTTTGGACACCTGATAGTACATCAATGAGTAATTGGGGTACTAATCTGAAGAAGCCATATATGATTACTGAATTCTACACAAAAGGGGAAGATTCAGGATTAGCCAACACCGCTGGAGCAGGTTGGATTGTAAAAACTCAATTGGAAAGAGGGTATGCTTACCAGCATTTTACCATGGCTCTTTTGGAATCAAAATATTGTGTTGGTTGGCATTGGTTTAAATATATGGACAATGATCCTACCACTTCAGCTGAACCATCAAATATAGATGGTAACAAAGGAATTGTAAAAATTGATTATGAACCATATACACCATTGGTTGATAAGATGAAAAGTCTTAATTTGGAAGTATACAATCTGATTGATTATTTTGACAAAAAAACATCAAGATAAAAGGCATAATATTAGGATTGTAGAATAACTAACACAAATAAATTCATTCCTTGAATCCTAAAAACTGATTATTTATCGATTATGGTGCTATATGCTTGAAATTGCTCGATGCAGATTAAAAAAGTAAAAGTAGTCCGGTTAAAATACAACCTGCAGGATTTGATGGGAACAAATATTTAACGTATATTTACGCCGACGGAATTCAACTGGTTCTTGAACATGTGAAAGGTAATATGAGGGGAGTTAGGTTTTGGGGAATAAAATGTTGGATTGATGTTGCCAGAGGTCATTTTGATACTTCAAAAGAAGAATTGAAATCGGCATTTACTGTTGAAAGCAAAAGCTATCAGCTGTATGTTGAACATCTAAAATATTTTTGATTTTATAAACAAGAAAAGAACCTATTGTTTCTTGAAAGTTGGAGATAGTTTCGATACTTTCTGTTCGATGTGAATGATTGAAAATGAATTAAGCCGGGAATTGAATCGCGAGCTTTCTTCACATACTTTTTCGGACAATATTAAAACCATCTGACTACCTCATTACAAGTATCAAAAAAGAGTTTATACTTTAAAAATTAAAAATAATTATATTTTCATGAAACGAAATTATTTTATTCTATTTCTCACTTTTGTTTGTTTAATTGGTGTTGCGCAAAATCCACTTAAAAAAAAGGCTATTTATCAGAGTATGCAGAAGGTTGCTGACTGGCAATTATCTCATTTCGAAGAACAGGTAAAAGCGGGTACTCAATATAAAAACTCACATGCCTATTGGTCATGGACAAATGGAGCTATGTATACAGGGATGTTAGATTGGGCAGAAATGAGCAATCAGAAAAAGTATTTTCAATTTTTAAAAGCGATTGGTGAGAAAGAAGCTTTCAAACCCGGACCGAATTTATATCATGCTGATGATATATGTGTAAGTCAGCTCTACCTTGAGTTATTTGCTAAATACAAAGATTCAGCAATGATAAAACCAACCTTAAAAAGAATAGATTTTGTTATTGCAAATCGATCTTTGGGAGATTTAGACTTTACCCGAAAAGGAAATCAACAACGTTGGAGTTGGTGCGATGCCTTATTTATGGCACCTACGGTATATGCCAGGGCATCCAGAATTACGGGTAAT
>Ga0302215_10001670_pt1 | contig 15654 bp, 14 predicted proteins | sample II_Fen_N3_1_FD_194580 | JGI IMG/M metagenome (GOLD analysis project Ga0302215, IMG submission 194580) | Peat permafrost microbial communities from Stordalen Mire near Abisko, Sweden - II_Fen_N3_1 | ecosystem: Environmental > Terrestrial > Soil > Wetlands > Permafrost | place: Sweden: Abisko...
CCTATTTCCTTTGTACGTTCTTTCACAATATACACCATGATATTGCTGATTCCGATGATACCGGCAAGCAATGTTCCCATTCCGATAAATCCTACGATAATGGTAATCACGAAAAGGAAAGTAAAAGAATCCTGCAATCCTTCAGCACGGTTATTCATTCCCACTGCATTCTGATCATCAGGCGAAACTTTTTTTCGCGCTCTCAATTCTTTTTCCAGCTCCTTCCCGTATTTTATGGCTTCATCGGGTTGCATTTTTTCGTCATAAGCGATAAAGACAGTGCTTAACGTATCTGAACCTTTTTTCACCTGCTGCAATGTGGAAATCGGAACACTGATCATTCTTTCATCCCAGTCACCTCCGTCATCACTGAAAACGCCAATCACTTTAAAAATACTTCCGTTAATTTCCAGTTCTTTTCCTACAGGATCACCATTTTTAATCAAATCACGCTGCACCATTCTTCCGATCACAGCAACATATTGATTATTATCTATATCTCTGCTGGAAATAAATCTTCCATTCATCAACTTTCGGTTTTCGATAAATGATTCTTCATCATTGGCACCAGAAATCTGATAACTACCACTTTCTTTACCATACTTCACAAGAAAATTCGTCGAATATCTTGGAGTTGAATACTGTACTTTTTCGGGTTGAGACTTGATGAGTGCGTCATAGTCAGAATTATTTAAAGTAACATCTCTGTCTGCCTGCAAACCTCCATATGCAATATTGGCACGACCTGTATAAATCGTGATAAGATTCTGAGCATCTCTGGTAAAACCTTGCTGAAAAGCATTCTGCAAACCATTTCCAATACCAAAAAGCACAATGAAAATATACAGTCCCAAAGCTACCGTAAAGCCCGAAAGCACCGTCCGCAATACATTACTGCGAATAGAACTGAATATTTCCTGCCACCGATCTAGGTCAAACATATGTTTTGTTTTTTACTTTGTAAAAAGTGAATGAGCTACGCTGTGAATTTTCTTTAAAGTCAATTCACTGCATTGTCAATTTTATGAGATTTGCGAATCAAAAATTGACTATTCACTTATTATTTAACTTTTCAACATTCCACTTAATAAAACGAAAGTTGTCTTTACTAATTTTTCTATTTTGTCCAAATTCTCTTTTTTTACATAATCACATTCAATCACTATGTCAAAACAAGAATCTAATTCTATTACCGAACCTCGCGAAATTTCAAAATATCTTTTTCTTTCGGTTTCAGATTTTCTTGAGCAGCCTTCTGTAATATTTAAAACTACCGAGGTTGAAGCTCTTCTGATCTGATCTGTTAAATTATATCTTTCCTCAGCAGGAAGTCTGCTTATTATTTTATAACATTCAAATCGTAACTCTCTTGCCGATTTATAAACATCAAGTTTATAATGGTTGAGATTTAAAAACATTTTTTTTCATTTTAAAATTCATTTGTGTTTACTAATAAAAATTCACTTGCGAAGCAAAATTGACCATTCACAATTCACCTCTTAAAGTACGATCTGCTTTATAAACTCGTCACTTTCTATAATTCCGTCTCTTAAGATAACGTTTCTCTTAGTTTGTGCGGCAACATCCGGTTCGTGGGTTACTACAATGATGGTTTTTCCTTCGTTGTTGATATCCTGAAGGAGTTTCATGATGTCGTGAGTCGTTTTAGAATCTAATGCTCCTGTCGGTTCATCCGCCAAAACTACTTTAGGATCGGTAATCAATGCTCTTGCGATGGCAACTCTTTGTTTTTGTCCACCCGAAAGCTCGTTTGGAAGATGGGTTGCCCATTGTGCCAAACCCACTTTTTCCAAATATTCCATAGCTCTGAGATTACGCTCTTTTCTCGGAACGTTTTGATAATACAACGGAAGCGCGACATTATCTAAGGCAGTCTTGTAGCCAATCAAATTAAAAGACTGGAACACGAAACCAAGAAATTTCGAACGATATTCGGCAGCTTTTACTTCATTAAGATGCTCAATGGGAATTCCGTCGAGATCGTAAACGCCACTATCTTTTTCATCCAAAATCCCGATAATATTCAACAAAGTTGATTTTCCGGAACCTGAACTTCCCATAATAGAGACAAATTCGCCCTCATTGATCGTAAGGTTAATACCTTTGAGAACGTGCAGTTTACTCTTACCCGTATCGTATGATTTATGTAGATCCTGAATTACTAACATTAAGCGATTACTATTTTTATTTTCAATAAGTAGTAGATAATTTGGTTTTGTTACAAGAATAAAAATTTCTTTAAAAAATTTCATGTTTAATACATAAAAAACTTATTATCAATAATTTAAAATAAAGTGTTTAATTTCAAAGTTAACATAACTTATATTTTCATGGGTCAACTATCTATAAACCAATATCAGAGGGAGTTTCATGTAAATGTGGAAAACTTTTAGAGTTAAAAGTCAGTGATTTAGTCTTTACCCCTTTTAAAATAGGTCTGCGTTGTCTAACTTTGTGCTTCGCACGGCAAGAGAGATGAGTAGCTCTGTATATTGAGAAGTTAAAAACATAACCCTCAATAGATCAGAAACTTACTAATCTCCTGAGTTTTACAAGCAATGATCTATTTTTTATAATTTTTAAGACATTACAATTTAATATGGGAATTTTCGATAAAAGAATAAGCTACAAGCCGTTTGAGTATCCTGAAGTTCTTCAGTTTACGGAAGCCATCAACAAATCATTTTGGGTACACTCGGAAGTTGATTTTACAGCGGATGTTCAGGATTTTCAGTCACAATTGGAACCACACGAAAAAAATGCGGTAAAAAATGCACTTTTAGCGATTGCCCAGATTGAAGTTTCTGTGAAGTCGTTCTGGGGTAACCTTTATAACCACCTTCCAAAACCTGAATTGAATGGTTTAGGATCTACCTTTGCTGAGTGTGAATTCCGTCATTCTGAAGCCTACTCACGTTTGTTGGAAGTTTTGGGATATAATGAAGAATTTTCTCAAGTTGTAGAAGTTCCTGCGTTGAAGAAGAGAATTGATTTCTTATCAAACGTGCTGAAACATGCCAATTCTGCAACACCAAAAGAATATGTTTCCTCTTTGCTTTTATTCAGTATTTTGATTGAGAACGTATCTTTGTTCTCGCAGTTTGCAATCATTTTGTCTTTCACAAGATTTAAAGGTTTCCTGAAAAATGTTTCCAATATTATTGCTTGGACGTCTATTGATGAGCAGATTCACGCGAACGGTGGAATTTATCTGATCAACAAAATCCGTGAAGAGCAGCCTGATCTTTTAACTGATTCTGATATTGAAGATATTTATACTTTAGTAGACCAATCGATCGAGTTGGAAGGTGAAATTCTTGACTGGATCTTCGAAATGGGCGAATTGGATAAATTCTCTAAGCAAGATTTAATCAACTTTATGAAATACCGTGTTGACGAAAGTTTAACCAAAATCAACATGGAAAAACGTTACAATACCACTGCAGAACAATACAGCCCAATGAAATGGTTTGAAGAAGAAGTTTTCGCCAATTCTATGGATGATTTCTTCGCAAAAAGACCGGTGGATTATACAAAGCATGATAAGAGTATTACGGCGAATGATCTTTTCTAAATTTTGAATTTTAAATTTTAGATTTTAAATTATTTGGGCGCCAATTTCCGCCTTCCACTCCCGCTTTTTATTTTGTTAGCTTCGGCTTCGCTCAGCCAACAAAACAAAAGAGCTCCGTTCAAGTCGGGGCGCAAAGTTGTTAAGTAACAAAGGTAGTTTCTAAAAAGAAAATAAGTTGTTTTTTTTAAATTATTGAAAATCTGATCCTTGCTTGATTTAAAGTAGAAAAAAAATCCGTTAGGTTTGGCTTGGATATCAATAGGAATGGGCTTTAGCCCGTTTTCAAAAGAAAAGAAATTCGTTTGGCTTTAGCCAAAACTTAAAGCGATTGTTTTGCGCAGAGAACCTTGTCAAGGTTTGAAACCTTGACAAGGTTGATTAAATAGTTTGATTAAAACTTAAAAAGAGATATTAAACTTTACCGAAACGAAAGATTTTGATTGGGTAAAGTGAAAAAAAAGACAAACCGTCGTCTTAGCCCTGATTGCAGCGGCATCCTTTTTTCTGGGTGACTGAGCGCAGTCGAAGGCACACAGAAAAAAGATATAGCGGAAAGCAGGTACACAAGTGAGAAGAAAGACAACATTTTCTGCTCCTAAAAAATTAACAAAACAATGTACTCGGTACATTTTACAATATAAAAAATGGAAGAACAAAAAAATAATATCTGGTGGCTCAACGAAGAATCTGAGCAAATGCTGAACAGAGGTTACCTTTTGAAAGGGGAAACCGTAGATGGTGCAATTGACAGAATCACCACTGCCGCAGCAAAAAAACTATACAAACCTGAACTGCAGCCGGCTTTCAAGGAGATGATCATGAAAGGATGGATCAGTTTTTCTTCTCCTGTTTGGGCGAATATGGGAACGCAGAGAGGTCTTCCAATCTCTTGTTTCAACGTGCATATTCCAGACAGTATTGAAGGAATTACCCACAAAATGGGTGAAGTAATCATGCAGACAAAAATCGGAGGTGGAACTTCGGGATATTTCGGGGAACTTCGTAACAGAGGAACGGCAGTAACTGATAACGGAAAATCTTCGGGAGCGGTTTCGTTCATGAAATTGTTTGACACTTCTATGGATGTCGTTTCACAAGGCGGTGTAAGAAGAGGTGCTTTTGCTGCTTATCTTGATGTTGACCACGGCGATATTGAAGAATTTTTATCAATTAAGGACATTGGAAGTCCGATTCAGAATTTGTTTACCGGAATTTGCGTACCAGATTACTGGATGCAGGATATGATTGACGGTGATGCCGACAAACGTAAAATCTGGGCAAGAGTTTTGGAAAGCCGTCAGCAAAAAGGTCTTCCTTATATCTTCTTTACCGATAACGTGAACAGAAACAAACCTCAGGTTTATAAAGATCTTGGATTAACGATTAATGCGAGTAACCTTTGTTCGGAAATCATGCTTCCGTCTACAAGAGAAGAATCTTTCATCTGCTGTCTGTCTTCTATGAATCTAGAATTATACGACGAGTGGAAAGATACCAACGCTGTGCAATTGGCGATTTACTTCTTAGACGCCGTTTTATCTGAATTTATCGAAAAAACTGAAGGAAATTATTATCTACAAGGAGCAAGAGACTTCGCAATGCGTCACAGAGCGCTTGGTTTGGGAGTTTTGGGTTATCACTCTTATCTTCAGAAAAACATGATTCCTTTTGAGAGTTTTGAGGCAACGCAGTTTAATGCGAGAGCTTTCAAACACATCAGATCTCAAGCTGATATCGCATCAAAAGAACTGGCAAATATCTATGGTGAGCCTGAACTTCTGAAAGGTTACGGAATGAGAAATACAACGGTAATGGCAATTGCTCCTACCACTTCAAGTTCGGCGATTTTGGGACAGACTTCTCCAGGAATTGAGCCTTTTGCATCGAATTATTACAAAGCCGGTTTGGCGAAAGGAAACTTCATGCGTAAGAATAAATATCTTGCTAAATTATTGGAAGAAAAAGGTCTTGATAATGAAGAAACATGGAGAACAATTATGTTGAATCACGGTTCTGTACAGCACTTGAACGAATTGACTGACGAAGAAAAAGCAGTGTTCAAAACTTTCAAAGAAATCTCTCCGATGGAGATTATTTCGCAGGCAGCACAAAGACAGCAATATATCGATCAGGCGCAGTCTCTGAATTTACAGATTCCGTCTACGATGCCTGTGAAAGATGTAAATTATCTTTACATTGAGGCTTGGAAGAAAGGCGTGAAAACTTTGTATTACCAAAGAAGTTCTTCTGTTTCTAAGGAAATGATGGTGAATTTTGTGAGCTGTTCAGCTTGTGAAGCTTAAATAAAATAAAAAATCATATAGATTTGAAGCACGTCAATTGACGTGCTTTTTTTTAGAAAATGGTTTTTATTTTTACACCATAGTGCATTTTTCATTTTATTTTTTTCTTGATAATTTTATTTGATAAGAAATGTAAATTAATTATATCGGTATTTATTCTATTGATAAAATAAGATATTAAGAATTAGTCATACCTATAGACATATAATTATGAAAATCAAATAATTATATGAATGTAAGTAAGTTAATATCTTTGTGCGATTAATTTATTTATAGCTAATAAAGACATTAAAACACACTAATGAAAAAAATTTTATTTACACTATGTGTAAGCTGCTGCAGTGCAGTTTATTCTCAAAATCTCAATTTCTCAGATTCTAAATTTAAAGCCTTAATTTTAAGCTCAACCTCAACAAATGAGATCGCAAAAGATCTTACCGGAAACTCTATTGCGATTGATGCTAATGGAGATGGTGAAATTCAGATTTCTGAAGCGCAACAGGTAAAAATACTTACCGTTGAACTTCCAACATTTAATTCAAGTTTGGTTCCGGATGGTGTTTCTGATGCTACTCAATTTACCAACGTTGAAGAGCTTTATATTTATCACGCAAATTCTGCAATCCTGAATTATGTAAACAACGATAAAATAAGAAAAGTAAAATATGTGTATAACGCATCGGTAATGCCAAGTACAATTGCATATTCTTTTGATAACTGTTCTGCATTACAGACTCTCAATGAGGTAATAACTTCTTCATCTACTCTAAATAGTATAACCGCACAAACTTTAACCGTCAAAAACTGTTCTCAAATTACTCCGAGTACAAATGTAGAGGGTACCCTTGAAGAATTATTTATAGAAAACTGTCCGATTGTCAATTTAGAAATTAACACCCGCAGTGAATTTAAGAAACTCTCTGTACCGAATATGAATTCTCTGGTGAGCATTAATTTTACAAGTGATGATAATTTTGACACTGCTTATCAAGGTACTGAATTGATTGCAAATAACTGTGCTAATCTACAACAAGTTACCACTGCGGGATCTTATTATAATAATTCAATGGTCTATATCTCATCTATTAATGTTAATGGATGTACTAATTTGAAAAAAATTAAAGGACTAAACTATCCCAATATAAATCTCTCCGGCGCCGGATTAATAAATCTTGAAGAATTAGATTGTGCCTTTTACAATCGATATGGCTATACAGGAAGTTATGGTGGAACTGTTACATTAGGAAATGTAAACTCTATCAACCTTGCAGGGCTTCCAAAGCTAAAAAAACTTTTAGCATACAACCAACCAATTACCAGTATCAATTTTACAGCCTGCCCACTACTTGAAGAAATAGATGTGGTGAACTCAGTTTGTTTTATGACTGCTGTTGATATAAGTAATTTGAATCATCTTCACACCCTGTATGCTTATAAAGGCGCACCAGATGATGGCACACTCCCTATAAACCTTCAACAGATTAACGCCCAAAACTGTACGGCTTTGCTTAATTTAAAAATTAGCGGTAATTACGATTTAAAAAACTTAAATCTACAAAATTGCGCCAGTTTGACAAGTTTAAAACTTGGAACGAATTTACCGGGAAATTCAATTTATGATAGTTTCTCAGAATTAATTAATTTAAATGTGAAACAATGTACGTCACTTGAAGAATTGGGAGTTACAAATACAAAAATTAGCTCTCTGGATATTTCTGATTGTGCAGGATTAAAAAAACTCACCCTTATTTATAATTATCTTCTCAATCAGCTAGACATTTCTAATAATATAAATTTGGAGAACCTCCTCTTGCATGACCTCCCTTTGATCACACAATTAAACACTTTAAATAATGTTAATTTAAAAGTCGTAGATTTTAATCAATGTCCCCTTATCACTCAAATAAATTTATCAAATGCTTCCAATTTAGAAACATTTTCTTTTTGGAATATGACAAATCTTACCTCTGTAAATGTTAAAAATAATTCAATAGAGCAATTATATGAATTTTATAATTATAACAGCAGTTTATCGGTATGTGTTGATGATGCACAGCTGACAGATATGCAAAATAATTATCCTAATATTAATTTCACAGCCAACTGCAGCAATTTACTCACCTCCATTTGGAACGGAACAACCTGGAGCAACGGTATTCCTACAGCCTCAGTTAATGCAATCATCAGTGCGCCATATTCAACAGCTGCAAATACTACATTTACAGCTGCAAATATCATTATCAACAACGGCGGAGTTTTAGAAATTACTTCAGGAAATACAATCAACGCTGCTGATGTAACGGTAAAGAACGGTGGAAATTTTATTCAAAGAGATGGCTCAACATTGAATTATACAGGTACTTTCAAAGTTCTGAAGAGCGGAGCAAGTGCTTTAAATAAATATGCATTCTGGTCTTCACCGGTAGCTTCACAGGACTTAACAGCAATTTATCCTAATTCAACTCCGTCATTCATTACAGAGTATAATACTGCTACAGACTATTTTGTAAACGCAGCTTCTACAACTTCAGTTTTTGGTAAAGGATATTCTATTAAAACGCCTGCAGTTTCTAACGTATCATTTACAGGAACTCCAAATACCGGAAGTCAAACTTACACGTTGGCAACAACAGGAAACAGATTTAATTTAGTAGGAAATCCTTACCCTTCAAATTTGAATTTAGATACTTTCTATACAGCAAACTCGTCTAGAATTTCTAATACTTTCTATTTCTGGGATAATACTAGTAATTCTGTAACTGCTCAGGGAGGTACTACTTCTGTAAACATTGGTTACGCCACCTATAATGCTTCTACGTCAGCTTGGGTTCCTGCACCGAATATTGCCGCTGTTCCGGCAGGGAATACTGCCAACATCGGACAAGGATTCTTCGTACAAACACTGACGTCTCCTTCCGATACTTCTTTAAGTTTTAGTAATGATATGAGAGCAGCAACGGCGGGAACTTTCTTCAATAAAAACAATTCCGCAACAGAAGGCAAATTCTGGTTAAGATTAAACTCTTCTTATAATTCTAACAATACGTTTGCGGTTGCATATCTTTCTTCAGCATCTGATACTTTTGATAAATACGATTCTAAAGCAATTGCTACCGGTTCTGATGCATTCTATACATTGGCAGATGCCCAAAAACTCGTAATTCAAGGGAAATCGACTTTCGACATCAGTGATACAGTACCAGTGGGAACTAAACATTTTGATGCAGGAAATTTCGTGATTTCTTTGGCTCAGAAAGAAGGACTTTTCGATAACGGGCAGGCAATTTATCTTCACGATAAAGATCTAGGCACTTACACCAACTTACAAAATGCTAATTATAGCTTCACAGCTAATGCCGGTGAATTTGCAAACAGATTCGAAATTGTTTACAAACTAAATGTTCTCGCAACAGCAGAAGTTGATAAAGATTCTTTTGAAGTATACAGAGATGGGGAAGATTTCTTTGTGAGAAATGACAAAAATATTGAAACCGCTGAAGTATTTGATGCAGCAGGACGAAAGGTGATGCATTTGAATCCTAACGCAAAATTGGTACGATTGAAATTGGATGCAAAAGGATTATACATCCTAAGAGCAGTCTCAGCAGGGAAAGAATACTCTAAAAAAATAATGAAATAACATAATGAGAAAATTTATAATAACGTGTGCGATTGTTCTATCTGGTTTTGCTTTCGCTCAAACTTCAGACAATCCTTATGTATACGACGATCCCTCTTCGACTGAAGGGGATATTTTTCCTGGAAATCCCGGAGATCCTACTGCAGCTCCGGTAGATCAATATATTTCCGGACTTTTTGTTTTAGCTATAACAATCGTTATAGGTGCATCAACAAAAAAGAGATTTAATTAAAACAAAATCAAGATATTATATATTAAAATCTGTTTCACAAGTGATGAAACAGATTTTTTTTATCTAAATCTTAAAGAATCAATCTTCCATCTAAAAATGAATTTAGCTTGATAAGTAATCTGGCAAAATTTAATATTTCATCACATCGAATGAATCTGTTATTCGTTATTAAAAAGTAAAATAAACCTTACATAATGTAAAATATTCTTTACATTTATTTAATTAATAATTACAAACATGAATAAATTACAACTTTTCCCGAACCGTTATAAAATCATCGGTTGGTTTATTTTTATCCCATCATTAATTCTTGGATTGATTTCTCTTACGGGAGTTATGAATTTTCAAATTAACCTTCCCGTGATCTACAATTCCGGATTTTTCAATGATGGACAAGATGGTTTTCTAAAAACAGCTGAAATCGATTTGTTTCCAAATTTGTTTGGTATTTTAATTATCATCGGTGGAATTCTCGTAGGATTTTCTAAAGAAAAAATTGAAGATGAATATATTTCAAGTCTGCGTTTAAAGTCCGTTTTCTGGAGCCTGATTGTCTCCTACTCTATTGTTCTTCTATTATTTATTACCGTTTTCGGAAGTCTTTTTCTTACCATTATGATTCTCATTATGTTTCTGCCATTGGTTTTGTATATTTTCAGATTTAATTATTTATTACTTAAAAAATGAAAAATAAAATAAAACTCGAAAGAGCCATCAAAAATATCACGCAGGAAGATTTAGCAAAAATAATCAGTGTTTCGCGACAAACCATCAATGCAATGGAAGCGGGAAAATATGTTCCTTCTACGGTTTTGGCTTTGAAAATTGCGAAATATTTCGGGAAGAACGTGGAGGATATTTTTGAGTTGGAAGATGGGGATTAGATAGTGAAATTTGTTTTCCCCAACCCTAAAGGGAGCAAATTTCAGATCGAATTAGTTTGCAATAAAAAATATTTCAAATTTTAATGAAAAGTCCTACTTCCCACAATCTAAAATCACCCCTTTAGGGTTGGGGAAATGATTTTAGATTCTGTAGAGAAAATTTGTTTCCCCCGACCCTAAAGGGAGCAAATTTTCTTGCGTTTAATCAAAAATTAAGTACTATCTAAATTTTCAGAGAAAGTATTTCCAAAAAAATGAAATATTCGTATTTTAGAATAAACACTTTGTATGAAAAAATTTAAACCCAATTACAATGAAGGAATGTGGAAAGGAGCACCTCAAAGTTCATTTCTAAAAGCACAATCTTTAAGAATAAATGAAACTGAAGCAGAGAAAATTCTCTGGGAAAAGCTGAAAAACAAACAATTAAGAGGATGCAAATTCAGAAGACAACATCCTATTAGTCTTTATATTGCAGACTTTTACTGTCATCAATTAAAGTTAGTGATAGAAATTGATGGCGAATATCATAGCGTTCAGGAACAAATTGAAAAGGATAGAGAACGAACTCAAATTTTAGAAAGTACCGGATTACAAATAATCAGATTTACCAATAATGAAATCAAAGAAATCTAGATAAAATCATCTCTGAAATAATCTCAAAAACAGATGAAATTCTACATTCGCAAAATTCAGGTCAATCGCATTAATTTATTTATATTTGTTTAAAACTTAAACCTTCCACCTAATTCCTAAAACCTAAGTCAAATGAAATTCGGACAAGTAGAAGATCCTTCAAAAATAGATTTTACATTACCAAAAGATCATTCGAGAACCAAAGAAATTTTAAAGCAAAATAAAAAGGGGCTTGAAAACATCTCAATTGGCTGTGCAAAATGGAATAAAACGGACTTAAAAGGATTTTATCCTAAAGGGACAAAGGACGAACTGACTTACTACGCGACGCAATTCAATTCAATCGAACTGAATGCTACGTTCTACGGAATGCCAACTTCTGACCAAGTTTTGACGTGGAAAGAAAAAACGCCGGCAGATTTTAAGTTTTTTCCGAAAATAACCAATACTGTTTCGCACTTTAGAAGGCTTTTAAATATTGATGATGTCGTGACTCAGTTTGCAACGGCTGTTTTGAATTTTGATGAAAAATTAGGGATGGTTTTCTTACAACTTCATGATAATTTTAAACCAAAAGATTATGAAAGACTTGAACAGTTCATCAATAAATGGCCCAAAGAAGTTCCTTTAGCCATTGAACTCAGAAATACGGAATGGTTTACTGATGAAGAAATTTTCGACAAAACATGCAAGCTTTTTGAAGAGAATGACATTACCAATATTATCGTCGACACCGCCGGACGACGAGATATGATTCATATGCGTCTTACCACTCCTAATGCTTTCATCAGATATGTTGGAGCCAATGCAGAAAGTGATTATGAAAGATTGGATGATTGGTTAAAACATCTTACAAAATGGAAAAAAGAAGGTTTGCAAAACCTGTATTTTTTTGTACACCAAAATCTCGAAAAAGCTTCACCATTGCTATCTTCGTATCTAATTGAAAATATGAATAAAGAATGGAAAACGGACATTATTGTTCCAAAAATGGGACAGGAAAATATGCCGAGTTTGTTTTAATTAAAATCACTTCTTTCTTACCATCAAAGAAACATTTAAAAATATAAGGAGAAAACAGAGTGTTACCCAGATTCCTGTCTGCATATTTTCAAAATTATAAGTTTCTACATGCTTTTTTGCCTGCTCTGAAAGCTTTTCACTTTGAATAATGTAGTTTTGAGCTTCAACAATCTGATCCATATTTTTATTGGGAACTGCATGTTGAGAGAAATACACCAAATTTTTCTTTCCAAGATAACCGACAATCCAATATTGATCAGATTTGGTTAATTTCAGATGTTCAATTCTGTAATATTCAGGACGTACTTTTCCGATATGTCTCGTTTCAAACGTTCCGCTTTTATCGAGATTGTTGACATTGATCACATAGAAATCCAGCGGTTGCGGAAGTTTATTAATGACTTGTAATGAGACAGAATCACTCACAATACCCACCGAACTTTTCTTAATAAACCAATACGTAAATAAAGAAATAGAAAATACCAAAGTGAAAATTCGAAAAATTTTTGCCCATTTGGCAAACGGTCCGGATTTCACTTTATACAGAAAAAGTGAAAGTATCAGTGAAAAAAAAATGATAGAAATGATAAATCCCATAGTGCAAAGATAATCATTAGAGATGTTTTTGAGGGAATGTTAATCAACATTCCACTCTTTATAAAACTGGTCGAGGAAATTCAACATAAATTGATGTCTTTCTTCGGCTATTTTTTTGCCTTCATCAGTATTCATTAAATCTTTTAGCAACAATAGTTTTTCGTAAAAATGATTGATGGTGGTTCCGTTTGATTTTTTGTATTCTTCTTTTGACATATTCAGCTGAGGTTTGAGATCAGGATGATACATCAGATTATTTTTAAATCCACCGAAATTAAACGTTCTTCCGATTCCGATTGCACCAATTGCGTCGATACGATCTGCATCCTGTACAATTTTCAGTTCGATAGGTAAATCTTTTGGAGCTTCGCCTCTGTTTTTGAAAGAAATATTCTGAATAACAAATAAAACCTGCTCAATAATTTCTTCATCCACATTTTGGCTTTCAAGAAATTCTCTTGATATCTTTAAAGCTAAAGTCTCATCACCATCATGAAATTTGGGATCTGCAATATCATGAAGTAAGGCAGAAAGTTCTACCACTTCATGATTACAATTTTCAGTTTTTGCGATTTTTTTTGAAAGTTTCCATACTCTTTCGATGTGGAACCAATCGTGTCCTGCTTCTGCGCCTTCTAGTTTTTCTTTTACGAATTGTACTGTGTTTTGTATGATGTTATTCATTTATAATTTTGATTTTGATATTCCTTATTTAACCACCCCGTCAAAAATTCTTTGAATTTTCGCCACCCCTCCAGAGGAGGGGAATTTTTGCTTCGCTTTATTATTCAATTTCGTTAAATATGATTTCCCAGAGATTTTTATTATAACTTCTGAAGAAATTGATGTGTCCTATTTCTCCTTTTTCAGATTCTGAAGTTTTGATCAGTCTGTAAGTCGGTTTTAGATTTGGATAGGTATCATTTAATAAGGATTTTACACCTTTTTCAGTTAACCAAACATCATCTTCAGCTTGAATCACAAAAACTTTTTGTTTTAAATCTTTCGAAAAATCATCCATTTTAAGCAATAATTTGTTGGTAGATTTCCGGTTCAAAATTAAGATTCTCCAGTCATAAGCGCAATTTTTTGGAAGACTTTCTCCCAATCCGAACCAATGTGCCGGAAAATAACCGAATAGTTCTGTAAATAAAGGCTGAACAATACCAAAACCTAACATTGCTTCAATTTTTGTACGCCATTTTAAATGACCGATAAATGCATTTTGAGTTCCAACGAAGAAAAATTCGTCAAATATTTCGGAATCTTTATTCATACCCAAAATCAATGCTCCTACAGAATGTCCGATGCAAAATTTCTGATGATCAGGAAAATTATTAATAATAAATTGAGTCAAAGCTTTGTAATCCTGATTTCCCCAAATTCTCATAGATGCTTCGAAATTTTTCATTTTTTGAGGTTTTGAAAGACCAATTCCTCTGTAATCGTAAGTGATGACGGTAAAACCTTGTGAGGCGAAAAACTGAGCAAAGGAGAAGTAAATCTGTTGCTTTACTCCAGTAGCAGAATTAATCAATAAGACTTTGTTATTGTCTTTTTCAGGCTTGAAAATATTCGCCGTGATTACAGTCTCGTCATTGGTTTGGAGAATTAGTTTTTCCATAGGATTAAAATGAAATATCCACTGTAAAAGTGGATATTTTTATGATGAACTTCGATTGATTTTAGAAATTTCGATATGCGCTAAATAATTTACTTCACTAATTCTGAATATCTTGGAAGTGCCGTCTGAGCACCTTTTCCAAGAGATACTTTTGATGATACTTCATTTCCAAACTTTACACAGTCTTCAATTGAATTTTTGTGACAGAGTGCCGTCGCAAAACCAGATGTAAATGCATCGCCCATTCCCATTTTATAAACCATACTTTCGTTTTCGTTTCTGAAATATTTCATTTCGGTTCCGTCGAAATAAATTGTGGAATTGGTTTCGTCTCTTATAAAAACTTTGTTAAAATATTTCTTTAGAACCTTTTCTCTCTGGTCTTCCCCGAAAATAATTTCCAATTCGCTGCTTTTAGCAATGATAAAATCAGCGTTTTCAATCACTTCCTTGCTCAAAGGCAGTCCCGGAGAAGCGTAAAGACCTACCATTTTCCCGTATCTTTTTGCTTTTCTGACGGTGTACTCTACTACATCCATTGGAATTTCCAATTGAAGAAGAATCATATCTGCTGCATGAATATATCGATCCGCCTCTTCAACATTTTGAGTCGTAAGATATTTATTGGCAGCAGGAACCACCACAATGGCAGCATCACCATCCGAACTTGTAACATATGCCGTTCCCGTAGAATCCTGATCGGTTTCTGTAACAAAACCAACATTCACGTTTTCGTCGACAAGATTTCTCATGATTTGCTGTCCAAGAGGATCAACTCCTACACAACCGATGAAGTAAACATTAGCACCCAATCTCGCTGTTCCGACCGCCTGATTCGCACCTTTACCACCAAAATAATTATCGCAGTGACTTGCCATGACTGTCTCGTTGGAAGATGGAATTTTTTCGGTATATAAAACCAAGTCTAATGAGCAACTGCCAACAACGACTATCTTGGGCTGTGTCGAAGTAAAATTCATATTTTATACTTTAGTGTAAACAAAAATAAACAACTTAACCTTACAAAAGTTAAATATTTTTAATTAACTAAAATCTCTATAAATTCAGTAACAATTTTCACAGGCTGATTGGCTTTATCATAAGCAACATAACTTGCGTA
>Ga0302215_10001672_pt1 | contig 15646 bp, 13 predicted proteins | sample II_Fen_N3_1_FD_194580 | JGI IMG/M metagenome (GOLD analysis project Ga0302215, IMG submission 194580) | Peat permafrost microbial communities from Stordalen Mire near Abisko, Sweden - II_Fen_N3_1 | ecosystem: Environmental > Terrestrial > Soil > Wetlands > Permafrost | place: Sweden: Abisko...
ATAATTTTTTACCTGAAACGCATACAAACTACAGATTAAAACTGTACTTTTGCAAACAAATTGTATTCCTACTACCGATGATTAATAATAAACTGACTGGAATGGGTGTGGCTTTGATAACACCCTTTAAAAGTGATGAATCGATTGATTACGACGCATTAGCACGTTTGGTTGAACATCTCATAAAAAACGGAACAGATTACTTGGTGGTATGTGGTACTACTGCTGAAACACCGACACTTACCGAACAGGAAAAAGAAGATATTAAAAACTTCGTTTTACAAACTGCTGCCGGCCGGTTACCCATTGTCCTGGGCCTTGGGGGAAACAATACCAAAGCAATTGTCGAAAAACTTCAATCATCCGATTTTAAAGGAATCGATGCGATTCTTTCGGTAACTCCCTATTACAATAAACCATCACAAGAAGGTATTTATCAGCACTTTGCGGCTATTGCCAGGGCTTCTAAACTCCCGGTTATCCTTTACAATGTTCCTGGTCGTACAGGCGTAAATATGTCTGCCGAAACCACCCTGCGTCTTGCTAAAGAATTTTCAAATATCTGCGCTGTCAAAGAAGCGTCCGGTAATTTTCCGCAAATTGATGACATCATTAAAAACAAACCCAAGGACTTTATGGTTATTTCCGGGGACGATGGAATTACTTTTCCATTGATTACCCTGGGTGCAGTTGGTGTGATTTCAGTGATTGGAAATGCATTTCCACGTGAGTTTAGTCGAATGGTCAGGCTTGCATTGCAGGGCGATTATGACAATGCCCGTCAGATTCACCAACATTTTAATGAATTGATTCAACTTCTTTTTGTTGAAGGAAATCCTGCAGGTGTAAAAAGCATGCTTGCTGTGATGGGTTTCATTGAGAATAAATTGCGTTTACCATTGGTTCCTAATACCATAACAACGTACGAGAAAATCCGTATCGTCCTCAATGAACTAAATATCAAATGCTGAATCAATTTATAGTAATGAATTATGAATTGTTAATTATTAACTGTGAAATATTTTATTATGAAGTCTGACAATAAAAGTCCTCTCAAAAAAATAATTCTTTACCTGTTTTTATTCCTGATTGCAGGAGTCTCAATATTTCTGCTTTTACCTTCCAATTATTATATTCGACGGGCATTGGTTCATTATAAACCCAAAATCGATCAGTATACAATCTTTCAAAACAGGGTGGTTAAAGCTGATGATCCTCATCCCTGGGAGTTTGCTCCTGATGTTGAAGAAAAAGAAATTGCTCCTGAATTCGTTGATGAATTTAAATCGTATAAAACCGTTGCATTTATTGTTATCCAACATAAGAAAATTATTCTCGAACAATATTGGTATAATTATACCCCGTTAAATCTCAGCAATTCCTTTTCAATGTCCAAAAGTATCATCTCCCTGCTTATCGGGTGTGCAATCACTGATGGTTACATTAAAAATGTTGATCAACCGGTAAGCGATTTCTTACCCGAATGGACTTCCTATGACGGCAAGGTGCTGACAATAAAGGACCTTCTTACTATGAGCGCCGGTGTTGAATGGGATGAATCATACAATTCTCTTTTTTCTAAGACTACAGAGGCCTATTACGGAAAAAATTTATGGAAACTTGCGTTAACCGAAAAACTGATTGAAAAACCAGGTGTTCGCTTTAATTATCAAAGTGGTGTAACCCAGATTTTAGCATTTTTGCTTCAAAAAGCTACTGATAAAACTATTTCCGATTATGCTTCTGAAAAACTATGGACTCCCATTCAGGCTGAGGAAGATGCACTCTGGTCGCTTGATAAAAAGAACGGGAATGAAAAAGCGTATTGTTGCTTCAATACCAACGCCCGTGATTTCGCACGGTTAGGTCAACTGATACTCAATAAAGGTGAATGGGATGGTGAGCAAGTGGTTGACTCCAACTATATCCGTGAAGCTACAACACCGGCTTCGTGGCTTAAATTTACCAGGCGACTCCGTCCCGGCGAAACTGTAGCAAGAGAACCTGTACCCTGTTCATTTTATGGCTATCAGTTTTGGATACTGAATTATCAGGGATTAAAAGTACCTTATATGAAGGGAATGTTGGGACAATACATTTTTGTTATTCCTGAATTGGACGCAGTGATTATTCGTTTAGGAAAAAAAAGGGACAACGTATTTAATGTTGAACAGGAATATACAAAAGATGTTGATTTATGGCTAAAAGCCGGACTGGAGGTAATTAACCGCCAGCATTAGAAAATAAAATAATAACAAAAAGGATGACACAGAAATATGTCATCCTTTTTTGTTATTATCAAGTATGAATGAATCAATGAATGTTTGTCCTTTTTTTAATTACTGATTCCTCTGATAGCAAATGCAAACCGGTATCTTCGGACTGTTGTTCAAAATAATCCAATATCTGAAACATTTTTAAGTTATTCTCTTCAATATAGATAGTTTGATCGGTAATCATTTCAGCTGACTGAATCGTATTACTTTCCACCAGTTCCTTTTTACCATTCGCTATCATTCCCTGTAATGAATGTTCGGTCACTTCTAAATGAAACTGTAACCCCAACACATTCTTCATGTAAATAAAAGCCTGGTTTACGCAGATATCTGAACTCATTAAAAGATCACTTCCTCCCGGGATGTCGAATGTTTCTCCATGCCAGTGAAAAACCGGAAATTGTTCTTCGAAATTTCCAAATAAAGGATGTTTCATGGCAGTTTCGGTAAGTTTTATATCATACCATCCTATTTCTTTTTGATCATTCGGATAAACTCTTGCACCAAGTATTTCGGCTATTAACTGAGATCCAAGACAAATTCCTATCACAGTTTTTCTATTCTCAATGGCCTTACGTATAAAAGCTTTTTCTTTCACCAACCATGGAAATTCCACTTCGTCATTTACACCCATTGGTCCTCCCATGACGATAAGCCAATCAATGTCCTTTACATCAGGAAAACGGTGATCTTCGTAAACACGGGTGTATCCCGACTGATGGTTGTTATTATCAATCCATTGATCGATACAACCCAATCCTTCGTATGGAACATGAGTTATTGTGTGAATAGAAAGTTTTTTCATTTTATCAGGCCTTAGGAATTTGTTATTCATTGCCGATAGCTTTATCCATGGCCACACTGTCATTGTTAAATGTGGCTGTACTATCCTGTGCATTGAGTTCAACTTTTATTTCAGGTTTTATATTGGTATCAATATGTTTTTTTAATGCGAAGTTGGCTATAATAATTCCGATGATCACTAATGCGAGAAGTCCTAATAGAAGTTTGTTACTGGTTTTCATAAATTTGAAATTAAGTGTTGAATGCTTGAATTAAAAATATCTTTTGTGAAAAGATATAAATTGTCATCATTAACCTGTAACGTATCAGGCTTGTCATTATTGCCTACTAAATTAACTGCTACAGGACGAAATTGTTCATAAAGAAATGATTTTTTGTCTAAATTTTGTATCCAACCTATGCCGACAACAATAATAACTACGATAGCCTGAATGATTTTTTTGTCTTTTTTCATACTTGTGTGATTCTTTTATTGTATGTTTTTAGAAAATTCTTCGTATTTAGCTTTTAATTCGTCAAAGGTCATGCCCAATAGTTTCATGTTTTTGAATATGACCGGTAGTTCCATTTCCAGGAATTGTTTCCTTCTTAGGTCGATAATTTTATTTTTTGCCTGTTCGGCAACGAAATAACCGACACCCCTCTTATTAAATATTATTTCGACGTTTTGCAAAAAATCATAGGTCCGCATAACGGTATTTGGATTTACCTGCAAAGACACTCCTAATTCCCTTACTGAGAGAATTCTATCGCCTTCCTTCCAACGGTCTAATAATATTTGTTCGCTTATATAATCGCCAATTTGCATATAAATGGCTTGCGATTGATTGAATTCCATAATGTTATACTTGTTTTTCGGTTAACCGGAAATAACTCACCAGCCAGAAAAATGGGATCATCATATATTTTAATGCCCGGGTGGCTGATTCAAATCCGGGGAATAAATTATCTCCTGAAATGGATAAATTGAAAGATTGACCGTTCAAATTTAAGGACCCAAATGTCAGTCTGAAAATAAGTACTTCAATGATTCCTAATAATATACATACCAATATGAAGGTCAGAAATGTCCGTCCGATTACATTCCGTTTGAAATAAACCGAACCCGTTAAAAAGACCGACTGTATCAAAGCAAAAGAGAAAAAGATATTCCAGAATCCTTCCTGTTTAACTACGTTATTACCCCAGGCTTTTGTTATGGAATCCATTTGAAACAGATCAAGGCTTACAGGATTATTCAGACTGAAAATGGCATTGCCTATTGTCGTACCCAAAAATGACCCTATAATATAAGTAATCAACAGCATGATAAAATAATAAACAGTACTGAGAAGGATGCTGGTAACCAGTTTCTCCAGATGAGTTGCCGGAATTAACAGGTAGTGCATTCCACCGGGCGTATATCCGAAAACTTTAAACATACGTGCTGCAAAAACAAACCCTGAAATATAAAAGAATATTTCAACGGTTGTGGTCTGATGTATAATCATAAACACGACGATGACAATTCCCCAAAAAGAAAGTTCGCGTTGTGTGTTTTCGATAAAATAGCGTTTGATTAATAACCCAAGACGGTTAAGACTAAAAGTTGTATTCATTTTTTATGATGATTTATAAGTTTATTTAAAAAGATTCATAATTCGTTTTTTGTCTGTGAACACGGCATTGAACAGCAGTTCAATGTCTAATTTGCTCTCTTCGCCGGTTGTGTTTTCGCGTACCTGATAAAGTCCGCGCATTGATTCTTCCGAATAAATCACCGATTCGTCGGTATCGTTATGGTCGGCAACTTTGAAAAGTAGTTTTTTAGTAATGTTTTCATTCAGTTCGTTAAACACAATTTCATGCCCATCCATGATCATGATGCTGTCGATCAAACTATCCAGGTCGCGTACCTGGTGAGTAGAGATGATCAGACAACGGCTCTCGTCTAAAGCAGATGCCACCATCCGCCGGAATTGCCCTTTTGAGGGAATGTCAAGTCCATTGGTGGGTTCGTCCATCAAAAGTAATTTGGTGTTGGTGGCCAGTCCGAATGAAACAAATACTTTCTTCTTCTGTCCATGCGATAATTTATTCAACATGGCTTTTTTATCATCAATGTCAAATTCCCTGAGATTAAGATTGAATTGTTCCGAACTAAAACCGGGATAAAAAGGAGCATACACATTTTCGTAATTTTGGATGGAAAGGTTTATTTGGGGAAGTTCTTCCGGCAAAAAGAAAATGTCCTGTAACATTTCAGGCTGCCTTTTCTGAGGTTCAAAACCCATTACTTCAATTTCACCCTTTTGAGGGAATACCAGTCCGGAGATCAATTTAAGCAACGTGCTCTTGCCTTCGCCGTTTTTCCCCAATAACCCATGAATTCTACCGGCTTCAAGTTTCAAACTTAAACCGGATAACAGTTTCGTGTTTTTGCTATAGCTAAAATCCACGTCTTTGATGTCAATCATTATTTTATTCATTGTTACTCTGTATTATTAAAATTAAGTACTTAGTGTGTTAGTGAATTAGTACACCGCAAATGTATAGCAAGTTTTTATTCTTTCAATAAAATATTCTGTTAAATAAAATTAATCGATTAAAAATAGTTTTTCAGATCCGAATAAAAGTGATCGTTTAATCTTTCAATTGGGGAATTAATTTCGTTCTGTGGAGGAAATTGATTGATTTCACATGGTTTTACAACCTGCTTGTACTCATTATGCCCTCTTTTTATGCCTTTCATCTTCTGCATATCTTTAGTATTCGTTTGATTCCCGTTTTTTGTATTATCTCAGTTTACTCTTGGTTTACTCTTGGATATAACTTAGATATCTCTTATCATTAATAAGTTAACAAAACTAAAATAGGACCTAAATATAACCGAAAGTAACTGGTAATAATACCTAAAATGGGAAGAGAACGAAATAAAAAGCAATGAGGAATAATTGTAAGTGGTATTAAATCAGTCATATACCAGATGACTTGCTTGTGATGGATCGCGTTATCCCGGTCCTGCTTTATTTTCCTTATCAGGCATAAGCTTTTTTTTACGAAAAGAACAGTGAATGGAATTCGATTCCTTCGATGATAAAGTTTCAGGAACTATAGAAATTATTAAACCATACAGATCCGACAATGGAATTATCTTCAAAAAAGGCTTATTCCATGAATTATAAAAAGTTATGGCTCTATAAAATTTTAGGTGGGTATTCTGATTTGACAATTTTTGGCATTATATTTATTACTCCGTAGGTAAACTATGCATAACCCCCAGATTTATCTGGGGGATAGAATAATCGAAACAAATTAACACCGTAGGAGTTTACCATTATTGAATATATTATATGACAATAAATTTATAATGAGCATAATACTTGTCTCTAACTGGTAAACTCCTCCAGAGTTTAATCATCTGTTATTTATTATCCCCCCAGATAAATCTAGGGGTTATGCACAGAAAACTCTTACAGAGTTACATATAATTGATCAACATTTCTTTTATCTAGTAAAATAACATGATTGGGTTACCCACCCAATTCGTTATAGAGCCAAAGTTATAGCTATTTCAAGTTTACTCAATTAAAACAATACAAAAATAGAAAACCACAACTCCGACAGGTAGGAATCTTCGATAGACAAACGATGACACAAAAACAAAATGTAAAAAAGAACACAATAGGTAAATAGGTATAGGAATTTTAATACTTATGATTCAACAACATTGGCAACAACATTATTTCTATTGTGAACGAAATAACTATTGTGGTTCGGTTTTATTTTGGTAAAGTAGAACTATGTACTTAACTCTAAGAAATTGACAGGAAATTGTAAAATGGTATGAATGATTCCAACATTAAAAATGCTTACCTTTGCATTTAATTCTGAATTCTGATAATTAGTAGTAACTTAAAAAAGACAGGTGGTTTCGTAAAATACATCGAACTATTGAGTCTGAAGAAATAAAAATGCATACAACAACCGATAAGCTCGCAGAATTTGAGCGATTACTCGATATAATGACCGAATTACGTTCGAAATGTCCCTGGGACAAAGAACAAACCTTTGACAGCATGCGTGTCCAGACCATTGAAGAGACTTACGAACTGGTAGATGCTATCATTCAAAAAGATAAAACTGCAATACGTAAAGAACTGGGCGATTTATTATTACACGTCATTTTTTATGCTCAAATGGGTAGTGAAACCAACGACTTCGATATCTATGATGTTTGCAAATCGCTGAATGAGAAGCTTATCTACCGTCATCCACATGTGTTTGGTGAAGTTGAAGCGAATAATGCCAAAGAGGTGGTGCAAAATTGGGAACAGCTGAAACTGAAAGAAAAGGGCGGTAACACATCTGTCCTGTCGGGTGTCCCTGATGCTTTGCCCGCATTAATCAAAGCTCACAGGATACAGGATAAAGCCCGAAGTGTGGGTTTCGACTGGGAACACCGCGAACAGGTGTGGGACAAAGTACAGGAAGAATTCAACGAATTGAAAGACGAAATAGGAGCGATGGACAAAGATAAAATGGAAGGCGAATTTGGCGACCTGCTGTTTAGTCTGATCAATGCGGCCCGGTTGTATGATATCAACCCCGAAAATGCCCTGGAACGTACCAACCGGAAATTTATCAGCCGGTTCAATTACCTGGAATCAAAGACCATCACCATTGGTAAGGATCTGAAGGCTATGAGTCTCGAAGAAATGGATGTTCTCTGGGATGAGGCAAAGAAAATAGAGAAAGAAAAAGAACCCCTGGCCCCTAAAAAGGGATTTTAAGACTTATTCAATTTCAAAAATAGAATCACTAATGTTGATTTTATTAAGTATGATTAATAAAACATGATATTTGAGCCATTTTGTTAGTTACGATTAATAAAATGATGAAAACAGGTCGGTTTGTAAGTTCTGATTAAAACAAATATTACAAAATCTTCAAACCTCAAACCTCAAACTCCAAACCCCAAACCCCAAACTCCAAACTCTTAACAATGCTTTATCCCGATCATTTCGAACAAAAGATAGATTTTATTACCATTCGCCGGTTGTTAAAAGACAAGTGTGTGAGTACGCTGGGTGAGGAAAAGGTTGATGAAATTAAGTTCTCGTCGGATTATGCAGAAGTCATGCGGTTGATCAGTCAGACCGACGAAATGTTGCGTGTCCTGACTTCCGACAGTGATGAGCTGCCCATCGGTGATTTCTATGATGTCCGGCCGGCTTTAGCACGTGTCAGGATAGAAGGGCTGTTTCTGGATGAACTCGAAGTGTTTGATTTACGACGGGCTCTGGAAGCTGTGCGCCGACTGGTAGCATTCCTGTCAAAGCATGAAGCGGAAGTGTATCCCCATTTACACGAACTGGTGGTGGGAGTAGAGACCTTTCCGCTTATTATACAACGTATTGATGGCATCCTGAATAAATTTGGAAAAATTAAAGACAATGCTTCTTCAGAGCTGGCGCGGGTACGCAAAGATACTTTTCAGGTGCAAAGCAGTATATCCCGTACGTTGAATGCCATATTACGGCAGGCTCAAACGGATGGGTATGTCGAAAAAGACGTTGCACCCACTATGCGTGAAGGAAGATTGGTGCTTCCTGTATCCCCGGCATTTAAACGTAAGGTAAAAGGAATTGTCCACGATGAATCGGCTACAGGTAAAACAGTCTTCATAGAACCGACCCAGGTGGTGGAAGCCAACAACCGGTTACGGGAACTGGAAGGGGAGGAGCGTCGTGAAATTATGAAGATACTGGTCGAATTCACCAATTTTGTTCGTCCGCATTCAGAAGAAATTTTTGCATCGCAATACTTTCTGGGTCAGATTGACTTCTTACGTGCAAAAGCACTCTTTGCGATTGAAATCAAGGCCATTAAACCCCGTGTGGATGATATGTGCCAGCTGGAATGGGCAAAAGCAGTCCATCCCATTTTATACCTTTCACTCAAAAAACAGGGTAAAGAAATTGTACCGTTGAATATCGTCCTGAATGAAAAGCAACGGATTTTACTTATCTCAGGCCCGAATGCCGGTGGTAAATCGGTGTGCCTGAAAACGGTTGTCCTGTTGCAATACATGATCCAGTGCGGGCTCCTTGTTCCACTGCATGATAGCAGCCGGGCCGGCATTTTCGAACGATTATTTATTGATATCGGTGATGAACAATCCATAGAAAATGATCTTTCAACTTACAGTTCACATCTGTTGAACATGAAGTTTTTTATCAAAAACAGCACTCCTAAAACCCTTTTACTGATTGATGAATTTGGTACGGGTACCGAACCGTTGATCGGCGGGGCAATTGCCGAAGCTTCGCTGGAACGCTTCAACCGGAATCTGGCTTTTGGTGTGATTACCACGCACTACACCAACCTGAAACATTTTGCAGAAGATGCAGAAGGAATCGTAAACGGAGCCATGCTTTATGACCGCCAGCATTTGCAACCGCTTTTTCAGCTGGACATTGGTAATCCGGGAAGTTCTTTTGCGATTGAGATAGCCCGTAAAATTGGACTACCAGAAGATTTAATAGCTGAAGCTGCCGAGAAAGTAGGAGCAGAGCATCTCGATTATGATAAGCATTTGCAGGATATAGTCCGTGACAAACGGTATTGGGAAAATAAACGTCAACTCATTCGCCAGAAAGAAAAGCGGTTGGAAGAAGTATTGGAAAAATACGAAGAAGAACTGGCTTCGATTGATCGTCAACGCAAAGAGATTACTACGAAAGCAAAAGACGAAGCAAAAAGCCTGTTGTCGGATGCCAATGCAAAAATTGAAAATACCATTCGTCAGATCAAGGAAGCCGATGCTGAAAAGGAAAAAACCCGTACGGCACGGAAAGAACTTGAAGATTTTAAAGAAAGGATAAAAGATGAGTCTGCCTCTAAATCAAAACATGCTGACAGAAACCTGAAAAGTATAAAAGCAAGTCTACAGTTTATCCCGAAATCAGAATTGCAAACTGAAGGACCTGAAATTCAGAACCCTGAATCTGTAAGACAGCACCCGGAACGCAAAACGCGGAACCCGGAACGTGGAACGCGAAACATAGAAATCCCCACTTTCAAAATCGGAGGTTCTGTCCGCTTAAAAGGCCAGGTTGCAACCGGAACAATTGTCGAACTGCAGGACAAACAGGCTCTTGTGACATTCGGGAATATGAAGTCGACTGTGAAACTATCAAAGCTGGAGCCCATTAGCAACAATCAGATTAAAAAAGAAGCCCGTAAATTTGAAACGTTAGGGAATACAACTACCGATGAGGTACGGCAACGAAAACTCACTTTCTCTTCCGAAATAGATGTCAGGGGCATGCGTGGGGATGAAGCCATTCAGGCTGTGATGTATTTTATTGATGATGCCATTATGGTTGGAGTTGCTTCTGTAAATATTTTGCATGGCACAGGTACCGGTGCGTTACGCCAGATGATCCGGCAATACCTGGGTACTGTGAATGGTGTTCGTACATTCCATGATGAACACATCAATTTTGGGGGAAGCGGAATTACGGTGGTGGAGTTTGAGTAAAACAGAAGTGATTTCTATAAAGTGTTTTCCTTTGAACTGGTTGAAAGTAGATTTGATAGAATGTTTTTTTTAAAATTTAATAGAGCCTTGATTGAATGAATTCAAATCCGTTTTAATGCAATAAACAAAGTTAACAGAATAAGTTTGTGGACCAGGTGCTTAGAATACCAGGTTTAATTACCTCCAACTTTAGAATTTGTGTAAAAAAGAAAAATTAAAAAAATAAATACTTTAAAATTGAGACTAAATTTCGAAATAAGCGAATAAGGTTTGGTTTTGTGGGTGATCGGTCTCCTACTAAGTCCCCACGATCAGAAGATCGAACAACAATAAAGATAACGAACCACAATTCAGACCTATCGGAATTGTGGTTTTGTTCTTGTTGATTATTAAAGCATTACAATTAGTTATATAGTCGGTTTAATAATTGAAAGTAAAGTTTTTAAGGAAGAAAACCTTATTTTTATTTGTCAACCTCAAAAGAAATGAATCCTCACTATTTCTAAACCTTATTCCCTGATTTAAATGTTAAGTATCAATTTGAAAGTATTTGTTTTTAAAATTTTATTTTTACACAACCCCTTTAGCCTGAGGATTGAATAGTTGAATGAATCTGTTTTTACTTCTTATCCAGTTTGCCAAATACATTTTGCAATAAGGTGGTTACCCTTTCAGCCGGATTCGTCCGTATGGCTTTTTCCTGTTCCGCAATCTTAATAAACAAGGCGTCTAAGGCTTTTTCAGTCACATAATTCTCTAAATCGATATTGACAGGTTTTAATCCTGAGAATTTCCCGACAGTCGATTTGGCAACTCCATTGTAATTTGAGCACAGCAGGCTCCAGGTTTGGTTGGTTGACACGTTGGCAACAAGTGGTTTGCTTAAAGATACTTTTACTTTAGGAGCAAAGGCTGCTTTTAATTCAGCATAGGTGGTTTTACGAAGGTATTCAGTTGCTGCATTTTCTTTCCCGTATAATATACTTACTGCATCCTGAAAACTCATGTGTAGTATGGCATTTTTAAAGATTGGAGTTGCTTCTTTTACAGCATCTTCGGCTGTACGATTCAGTGAAAGTATGGTTTTGTTTACCAAATCCGTACCGCCGGGGACTAATTTAATGCTGTTGGTAATTGGTTTGGCTTCGGGAGGCAGTAATAACTTCAAAACGGCATCGTTGAAAAAACCATTTTCTATACCTAGTTTTCCAACAGCTTTTTCAATACCAAGATTTAATGAACTTTTTAATCCATCTGTAATTTCGGTGTTCGAAACAGGCACATTAGAATTCTTTGTAATTCCGTTCAGGGATTTTAATAAATTTAATTGTGCCTGACAGGAGATTGTGAGGCATATAAGGATAAAAAATACAACTTTTTTCATAGTCAATTAAATTTTTAGAGTCAGTTTGTTTGTGCAAATGTAGTACTTTTTCAAACAAATTTTGTGTTTTAAATATCTTTTTGTCCGAACATTTTTTTTTAAAGAACGTTTATAATTATAAGAATGTAAGTATAAGAAATACAACTTAATTAGAAAACAATATGAGTAAAATTGAAAAGATTGTTGCCCGCGAAATTCTTGATTCGCGTGGAAATCCTACCGTTGAAGTAGATGTGTTCTTGGAATCAGGCGTAATGGGTCGTGCTTCGGTACCATCAGGAGCTTCAACCGGTGAGAACGAAGCAATAGAATTACGTGATGGTGATAAAAAACGATTTTTGGGAAAAGGAGTTTTAAAAGCAGTTGGCAATGTGAACACTATTCTTGGTCCTGCATTGATTGGAGTCAGTGCCTTGCAACAACGGGCGATTGATAAATTGATGATTCAGTTGGATGGTACCAAAACAAAATCAAACCTGGGTGCTAATGCCATTCTGGGAGTTTCACTGGCAGTGGCAAAAGCAGCCGCCGAATATCTTGAAATACCTTTATACAGGTATATTGGAGGAACAAATGCATTTGTATTACCAGTCCCAATGATGAATATTATAAATGGAGGTTCTCACTCCGATGCCCCGATAGCATTTCAGGAATTTATGATTCGTCCGGTAGGTGCTACTTCATTTCACGAAGGGTTGCGTATGGGAGCGGAAGTATTTCATTCACTCAAGAAAGTACTCCATGACAGGAATCTGAGTACGGCTGTAGGTGACGAGGGTGGATTTGCACCGGCATTGAAAGGAACGGAAGATGCTTTGGAATCAATTATTGATGCCATCGAAAAAGCAGGTTATAAAGCCGGAAAGGATGTGATGATCGGATTAGACTGTGCTGCTTCTGAATTTTACAAAGATGGTATTTATGATTATTCTAAATTCGAGGGACCAAACGGTGCTAAACGCACCTCGGCGCAGCAGGTAGACTACCTGGAAGAACTGGCCGGCAAATATCCGATCGATTCAATTGAAGATGGCATGAATGAAGGTGACTGGGATGGCTGGAAACTGTTGACCGACAGACTGGGCAGTAAGATTCAGCTGGTGGGTGATGATTTGTTTGTTACCAATGTCGACTATCTGAAAAAAGGAATTGAGTTGGGTTGTGCCAATTCAATTCTGATCAAGGTAAATCAAATTGGGACATTGTCCGAAACACTGGATGCCATTGAAATGGCTCACCGGGCAGGTTATACCTCCGTAACGTCTCATCGTTCCGGTGAAACCGAAGATTCTACCATCGCCGATATCGCCGTTGCCACCAATTCGGGTCAGATAAAAACAGGTTCGTTGAGTCGTTCTGATCGTATGGCAAAATACAATCAGCTTTTGCGCATTGAAGAAGAACTTGGCGATCTGGCAGTGTATGGTTTTAAAAAATAAGAAAAAATGACAGAACTATAATTTAGTCCGACTTTTTTTCAGTACTTTAAGAATGCCATCTGACAAACAGATGGCATTTTTCAGTTGTGCTATTTAGGTTTTTTTACGAACGGAATATTCATAGTTAATACGAGTTAACTACGAAATTTACACTGTTAATTATAGGAAAATATTTCAGAATTATAAACTAGTCGGCATACCTTTTGTTTGTTGGGTATCATTACTTATTTTCAAAATTGGAAAAGATAATCAACCATTATTAATTATAGAATTATGAAAATTATGAATGCAACAAAAAGAATGAGAACACTCGGTTTTTTCGCATTAGTCGTAGCAGTGAGTGTAGCTACAAATTTGACAACCAATTTAATTTCTCACAAAAACGAAAGCCAGAACTTTCAAAACAATCAACTTCCGGTAGGTTATGCCAAATTTTCACATGCTGCCAATGCCATGGAAACTGACTTTACTGTGGCAGCTGAATTATCGGTACATGCCGTGGTCCATGTGACTACAAAATCGCCCATGAGATCTCAGCAAATGGATGGATTCTCGAATGATCCTTTCTTTCAGTACTTTTTTGGAGTCCCCAAACAACAAAACCAACCCAGAGAAATGCCTATGCAGGAAGCTTCCGGATCGGGTGTAATTATTTCAAATGATGGTTATATCGTTACCAATAATCATGTGGTTGATGGATCTTCTGTTATTGAAGTTACCCTGAACGATAAACGTACTTTTAAGGCAAAGGTAATCGGGACTGATCCCAACACCGATATTGCCTTGATAAAAATAGATGCCAAAGATTTGCCGGTCATTGTATTTGGAAATTCCGATTCGCTAAAAGTAGGCGAATGGGTATTGGCTGTGGGTAATCCGTTTAACCTTACTTCAACTGTCACTGCAGGAATTGTGAGTGCTAAAGCAAGAAATATCAATATCATTAATTCTCAAATGAAAATCGAGTCGTTCATACAAACTGATGCAGCAGTGAACCCCGGAAATAGTGGGGGTGCATTGGTGAATACTCGTGGTGAACTCGTGGGAATAAATACAGCGATTGCTTCACAGACAGGATCTTATGCAGGGTATGCTTTTGCCATCCCGGTGAGCATTGTTCAAAAAGTAGTGGCTGATCTACGAAAATATACCGTTGTTCAGCGTGCAGTCTTAGGTGTCGAAATTAAAGATATAACCAGTGAACTGGCAAAAGAAAAAGATCTCAAAACACTGGAAGGCGCTTTTGTTGGAAAAGTAGGTCCCGAAAGTGCAGCTAAAAAAGCAGGTGTAAAGGAAGGCGATATTATCAATCAGGTAAATGGGGTTGATGTCAGGTCGGTTTCTGAGTTGCAGGAACAGATAGGTCGCTATCGTCCCGGCGATAAGATAACCATTTCTATTATTCGTGATAACAAAGTGCAAAAGTTGAATGTTGAATTAAAAAACCGTCAGGGAAGTACAGGTGTTGTTTCGGCCGAATCGAGTGATGATATTTTAGGAGGTACTTTTAAAGAGCTGAGCGATAAAACCAAACAACAACTTGGAGTGGATTATGGTGTTGAAGTTAAATCCCTTTCAAAAGGAAAATTAGCAGATCAGGGAATTAAGCCCGGTTATATCATTCTGAAAATTAACAATCAGCCAATTCAGACTGTTTCGGATATCAAGGAAGCGTATAATGCAGCCATGAACAATGGAGAACAGGAAAAGGTATTATTGATTGCCGGTTTGTATCCAAATGGTAAAATCACATATTTTGCTATCAATCTGGCCGATTAAATTATAGTGTAGGACTTACCCTCTAAAGAAAGAGCAAACTCAGAATTTGTGAGTTTGTTCTTTTTTTTTTTCAACAATTCAAAACAAATTTAATGTTGTTGCGTTACATACTTGAAATCTCCTACAACCTACAACTAATTTCTGAATACGTCGTAATTATTCCAACTACTTCAATAAATTAATTTAAATACTTATACGAGATGTTTATATTTGTGAATTAGAATACCTCAATGGTGAACAATAAACATTTTGTAAACTTCCTATCCCATAATTTGTTAGGTTAATTATAAACAACGCAAATCTTTTTGCCTTTTTCGTTTTGTAAACCCGAAAAAAACAACTACTTTTGCAAGCTAATTTTCATTCATTAAATGAGACAATTAAAAATAACAAAATCAATCACGAATCGTGAAAGTGCATCGCTTGACAAATATTTGCA
>Ga0302215_10001673_pt1 | contig 15643 bp, 16 predicted proteins | sample II_Fen_N3_1_FD_194580 | JGI IMG/M metagenome (GOLD analysis project Ga0302215, IMG submission 194580) | Peat permafrost microbial communities from Stordalen Mire near Abisko, Sweden - II_Fen_N3_1 | ecosystem: Environmental > Terrestrial > Soil > Wetlands > Permafrost | place: Sweden: Abisko...
CTTTAGCAGTTCCATCTAATTTTGTAATTGCCAAAGCTGTTACATCAGTAGCTAGTGTGAATTGTTTGGCTTGTTCAAATGCATTCTGTCCTGTTGAGCCATCTAATACCAATAAGACTTCATGAGGTGCTTCCGGGACAACCTTTTGCATTACATTTTTAATTTTTGTCAACTCGTTCATTAAGTTGATTTTATTATGTAAACGACCGGCAGTATCAATAATAACAACATCAGCCTTATTCGCCTTTGCTGATGCAATCGTATCGTATGCAACAGATGCCGGATCAGCACCCATTTTTTGCTTTATCACAGACACACCCGCACGCTCTCCCCAAATAACCAATTGATCCACCGCTGCTGCCCTGAATGTATCTGCAGCACCAAGATAAACTTTTTTCCCTGCTTTGGTAAATTGATAAGCCAACTTACCAATGGTAGTCGTTTTGCCTACTCCATTCACTCCTACTACCATAATCACATAAGGCGTATGAGGAAGTGCTGCATCAAAATCATTAGGCAAGTCAGAGTTGTTTTCTGCCAGTAAAACGGCAATTTCATCTTTTAGAATATTATTCAATTCAGAAGTACTTACATATTTGTCGCTTGCAACACGCTTTTCAATACGTTCAATAATTCGTAAAGTAGTCTCAACTCCTACATCCGAAGTGATCAATACCTCTTCAAGGTTATCAAGAACTTCATCATCAACCTTCGATTTTCCGGCAACTGCACGTGTCAGTTTTGAGAAAACACTTTCCTTCGTTTTAGATAAACCCTGATCAAGTACCTCTTTTTTTTCTTTATTGAAAAAATTAAATAGACCCATTTTTTTATTGGTTAAGTTATTGATTGGAATGATCGGATAACGAGTAAATTTAGTGATAAAATTGGAAATTTGCAAATATAAATGTATATAAACTTTCAAATGCTATCTAATCAGATATTTATATTTCACTGAATTAAAATCACATACCGAATCTAAATATTTATCTTAGTCAACACAGTCAACGTTATCGACTTGTTCTTTTTATAACAAGCTTACAAAATTAAGTCTTTTTTCTGATCTAATCGCAAAAAAAATCCTCTCATTTTATGTAATGAGAGGATTCTTTTATATTTTAGAACGAAATTTTTTATTTTGTAAAATGATCTTTCACTTTATCGTTATGAACTATTTCTTCCTGGAACATATATGCACCGGTTTTTGGTGATTTCACCATTTTGATAACCTTTGCAAATGCACGTCCTTCTCCTTTTTGGATTGATGCAACCGTTTTCTTAGCCATGATTCAGTTATTATTTAATTTCTTTATGAACAGTTACTTTCTTCAATATCGGGTTGTATTTTTTCAACTCCATACGTGCCGGCGTGTTTTTCCTGTTTTTCATAGTTATATAACGTGATGTGCCGGGCATTCCGCTATCTTTATGCTCTGTGCATTCCAAAATTACTTGGACTCTTGCTTCTTTCGATTTTTTTGCCATGGTGTAGTTTCTCTTCCTAAATTATGCGTATAAATACCCTTTTTCTGACGCTTTTTTAATGGCAGCATCTAATCCAATTTTGTTAATGGTACGAAGTCCATTAGCCGATACGTTCAAGCTTATCCAGGTATCTTGTTCTACCCAATAGAATTTTTTTGTAAACAAGTTCACATCAAATGTTCTTTTGGTACGACGTTTTGAATGTGATACGTTGTTTCCTACCATTGCTTTTTTACCGGTAATCTGACAAATTTTTGACATTTCTATATCTTTTTATTGTTTACATTTTTTCTCAAAAACAGTGTGCAAAAGTACACTTTGTTTTTCAAATGTGCAAGTTTTTTATGCTATTAATTTCAACAAACATAGAACATTCGAAATAATAATAAATAACTAACTGATAATGTTTTATTTATACTAAAGTATTTCTTTCAACAGAAGTAAAGAAGCTTGTGTGGCACGAAGAATATTTTGTTCACGTAATGAACCGAAATGAAATACTCTACTTATCATTATATCTTCAGAACAAGCTGCAATCCAAACAGTTCCTACTGGTTTTTCTTCTGTTCCTCCTGTTGGCCCGGCTATACCGGATGTTGCAATAGCAACATCTGATTTTAATAACGTAAGGACACCTCGGGCCATTTGTTCAACAACGATTTGGCTCACAGCTCCGTTTTTTTCCAAGTCTTCCTGAGACACCTGTAAGATATTTAATTTCAAATCATTTGAGTAAGCCACCAATGAACCTTTAAAAAACTGCGAACTTCCTGGTATCGATGTAAAACAATGTGCAATATTTCCGCCCGTACAACTTTCAGCGGTTGCGACCATCTTGCCCTGATCTTTTAGCAGACTACCGACAAGTTGTTCAATTGGAATGTCTTCATAGGCTACAATAGCGTTTCCAAGCAATTGACTTAATTTATCGACCTGTTGATTCATACTGAATTCTAATCCTAGAATATCATCAGACAAACCGCTTAAACGGAGTTTAATAATACCGGAATTTGGCAAATAGGCTAAACTTATAAAGTTTGGCAATTCATTCTCCCAATCGGCAATTTTCAAAGCTAAAGTGGACTCAGGATAACCATATACCTGAACAGTTTTATATAGTAAAGCAGGGGTCTTAAAATGAGATTGCAAACGTGGAATTATCTCAAAACTCATGGCTTGCTTCATTTCATAAGGTACACCTGGCATCGAAACAATGACTTTTCCATCTTTTTCAAACCACGTAACTGGCGCAGTGCCCACTAAATTTTGAATTACTGTACAATTTTCAGGCACCATTGCCTGTGCTCTGGTTAAGTCGTTCATCACAAAGTTGAGACGGGTTGAAAACAACCTGTTTATATTTTGAAGGACAGATTCATCAAAAACCAGTTTTGAGCCGAAATAAGCCGATAAAGTTTGTTTTGTAATATCATCGTTCGTCGGACCTATTCCGCCGGTAAACAGGACCACATCTGCGCGTTTTAAAGCCATATTTAATGACTCGACAATATGGCTGGCATTATCATGGACAGAAGTAATCTGGGCAAGTTCAAACCCGGATTTATTTAACTCTGTAGCCATCCATGCAGAATTCGTATCAACAATCTGACCAATAAGAATTTCATCGCCAATGGTGATGATTTCAACCTTTACACGATTAGTTATCATTTTATTTTCTGTTTTTTAATTCAACATCTGCAATTTCTAGTTGTTCAAACCATGCTTCTCCAAACTTCCTGATTAAAGGATCTTTCAAGAATTTATATACAGGCACTCCTAGTTTACCTCCCAATTTCCGGGCACAATTACAAACACTCCATCTGTGATAATTCACGGCAATATAATCGTCATATTTCTGTAAACGGACAGGATACAAATGACAGGAAATAGGCTTGTAAAAATCAGTTTTTCCTTCCCGATATGCTTTTTCGATAGCACATTTACATTGCCCCGATTCATCCGTATAGGTAAAAACACATTCAGCTCCGTTCACAATCGAAGTCACAGGCTCTCCATCGTCATCTATATACGATACTCCTTGTTTCTTTATGACCGCCTTTGATTTTTCGCTTAAATCATCCCATATTATTGGCAAAAGCCTTTCTATAATCTGAACTTCCGAATCCTCCAGTGGTGCACCATCATCCCCTTCAATACAACAAATACCTTTGCAGGTTTCCAATTCACACACAAAATACTCATCCAACAGATCCAGGCTGATGATTGTATCATCGATTTGTAACATGATTATATTTTCAATTAATTGATTTGTAATTTCAAAACTTAAGAACTAATTTAACGTGAATTAAATAGAAATTCAATTCAAACGAACGATAAAGATACAAAAAAAAGAAAGCGTATCAATTCAATTTGATACGCTCCTTTTAAATTTTATAATATCAATTATTTTTTTGCGGGTACCCCTGGTTTTGCAGGTGCCTTGGCTGCTTCTGGATTTTCTCCAAAATTTGGTGCTACAACACCTGGTTCTGCTTCTTTGGCGTGTTTATATTGATCTTTTATTTCAGACTCGCTGGATGACACTGATACTGATTGATGTTTGTGAACACCTACCGCAGCAATTGAAAGAACAACTACAAATATAACAAGACCCCAAGTTGCTTTTTCAAGAAAATCAGTTGTTTTGCGAACACCCATAATTTGGTTAGAAGATGAAAAACCTGCAGATAAACCTCCACCTTTAGAATTTTGAACCAATACCAATAACGTGAGCAAAATTGAAGCAATAACAATTAAAATTGTAAGTAGAACGTACATAATAAGATTTATTTTTTTGAGTTTGCGATAACTTTTTCCAAAAAACGAATTTGGTCTGCAAAGTAAGCACTTTTTTTTGGATTATTCAAATTTAAAGCCGTCAATATTTCAATTGCATCCTTGTATTTGTGCTCTTTAATGAGTTTTTTTGCATTACTCTCCGAAACATCCTTATCTAATGGGGTATTTGAATCTTCAGGATTTATATTTATGTTTGTTACTATATTTTCATTTTCTACTTTTGGAATTTCCTTTTCGCTATTGATTATTGATTTTTTGAGAGGCTGAACCAACGGAGTAGCAACCATGGCTCTTGCAGATTTTAGCCTCTCAGCCAGATTTTTCAACGATTGTTTTGTATCTCCCCCTTCCAACTCAATATTATTAATCATATCAAAATAATCACCGGAAGATTTTCCTGTCTTATTTCGTAGATACGGCTCAGTCGAGAGCAACTTTTCAGGATGTAAATAATAATAAAGCCACCGCCGATTGGAGCAATAGATCGAAGCTATCTTTAAATTTGCAGCGTAATGAATGCTATGCGATTTTTGTAAAGCATTTAAAAGAAGTAAACGTGCCGGCACAAAATAAGGATAACGTTCTACTAATTCCTTTAAATCCAAGTCATATTCGGCTTTAACTGAATCCGGTCGCCTTAAAATCAGTATGAAATCATCGTGGGTCATGGATATAAATAGGAATATTAGTGTATCTGAGATCTGTATATTTAAATAAAGGGAAAAGAATTTTTAATGACTAAAACTCTACCATTTTGCTACTGTATCATTATAAATATTATCAACAATATCTGCTATCATTAGTTTCATCAATGCATCTTGAACAGTAGTCAGCAATATACTACTATCAAAGGTTTGAAAAGCCGAGTATGTTTTCTCAAAATCTTCCTCAGGGCTCTTATTGTTTGAAAATCGAACTTTAATTGTCAACGTAAGTTTTGTTTGCGAAGCATATGAATCAGCACTGATAGCAAGTGGGGTTAATTGATATCCTACGATTTCACCCTCAAGATGCAAATCTCCACCCCGCTTTACTAATTGTAAGCGAGTTTGTTTCGTGTACGAATCACGTAACGTCTCCGAAAACTCCTGTGATAATGGCGGGAATACCAGTTCTGCTGTATTTGGAAAATCAGAGATTGAAATTGTTTTTGTTTTTGTATAATCAATTGATGATCCGTTAAATTTATATGAAATCGAACAGGATAATAGTACAAGTGAAATAATTGAAGCTAATAGAAACTTCAGTTTGAGATTAAATATTTTCTTTATTTTTGTCATAAATTCAATTTATTCGATACCATATTCTTTAATTTTTCTATATAAAGTACGTTCCGATATTTGCAGTTCATCAGCAGCAGATTTACGTTTCCCTCTGTGTTTTTCAAGTGTTTTTTTTATCATCTGGCGTTCCATATCTTCAAGTGTCATTGGTTTTTGATTATCCGTATCATTATAAACCTCTGCATCTTGAAAAGATTCTTCATAATCAGTATTTCCAATAAATTTAGTAGATTCTCTGGTCGATTTGTCTGTTTTAAATTCTGAACCTGATGTTTGATTTGTTATAAAGGTATCTTTATGGTTTAACATCGTTGAAGGGAAATGCGATTCAGATGGTTGAATATCATTCTGTTGATTATTCATAATATCGTGTACAAGTTTCTTCATATCATTCATATCCTTTTTCATATCGAAAAGCACCTGATAAAGGATTTCCCGCTCGGTACTAAACGTTTTATGATCACTTCCAGTTTTAGAAAATAATGCCGGTAATCTCTCAATATCATCTTTTGGCAAATAAGTTCTGAGTATTTGAGCTGTTATTTCCCGTTGTTGTTCTATAACTGAAATTTGTTCGGTTATATTCTTCAGTTGGCGTACATTTCCGTTCCAGTAATAATTTGTCAAAATAACTTTTGCATCTTCATTCAATTTTATGGCCGGCATACGATATTTTTCCGCAAAATCAGATGCAAATTTACGAAATAACAAAACAATATCTTCTTTTCTTTCCCGCAATGCAGGAATAGCAATAGGAACAGTATTCAATCGATAAAACAGGTCTTCACGAAATCTTCCTTCACGAGTAGCCTGAATCATATTCAGGTTAGAAGCTGCTACCACTCTGACATTAGTTTTCTGGGTTTTTGATGAACCTACTTTGATAAATTCACCTGCTTCAAGCACACGTAACAATCTAACCTGAGTAGAAAGAGGGAGTTCACCTACTTCATCAAGAAAGATTGTACCACCATCAGCAACCTCAAAATAACCTTTCCTATCTGCTGTTGCCCCGGTAAATGATCCTTTTTCATGCCCGAACAACTCAGAGTCTATTGTACCTTCCGGTATTGCGCCACAATTTACGGCAATATAAGGACCGTGCTTCCTGTGGCTGTAGTAATGAATAATCTGTGGAAAATTTTCTTTACCAACACCACTTTCACCGGTTATTAGTACTGAAAGATCAGTCGGTGCTACTTGTACTGCAATATCAATTGCACGGTTCAGCAACTCGGAAGTCCCAATAATTCCAAATCTTTGTTTTACTGATTGTATTTCTGACTGTTCCATAAGTTAAAGTAAAAATATAGACTGTAATAATGACATAAACAACATGACAAAATTACGAATAATAATATAACAAGCACACTAATTATTCAAAATAATTAGTGCAATTGTATAAAATCGATGTCATTATAGTACATTTCGTTCATAATAAAAATAATAATCAATTATTATTTCTCATCACTCAAAACTCTACAAAAAAAAAGAAGCAAAATTTCTTCTGCTTCTTTTTTTTATTTTAAGATAGATATATTATTTTTTCCCTTTCACAGTTTTATCAATCCCTTCAATAGCCTTAATAGCCATATCATTGGTAGGATCTATAACAAGTATTTTATTCCAATACAATTTTGATTCTGCAAAATCCTTTTTCAAATAATAATAATATCCCAGATATCTGCAGCATTCCAGAATTACCGGATTATATCTTGGATCAGCTTTAGCTACAACAATAGGCATTGTTTGTTCATAAAATGGTTTTGCCAATCCTTGAAGCGTTTCAGGATCAAGAGCAAAATTAGTACGGGCCCTCCATATATATCCTCTGTAATTAGTAGGATCTAAAGTTATAACCTTTGTAAAAATGCTATCAGCTTTCAATAAGGTACTTTTCTTAACATCAGCACTATCTTTTATATTATTTCCAAAAGTATAATATAATTTACCAAGATCATAACTAACGTCGGCAGTTTTCTTATCCTCGGTTAATAAGTTCATGTAGATAAGATAATTCGCAATGGCATTTTTATAGTCACCGTTTTCATTATACATATCTGAAATATCTTTCCACAATTCAACTTTTGATGAATCCTTTGCTATAGCTTTCTTGTATTCTACAATCGCTAAATCATATTTCTTAGTTTCACGTAATGCCTGACCATAATAACGGTAATCCAAATAATTATAATCAGCTTTGTCTGATTGATTAAAAAGCAGATCAGCTGATTTGATTGCATCTTCGTATTGCTTTAAATCAGTATTGTTATACATGGCCAATCTGTTAAAGGCAGGGTTACGTGGAGATTTTGCATGTCCACTATTTGCAATTTCCAGTGATTTGGCAAATTCATGATTAAAAAACAAAGTCATAGCATATTTTACCAGATCTTCGCTATTTGTATTACCTGACTTTAAATAATTACCATACAATTCTGCTGCTGTTTTAAAATCATTGGTCATATAATAAATATCGGCTAATTCTTTATCCACCAATAAGAATGAAGGTTCTTTAAGTTTCAGCCTATTCAACATATCAATTGCCAACGTAGTATTTACAACTCTGTAAGCACGGGCATACTTCACATAGGCTTCTTTACAATTTTCATCGTACATAATGGCCAGTTCGTAATTACTACAAGCATTTCCTACATTTTTCTTTGCCAATTCTATATCACCCGCCAATACAGCTGAAAGAGCATACTTGGGTTTGATATTTTTTGCCTTTTCCTGATAAATAATTGCCTGATCAATTAAACCATTAACTAAATACGCATTTGCTGCAGCAATAAAATAATCCTGATTTTTTTTGCTTATTTTCAAATTCAATACATTTTGTATTTCCTGATCAGCTGCTTTTGGATCTGTTTTAATCTTCAACATCCCCAAACCAATTGTATTCAATACAATATCTTTACCCACTAATCCTTTTTTGAAAAATATAGCAGCAGAGTCCAGCTTATTTTCGACGAAATAGATATTACCAAGATAAAAACAAGTTTCCGAACGCGTTAATGAATCAGCATCTAATTCATTAAGCAATAATGGTTTTGCTACCTGCGGAAACCCGGCTTTATAATATGCAATGCCCTGTGCATCTTTAGCTTCCTTAGCCTCAACAACCGTAAGGTTTACAAAAAACACGGTCAAAATAAGAAATAAAAAGTTACGTTTCATGGAGCTTGAAGTTAATAAGTGATTAAATTATTTTATTCTTTTACATGTACAATGCGTACAGGTTGTGTGGCTGGAACAAGTCCTGATTTTAATATAATGCGTTGTCCTCTTTCTGAAGTCAAAAACGAGGTAAGACCTGAAGGCAAAGAACCTCTCGGATCATTAAGAATGACATAAATATTACGGGTTAACGGATAATATCCGTAAAATAGATAAGCCTGAAAAGGTTTATAACTATTTGCAACAGTTGCTGTAGATTCACCGCTGACACCCATTACTCTGATTTCTGGTTTAAATGATAGGTTGGTAGTATCTTTTTCGTTTCCCAACCAGTTTACACCTATAATTCCAATTGCATTAGGAGTTTTAGAAACGAAATTTATTACTTCCGAATTTGTTTTTTGGGCAAATAATTTTTTTGATAATTGTTTCCCGTCGCAAATTGAATCAATTGCATACCTAACCGTACTTGAATTCTGATTATCAAAAACTACCTGAAACTTACCTAGTTTTGATTTAGGGTAAATCTCACTCCAGTTAGTCACTTCTCCCATTAAAATTTTCTTGATCTGACCTACTGTTATTAATGAATCTGAATTATGATTATTAACAATCAGTGCGATTCCATCTGTTGCAAATTTATAGGAGTGTGGGTAAAATGTTTTACTCTTAAAGTATTTCATTTCATTGTCAGATAACGGACGGGTAGCAATAACTACCCGCACACTATCTTTCAATAATAAATTCATAGCATCAACCTCATTAGTATACTGAGGTATAATACCCGATTTTGGATTCATGGCCTCAAAAACATCTAACTCTTCCTGGACAATTGGCTGAAAATTTTCATCCACCGCAATCTTTATTACTCCGGTGGTATAAGTATCAGTAAATTTATCTTTGACCTTATTCTGACAAGAGACTAAGATCAATACAAAAAAGATACATGCTATTTTTAAATTGGCCATATGTTAACTATTCTAATTTGAATGCAATCGGCAATGTATAGAATACCGAAACATTCACACCGTTTTGTTTTCCTGGAATCCATCTCTGAAGAGTTTTCACTACACGAACTGCTTCTTTATCGCAAGCAGGATCAAGTGAACGTACAACTTCAATTTTATCAACAACTCCTGATTTAGAAACCACAAAGCGAAGAATTACTTTCCCTTGTATTCCGTTTTCCTGAGCTATTACCGGATATTTTAAATTCTTTGCAATGTACGACATCAGTTCGGATTCTCCTCCTGGATATTGAGGCATTTGTTCAATAACCTGATAAACATGATCTTCTTCCTCTTTAATTTGAGTCACTGCTTGCTTTACATCTGCTATATCTTTACCCTTTTCATCGTTTCCTTTTACGTCTGCGATTGAAATTGCCACTTTCGTGTTGGTAAGTGCTTCCTGACTTTTATATTCTTCTTTTACATCTTCATCCTTTTTGATGACAGGTGCAGTAAATTTAATAGAACTCTTTAAAGCAGGAGGTGGTTCAACAGGTGCTACTTTTTTGACATCATTTTTCACTTCAGCTTTCGCTAATGTTGACATTTTCATAACATCCACATTAACGATTTTTTGTTTCGGAGTTGCCAGTTCTATCAACTTAGGAAGACTGAATAAAACAACAGCTGCCACTAAAATGATAATCATAGCTACATTATGCCGTTTATCTGAATCGCTACGCAGTCTATATGCACCGTATTCCTTATTTTTACCTTGAAAAATAAGTTCCCGCCATTCAAAGGAAGTTAAATCTATTTTAGCCATCTTTTTTACTTTTTAAGGCGTTTAACTATTTTGCAGCATTTTGAGAAAGCCCCCCTTTCGTGCGATAGTTCCTGATTAAGAACATTTCACCCGGTGTTATCTTATCAATTACATACTTTCCGATATTGCAAATTTGCATTTCGTCAAGTGCATCAATAAGATTCTTATAGGTTGCTTTATCGGCCGCTTTTATTATTACTACCGGAGTGTTTTTACCCCCCTTTATCTCCGAGACCTGATCGGTAAACTGCTTCAGTGAAATTTTCAGTTGAAGTTTCTTTTCTTTCAGGTCGTTAATCTTAGCAACCGCTTCCGTATTTCTTTTTAAAAGAAATGAACGAATTCCATCAGCTTTATATGAGCTTAATTTTAATGAATTAAAATCTTTATAATTGGGTTGTCCGGTATAATAGAATATAGAATCACCACCTGCAAGAACCAAAGTAATAGCTTGCGAAGCTTTTACTGCATCCCGGTCTGCCTCTGTGATTTTCTTATCGTTACTTGGCATGTTAATCTCCATCGTTTGAGGTTTACTCAACGAAGTACACAACATGAAGAAAGTAATCAGCAACATGTTCATATCCACCATCGGTGTAAAATCAACAAATACACTGATTTTTTTCTGTTTGCTGCCGCCCTTTTTCTTTCCGCTGCTGTCGCTTGTTTGTATTTCAGACATAATTTTATTTGTTAATTATTTGGCAGATTCATTCTTTAATGCAGTAATCAGGTTGTATCTGTTTTCTCTCAAATCCTGAAGAGAATTCATAACATCTTTAATTACCTTATAAGGCGTTTTCTGGTCTGCTTTGATGGCAATCCTTAATTCCGGATTGATTGCTCGGGCTTTTTGAACCCAAACCTTAAACTCATTGTTCAGGCTATCCGTTGGAATTCCATAAGTGGCAAGCACCTTATCCTGTTCATCGGGCTTCAAGGCCAAATAAGCCTTCATGCTCTTAATTGGGATACCAAAGGTAGATGCCAATTTGAACTTACTTTTTTCTTGTTCCGTAAATGTTACTCCGTAATGGTTGCCCACACTATCCAAGGCATTTATCATATCGCTCTGTTTATCCATGCTCATAAAAACCTTCCCTTTCGGGTCAATCAATATTGATAAAATATTGGTTTCGGGTATTTTGATTTCGGATACCGACGCGGGAGTGGTTACTTGTACCGGCTCTTTTTTCACGAACGTTGAAGTTAACATGAAAAAGGTCAGCAATAGTACAGTAACATCGCTCATCGCGGTCATATCGATACGAGTACTCTTCCTTGCTACTTTTACTTTAGACATAATTTCGCTTTGTTTTAAATTGATTACTAGTACTTACTTGTGAAATGCAGCTTATTTATGTGAAGCAGCAAATGTTTGTACGATAGAAAAACCTACTTCATCGATACAGTAAGTAATGGAATCAATTTTACTTGTGAAATAGTTATAAGAAATTACTGCCAACGCACCTGTCAAAATACCAAATGCAGTGTTAATAAGTGCTTCCGAAATACCTGCAGAAAGTGCAATAGAGTCAGTACCACCTGCACCGGCTAACGCGGCAAACGAACGGATCATACCAATTACAGTTCCTAACAGTCCCATCAACGTTCCTAAAGTAGTAATCGTTGCAATGATTGGAAGATTCTGGCTTAACATTGGAAGTTCCAAAGCTGTTGCTTCTTCTACTTCTTTTTGGATAGAAAGAATCTGTTGTTCTTTTGATAAACTCTTGTCTTCTTCTACTTCAGCATATTTAGTTAAAGCCGAAGTTACAACGTTTGCAACAGAACCTTGTTGTTTATCACAAGCTGCTGTAGCTGCTGCGATATCTCCTTTTGATAAATTAGCTTTGATTTCCTCAACAAATTTAACCAACTTTCCTTTTCCTTGTGCAGATCTGATAGCAAAAAATCTTTCAATACTCAAGGCTAAAACTGTCAATAATAATGTTTGAATAATAGGTACAATCATACCACCTTTATAGATAGTTCCGATTAAGTCACCTGAGATTGGGTGATTTGCTGGATTTCCACCTTCAAAGTGCGATGGATCACCGAAAATAAAACGATAAATAAGTTCTGCGATTATAAAACAGCTGAATATAACCAGACCTGCAGACTTGATACCTGTAAATGATTTACCTTTTTTTGATTGTTTTTGATTCTTTGCCATAACGATTTTTTATTAATATTATTTGTTACAATTATTTTATGAGAGTTAGTTTATTCTAATGTTTTATAGTTGTTGATTCAAAAATAATTTGCAATGTAAAAAGTACTGTCATTAATTAAACGAGCACAAAAATAACAACAAAATCATTAATGTTGATGGTTTTTACAATATTTAATTTCATATTTTTTTTAAATTATTGATTATCAATACAAAGCAATAAATAAATGTTCAATTTTAGAATAAAAACAACTAAAATATAACATTTATACCTGTATTTTGACCAAAAAATACCAATTATTAATCGAATTTTTCACTCAAAGTCAATAAATCAAATCAAAAAAATTAGATTTTTATTATTTTAATCAATTACACAGAATAAATAACCGGCTAAAAAAACAGAACTTCTGAATTTTTTGATATTTAACTGCTTGTTTTTAAACGTCCAGATTTTATGGTTAGTATAAAAATTGCAGGAAATATGAACACAATAACGATATTCTTTACCAATATACCTGTTTTAGTATCAATTTAATCTCAAAAAAAACAAAATTCAGAAGTATCTCCTCTCCTTTTGTTCATGTAGATTATGTTTCTGGTTTGTTTTCGCTTTTTTTATTCATTCCAGTCTTTTTCGATCAGTTATTTTCCGAAAAACTCTTTATGACTTGTCTGCTCAAAGACTAATTGTTTCATTGACCTTTTTAATCTGAAACTTAACGAACTGGAATATTATCAGTAATACAAATCTTCCTACACGATTTTAAAATTTTCATTCTTAAATTTAGCACATTGATTTAAACTGATTTACATCAATTTATATACCAAAATACGACATTATCATTTAAAAATTACAAATTTCATTTCACAGCTAATTAATATACACCTTAAACAAGCAAACCTCTTACAGTCAACTATAAATGTATTATTGAATTATATTTAATGGCACTAAAAAACCCGCAAATCAATTAGTTTGATCCACGGGTTTTATTTTTCAAATGGCACATCATCACATCACCACATTATCACATCATTTCATTGCCTGTTCAAAATCCTGAATTAAATCTTCCAGGTCTTCCAGTCCCACGGATATGCGGATGGTTTTTTCGGAAACACTCATTTCTTTACGAAGTTCAGGGGTGAAGTTGCCATAAATGGTACTTGCGGGGTGTATAGCGAGTGTTTTATTGTCAAACAGGTTAGTAGCCCTCCTTATCAGGGTAAGTTTATTCATGAAGCTAAAACAAGCTTCCCTTGATGCCAGGTTAAAAGTAAGCATGGCGCCCGGGCGTTCACCAAACTGTGCCAGACTCAATTTATAAAAGGGGTTCGATACTAATCCCGTATAATTAACCGATTCCACCTGGGACTGTCTTTCGAGCCATTGCGCTAACTGCAGGCAGGTAGTGGTTGCCTTCTCATAGCGCAGTGAAAGCGTTTCAAGTCCTAGGGTCTGTTGATAGGCTACCTGGGGAGTCATATAGGCACCCAGGTTCCTGAGAATTTCTTTTCGTAGTTTCGCTGTAAATGCTGCAGGTCCAAATTCTTTGGCCAATGTATGCAATTTAGGAGACGACAACCAGTCAAAGTTGCCATAATCGACAATTAGTCCTCCCAGACTCGTTGCTCCGCCCGAAATGTATTTGGTACTCGACACAATCTCTATATTAACACCCCATTCCTTTGCATGAAAGGCACAGAATGGAACGATAGTCGTATCGGCCACCAATGGTACACCTTTCTGTCTGGTAATTGCGGAGAGCGCCTTCAAATCGGCTACTTCCATTTGCGGGTTGGTGATGATTTCAAGAAAAACAGCACAGGTGTTATCATCAATGGCTGCTTCAACTTCATCTACATTTCTTAAATCACAAAACCTGACTTCCACCCCAAATACAGCCAGCGTGGTTTCAAAAAAAGAATAGGTATTTCCAAACAGATATTTCGAGGTCACAATATTGCTTCCTGTCTGAGCCAGTGTAATAATGGCATTGCTAATAGCTGCCATACCTGAATTTACTGCCGTTACGTTTAATGCTTTCGTTACAGCCTGTATCCGGCTTTCAAAATACTGCACTGTTGGATTGGTAATCCTTGAATAGGTATGGTTGGCTGAGCGACCTGTAAAAGCAAGCTCCATTTCCTCCGCCGTCTTAAATTCAAATGCTGCTGTTTGATAAATTGGCATGCTCAACGCACCATACACATCCTCATTGCCATAGGGAGTATTTAATATCTTCCCGTCAAATGATATTTTTTCTTTATTCATGATCTATTTGTATTGTATTCAGAATTATGAGAAAAGTGCTGAGACATTTTTTTGCCCGATACCCATTCCTCATTCCTCATTCCTTATTCCTTACCTCTTGCCTCTTACTTCTTACCTCTTACCTCTTACCTCTTGCCTATTACCTCTTACGTCTTACGTCTTACCTCTTGCCTCTTACGTCTTACGTCTTACCTCTTGCCTCTTACGTCTTACGTCTTACCTCTTGCCTCTTGACGCTTGATGCTTGCTGCTTGCTGCTATCTCAACTTCGCTCCCAGTTTTGTTTCATAATTTGCCTGCAATTTCTTCATGATTCCATCAATCTGGTTATCAGTAAGAGTTTTGCTGTCATCCTGCAATACAAAGCTCACGGCATACGATTTTTTGCCCGGTTCCAGGTTCTTGCCTTCATACACATCAAACAGGTTGACACGCTTCAGCAATTTTCGTTCTGTTTCGTATGCTATTTTTTCTATTTCGGCAAAAGCAATATTTTTATCAAGCAATAAAGCCAAATCCCTTTTTACCTCCGGAAATTTAGAAATATCAGCGGCCTTCACACTATGTTCTCCTAATTCTGCCAAAACAGCGTTCCAGTTGATATCGGCATAATAAACTTCCGCATCAATATCTGCCACTTTACGGATTGAAGGTTGTACGATTCCGTACACTGCCAGT
>Ga0302215_10001674_pt1 | contig 15643 bp, 14 predicted proteins | sample II_Fen_N3_1_FD_194580 | JGI IMG/M metagenome (GOLD analysis project Ga0302215, IMG submission 194580) | Peat permafrost microbial communities from Stordalen Mire near Abisko, Sweden - II_Fen_N3_1 | ecosystem: Environmental > Terrestrial > Soil > Wetlands > Permafrost | place: Sweden: Abisko...
ACCACGACAAATGCCAAGTATCGGCATTTTCAGCTTTATGGCCCGGTGTATCAGCGCAAATTCCAACGAATCGCGGTGTGGATTGGAAACGCAACGGGAGCTGTCAGCCGCTTTTCCATAATAGGCAGGAACGACATCTTCACCACCTGTAAGCAATAATCCATTACAACCGGAAAGTACTTTCAATGCCGAGTCAACCCGCAGACCCTTCAAATCAATCAGTATAACCGAACTATCAGCGCGATGTATCCAGTTTTCGTAATTGGACGTTGATGATGAAAGTGCAATCCTGAGTGGCAGTTTCTGTTCTACTTTGCAACTTACCAATACAAAAAATGAAATGAGAATAATAAGATTGTTTTTCTTCATGAGTTGTTTTTTTCAGTTTTCAGTTAATTGATTTGTAAATGATTATTGTCTGCAATAAATAATATATTAACAATTTAATATTTAAATATGAAATCACCGTTTTCATACGGACACCATTTCGCATGTAAACTAGCAATATAATAAATAATGGCTTTTTGATCGAAAGTATACTTATCTTCGGTCATTATGTTTGAGATTTTCTTTTCATTGCATTCTTTTATATAACTCTTGGCATATTCGATAGACCTTAAATGAAACTCCGGATTGTGAAGAGAAGCATCATAATACATATATTCGCCATGCCAGAACCATGATTCTGCATAATCTTTTTTCTTATCATAAGGGTTCTTGGTTTCTCCCTTATAGTATTTAAAAAATTCCATTTATTCCATCGTTAAGCGTTGGGCATACTCGTTAATTCTTTCATTCCGTTGTCTGATAAAATTCATGACCCCTTTTTTATAGGATAGATATTCATCAACACAGGAAAATACCGGAGGAGCATTAAAGTTATCAAAAGGCAAATAAAATTTAACCGCTAGATTTTCATCAATCAAATCATCCAACAAAAAGAAATGAACGTAGCCTGTAAAATCAGTAAATAAATCGAAGAAATTTTTGTCTCTATATAAAGTATCATACAGCGGACTTATTTCTCCTGAATAAAACCGACGAATACATTCTAATGTTAAGTCGAATCTATCATCTATTAAACTATTTACTCCACGTGCCTGATTAATTGAATGATTTCCTTCAGTTCTGTTAGTTGGAAAAATCGTATACGCACCAATAGTAGAACCTGCATCAAAAAGCTCATTTACTTCGTCCGGAATTTGTTCCGTAAGCCATTGCTTACGTTTATGATTTTTATAGGAATGTGTAATAGCATCACTTCCAAAAAAGAATTCTCCAAGTTCTGATTTATGATATAAATAAGCACCCTGCTGATTCACTGATAATTCAAACATTTCACCAATCGGCAGCGGTTTACTCCATAATATTTTATGATAAGTACGGAGTTTGGGACTGGTACTATCAGGATCTCCGCCTCTTGCATCCGTGTAAAAATTAAATCTTGTATCAATTATCATTTTACCCAACTATCAAATCAATTACTTTCATCTTTGTTATCAGCACGGATTAGAAATTATGTGCAAGCGGGGAAAAAATACTTCTAAATACCTATTTGTTAGTCTTTTATTCCTTTTCTTCTGGTATATGTTTATCTTTGCAATAAAGTTCTACTTCCGTGTCGTTTACAAAATACTTGTCACAAAACTCGTCAAGTTCTTTTTCTGTCGATTTATAATAGCGTTCTTCTGCTGTCATAAGTTTCTCTGTCTGTTCAATAAATTTCTCGAAGTCTTTGTTGATTTTGCAAAGTTTATCAATCGTTTTAAAGTCTAATTCGCGATACTTAGCTGGAAACAGAACTTTACTTTGATATGGGTTCGCATTAAGTTCTATTATTCCAATCCCAAATGATTGATTTAGTCTTTCCATTTCTTCCATCAAACTGTCACTAAACTCAAAAGCAACTAAAAAACCAAAGTTAGCCCAACTTGAATTTGAAACTGCCTGAAAATAAGCTTTCTTTAGTTCGCTATCGTTATTTATTTCTTTTTTTAGTTCGTATGAATTCAGTTTGAAAGTGTCAATCCGATTTATAGACTTTAAAAAGTTCTGACTTACTTTAGTTTGTAGGTTTAGAAACTTAATTCCAACCATGTCTGGGTGTGTCCAGATTTGATTGTTATCTTTTCCGTTTGATTGTTCGTGGAAAATAGTTTTTGAGTAAATACTTGTGTTTTTCAAGTAACTACTCAAGAGTTTATGCAAATCTCTTTCGTCGTAAGTTTTTTGTTTTTCTGATTTGGAAACATTCGTTTTACTTGTATCAGAATTTATTATTGTCAACCCGGATAAAACATCAACGCTTATGTTCTCTTCATTTTTTGTCAGGTAATACAAATAAGTCCCACCGTCTTGTTTAATTCTTTTTACTCTTGTATCTCCATTACGAATAAAATCGCCTAAAACAGCAGAAATGGTCGCACTAGGTGTTTTTGCCTGACCAAAGTCGTAATATTTTTTCTCTACAATTTTACTATAAACAGCAAGATAATTAGTGATTTCACTAATGTCGTTCAAACTTAATAATACAGCTTCTTTTAGTGTCATTTCAATTCGAATTTATGTTGATTATCAGTCATCCTTTTCTTCAATTGGCCATAAGACCAATATAAAAGCCATTACTTTTATCCGCCCTCAAAATTACAAAACCTTTTTAACAACGCCAACAAAATTGCTAACTATTTTTATATAAGATTAAAAACCATGTATTGAATGCAGTGTTTTTTACCATTTAAAGTTCATTTATGCATCCAATTCGAAAAGATACTATATTTGATGTGATTTGTAACCATAGTTATAAAAATTTCAGGTTAATATTTGGCAGACTGGTTCTCCCGAACCGGTCTATTTTTTTATAGCAGATTTATCAGATCATGTAAAGGTATCGGAACAGGCAGGAATATAAATTCACCAACCCGGTAAAACTTGCAAACCTAAGACATTTTCATTTCGTGCTTGTATAAGGACGAAATGGCCTTATATAAGGGCAAGTTAGAATTGTATAAGGACGAAATGGCCTTATAAGGACAAATTAGAATTGTATAAGGACGAAATAGCCTTATATAAGGACAAGATAGAATTGTATAAGGATGAAATAGCCTTATATAAGGACAAATTAGAATTGTATAAGGACGAAATGGCCTTATATAAGGACAAATTAGAATTGTATAAGGACGAAATGGCCTTGTATAAGGACAAAATGAAAATCCCTTAGCAAGGAGCAAAAATACGGTTTGAAGAAACAGAAAAGCATGCCTGTAAAAGTATATAAATAACTGAATATTTATACTTTAGATGTTTAAAATGGAGTATTCGACCTGTGCAGGAATAAATCAGAAGGGAAAAGGAAATTATATGTACAATTTATTTTCGGAAATAAAACGCCAAACCGCCGGATGCAGCCACGCGCTTACATCAGAGCCGGCAGCTATAAACTCACGGATTTGGGTGGAGGAAATATCAAAAAGCGGAGACGAAAGAAGTTGCATTTGTGGATAAACAGTGGCAACTCGGGCAAAATCGTAGCCTGTACGTGGATAAACCAATACCGGATATTCGTCCAACAGTTGCCTGTAATCCTTCCATTGGTCGAAAACCAGCGCGTTATCGCTGCCAATAATCAGCTTAAACTCACAATCGGGGTGCAAACGGGTCAGTTCGTGGAGGGTATCGATACTGTACGACGGGATGGGCATGGTAAATTCAATATCGGAAGCTTTAAAACGGGGATGATTGCCGATAGCCAGTATCACCATATCCAGACGGATATATTCATCCAGCAAATCGGATTGGTTTTTTAGCGGATTGCAGGGTGAAACAACAAACCAGACCTCATCAACAAGCTGTTTTTCAATCAGGTACTCCCCCAGCCCTACATGCCCAAGGTGTATCGGATTAAAAGAGCCCGAAAAGATTCCGATTCGTTTTTTATGTTGACTGGTTTCCATTCCCGATTCCATCACAGGTTAGTTTAATTTTCTTCCAAAAATGCCCGAACTAATCGCTCGGTTTCGGCTTTTGCCTTTTCCAGTTCGTCGTTTACAACTATTTTGTCAAAATGATTGGAATAACTCATTTCGAGTTCGGCTTTGGCAACGCGTTTTTTTATCATTTCGGGAGAATCTGTTGCCCGTGTTTCCAACCGTTCGCACAGAGTTTCCACACTTGGCGGTGCAATAAAAATGGCTAATGCTTTCTCTCCAAATTCCTTTTTGATATGAATTCCGCCCTGCACGTCTACATCAAAAATAACATTCTTTCCATTAGCGGTAATGCGTTCTATCTCACTGCGAAGTGTTCCATAGTAACAATCCAGATAAACCTCTTCGAATTCAAGAAACTCCTGATTATCAATTTTTTGTCGAAATTCATCAGGTGTCAGGAAATAATAGTCAACACCATGCTTTTCAACACCGCGCGGCGCACGGCTGGTGGCCGAAACTGAGAACTCCAGGTTCAATTCGCGGGTTAATAAATAGTGTACCAACGTGCTTTTGCCTGCTCCCGATGGTGCCGAAAATATAATTAATTTGCCTGCCATATACCCCTAACCCCTAAAGGGGAAAATTGTTAGTTAGTTAATAATTAGAAGACCCACTATATACTCCCCTTTAGGGGTTGGGGGTCGTTATAGAACATTCAACACCTGTTCTTTTATCTGTTCCAGATCATCTTTCATCAACACCACTATTTTCTGCATCTCACTTTGGTTTGATTTAGAACCGAGTGTATTTACCTCACGTCCAATCTCTTGGGCAATAAATCCAAGTTTTTTGCCGGGCGATTTTTCGTGTTGCATGGTTTCTATAAAATACTCTAAATGATTGCGTAAACGCACCTTTTCTTCGTTTACATCGAGTTTTTCGATATAAAAGATCAGTTCCTGCTCCAACCGGTTCTTATCGTAGTCAATTTTGTCGGATAACGCCTGTAAGTTTTCTTCAAGCCGTGCTTTTATCTTTTCAACGCGCTCCATTTCGAACGGTTCTGTTTCAACCAATAGTTCAGATATATGTGCTATCTTATTATTAAACACCGTTTCAAGTGACTTTCCTTCCTGAGTGCGGAACTCCGTTAGCTGGTCAATTGCTAACCCAATGGTCTTTTTAATTTCCACCCATTCGTCGTCATCAAGTTCCACCGTTTCGGTTTTCATGGTATCGGGCAGGCGAAGCAACACTTCGAACCAGTTGGCCGGAACTTCAATACCGATATTTTCCGATAATGTTTTGATTTGCTGATAGTAAGATTCAACTACCGATTGATTGATCTGTGTTACAGATTCCTTTCCGGAATTATCCACATACAGCGATAAATCGATTTTACCACGTTCCAGTCGTTGCGAAAGTTCATTGCGGATTTCGATATCTTTCTCGCGGTATAACCCCGAAATGCGTGTGGAAACATCCAGTTGCTTGCTGTTGAGTGATTTAATCTCAACTACAATTTTTTTGTTTCCGAATTCGCAGGTTGCTTTACCAAAGCCCGTCATGGATTGTATCATTATCTTTTGTTTTAGTTGGTTTGAAAATACTGTTTATCTGACTGATTATTTTCGAAGTACAAAAGTACAAATTTAATTTTAAAGAATCATTTGCAATGAAAAATCTATGAATTTACTACTAAAATACCATTTACTCTATCAAAATATATAAAAAACACGCATTTTATTTCCGGTTTTCAAAAATCTTTTTACCTTTGCGAATCAAAATCAGCAAAAATGAATCAGAAAGTAAATACATTTTTTTGGCGTTGGCAAAGCTACCATTCTAAACAATGAGGTTTTGTAAAGTTGTATTTGTACGAATCATACACTAAAATACTGCATAATAGCCTGTTGTTTTTAACGACAGGCTTATTTTTTTTAATACGGAAAAAAATCAATAATTAATCATATTCAAATTACATTATGGAAAAAACGAAAAAATTTTTACTGGAAGAAAATGAATTGCCAACTCAATGGTACAACATTGTTGCCGATATGGTAACTAAACCACTTCCGATGTTGCATCCGGGAACAAAACAACCGTTGAAAGAAGATGATTTGTATCCACTTTTTGCCAAAGATTTAGCCGATCAGGAAATGAATCGAACCGATCCATGGATTGATATACCTGAAGAAGTTCGGGAGAAATTAAAAATCTACCGTCCCACTCCACTGGTTCGCGCCTATAACCTGGAAAAAGCACTGGATACACCTGCACACATTTATTTCAAAAACGAAAGCGTAAGCCCTGTAGGTTCTCACAAATTAAATTCAGCTCTGGCTCAGGCCTATTATTGTAAAAAAGAAGGTACAACCAACATTACTACCGAAACCGGTGCCGGCCAATGGGGAACAGCCTTATCCTTAGCTGCAAAAATGTTTGGTCTGGAACTTGCCGTTTATATGGTAAAAATCAGCTACGAACAAAAACCATATCGCCGCTCGCTGATGCAAACATGGGGTGCACAGGTAATTCCATCGCCCAGTATGTCAACCAAAGCGGGACGTGCTATTATAACAGAACACCCTAATTATCAGGGAAGTTTGGGAACTGCCATCTCTGAAGCGATTGAATTGGCTATGAGTACTCCAAATTGCAAATATACATTAGGAAGTGTATTGAATCATGTTTCTTTGCACCAGACTGTGATTGGTTTGGAAGCAGAAAAACAAATGGAAATGACCGGTGAATATCCTGATATTATTATCGGTTGTTTTGGCGGTGGTTCAAACTTCGGTGGAATTTCGTTCCCATTTATGCGTCACAACATCAAAGAAGGTAAGAAAACACGCTTTATTGCCGCTGAACCAACTTCGTGTCCGAAACTGACGCGCGGTAAATTTGAATATGACTTTGGTGATGAAGCCGGTTATACTCCGCTATTACCTATGTTTACGCTGGGACACAACTTCGCTCCTGCCCACATTCATGCAGGTGGACTTCGTTACCACGGTGCAGGAACCATTGTCAGCCAATTGATGAAAGATAATATGATGGAAGCTGTGGATATAGAACAATTGGATTCGTTCAATGCCGGCGTCTTATTTGCACAAACTGAAGGTATTGTACCGGCTCCAGAATCGGCTCATGCCATTGCTGCTGCTATTAATGAAGCCCTGAAATGCAAAGAAGAAGGAAAGAAGAAAACAATTCTCTTTAATCTTTCCGGTCACGGATTGGTGGATATGACAGCTTATGACCAGTATCTGGCAGGTGATTTGGTAAATTATTCTCTATCGGATGAGGATATTGCCAAAAATGTTAGCCAACTGGAACATTTGACTTAGTATTGATTTTATTCACATAAAAAAAGCTTCCGGTTGGAAGCTTTTTTTTGTTTCAAATATCAGTTATTTTTTCTTTTTGATAATTGATTTTAGTAATCAATCGCAACGAAGTATCTTTAGTAAGATAACTCCACGCCCAGTTAAAGAATATTACCAGTTTATTCCGTACACTCAAAATGAGCATCAAATGCAGGAACATCCAAACATACCAGGCTAAAGGACCTTTGAACTTTATAAATGGAAGCTCGACAACTGCTTTATGTTTTCCAATAGTTGCCATCATTCCCAGATCATGATACTCAAATTCAGTAGGTACATATTTTTCATTATTCAATGATTTGACAATATTTTTACCCAGATTTTTTGACTGATTAATAGCTACATTAGCTACTTGAGGATGCCCTTTTGGATATTTAGGTGTTTCCATATAAGCCACATCGCCAATGGCATAAATATTATCGAAGCGTTTCAGTTTATTATATCTATCAACAATATATCTGTTCCTGAAAATATCCTCAGGTTGTAAACCTTCAATTACATTACCTGTAACTCCGGCCGCCCAAATCACATTTTTAGTTGGAATCCTTTCTCCTGTATTTAATACAGCTACATTTCCATCATACGATTCTATTAAAGTTTCTGTCTTTACAATTACACCCATTTCTTCGAGGTACTTTCTGGAAGCAATTTTCGAATCGTCACTCATGTTATTAAGCGTGTATTTACCTCCCTCCAAAAGTATAATATTAAATTTTGAAAAATCTATATTGTGGTAATCCTTTGGCAATACATCTTTTTTCAATTCGGCAAATGCACCTGAAAGTTCTACACCGGTAGCTCCTGCACCAACTATTACAATGTTCATCAACGCTTGTCTGTCCTCTGGTCTGGCAAAAATTTCCTTTTCGAAGCTAAACAGAATTTTATTCCGGATATCAATTGATTCTTCTGTCGTTTTCATTGAGAATGCATTTTCACTCATTTCTTTATTTCCAAAGAAATTTGTTTTACAACCGGTAGCTATTACCAAATGATCATAGTGTATAGTTCGGTTATAGGAAGTCATAATCTTTTTTTCTTTGGGGTCAATGCTTAAAATATCGGCCATTCGGAAATCAACAGTCTTACTTTTCTGAAAAATCTTTCGAAACGGAAATGAAATGCTGGATGGCTCCAAACGTCCGGTTGCCACCTGATAAAATAGCGGCTGAAATTGATGGTGATTTTGTTTGTCCACCAAAATAACCTTTAAATCCGACTTGATTAATGCTGTAGCAAGCTGTAAACCGGCAAAACCACCTCCGATTATTACCACCTTATCACCTTTTTTAATACCTGAGTTATTCATTATTTAGTTGTTTTATATTCCCACTATTTAATACTAATAAACAACAAAAGTAGATAAATGTTGATGAATAAAGAAATTTTTCTTTATTCATGCTTTTTCTGTTTAATAACTATCTGAAAACAAGAATTATATACATTCTCAAAGAACATTAAAATATTATCTTTATCTTTGCATTTAAATAGCAGGTCGGTTTGTCGCTTTTTCTTTACGAAAAGGAGGAAAGTCCGGGCAACACAGAGCACCATATTTCCTAACGGGAAGCTGTTTGTGAGAGCAGAGTAGCGTAACAGAGAAAAACCGCTCCGACTTGTCGGAGTAAGGGTGAAAAGGTGAGGTAAGAGCTCACCGGGTTTCGTGGTAACACGGGATGCCGTACGTCTTATGGGTTGCAAGATCATGTATACCGACGCAGTAGGGTTGCTCGCCCGATGTCGGGGGGTAGATTGCTGGAGGCATAAGGTGACTTATGTTCAAGATAAATGACAGACACGTTGTGAAAGCAACGAACAGAACCCGGCTTACAGACCTGCTATTTTTTTATGTCTTTTCTTTAATCTATTATAATTTAATCCCGTTATTATGTCTAATCTTGTAGCTTTTTTCAAAAGAATCTATAGCTTTATTCGTTTTGACATTTGGAAAATAACCGAAACCGAATTATCACTTACTCGTCGGTTTTTTTACCGCCTCACAAAGACACTTGTTCTGGCAATCAGAGGATTTATTAATGACCGGTTAAATATCAGGGCATCAGCACTCACCTACTCCATTTTGTTTGCTATCGTACCTATGTTTGCCCTGATTATTGCCATTGCAAAAGGTTTTGGGGTTGAAAAATTTATAGCCGAGTCACTGCAGGGAACATATATCGACCAGATTGGAATGGTACCAACCGTCATGGGATTTGTCGAACGGTATTTGCAATCCACACAGAAAGGGATATTTATTGGAATTGGCATTGCCATTTTACTTTGGTCGGTCATGAATTTCTTTATGCAGGTGGAAAATGCATTCAACAGTATCTGGCAAGTAAAAAAACAACGTCCGTTTTTGCGAAAATTCAGCACTTATTTCTCAGCAATGCTGATTGTTCCTTTAATTATTGCTTTTTCGGGTGGTTTTTCCATTTATGTGAGTTCTGCCGCCAAACAATCATACGTTTACGAAGTATTAAGTCCTCTTTTGCGGTTTGGCGTGAAATTTATACCGTATTTTATTAACTGGATTGTCTTCACCATTATGTATATGGTATTACCGAATATCAAGGTAAAGTTTTCCAATGCACTTACTGCCGGTGTGATTGCCGGTACAGCTTTCCAGGCATTTCAAATGTTGTATATTAACGGCCAGGTTTACCTTTCGCGTTATAATGTGGTTTATGGTAGTTTTGCAGCTGTTCCGTTGTTGCTCCTCTGGATACAGATTTCCTGTTTAATTGTTTTGCTGGGTGCAGAGATTTCGTATGCGTCACAAAATATAAATAATTTCGATTTCGAACTGGATATGAATAATATCAGTACCCGTTACAAAAACTTCCTGACATTATTTATTACTTATGTTATTGTGAAGCAATTTGAAGAACAGAAACCACCTTTGTCAGCCGACCAGATTGTGTTGAAATACAAACTGCCGATACGCATTGTAAATCAATCTTTATTGAAACTGACGGAAGTATCTGTGTTGACTGAAGTATACAATGAAAAATCAAAAACGAAAACCTATCAACCTGCTATTGATATTAATCAACTTACAGTGAGTTTGTTATTCAATAAGCTGGAAGTGCAGGGCTCCGAATTATTTTTGACAAATAAAAATCATTTGCTGGACTCATTTTGGCAAAAAACACTGGAGATAAAGCAACGATCGGATGAACATACTGAACAATTGCTCATAAAAGATATGTAATTAAAAAAGCCGCTTCCAACTGAATGGAAGCGGCTTTTTTCTGAGCCTCTTGTCGGATTCGAACCAACGACCCCGAGATTACAAATCACGTGCTCTGGCCAACTGAGCTAAAGAGGCAAGTGGGTAAGCCCCCTACATCGCACCGCTACGACCTTTTACCCTTGCTGCGGTCAAGCCCTGGGGGAGTTCAAAGGGAGCTGGTCGTGTAGGACTTACCCGGCACAAAAGTAGTGCTTTTTGCGGGATTTACAAGAGCAGGCTGACATATTTTTCGGACAAAGCCCCTACTCTATTCATTTTCAGAAAACTATTAACCGAAAATAATTTACAAACAAAAAAACCGAAACTATAAAAGCTCCGGTTTAACGTATGAAATGCAAATATTACGGCAGATAAAAGCAAATCTTCATACTTATTCTTTCTCGAAAATATAGGTTTGTGTAAATTCTATGTTATCAATGCATACATACTGTGGAGTATTGATTCCCCACGCACCCTTATCGCTCGAATCAAATGTAAATGTCACTTTATCAACCTGACCCAATGAACTTACATCCACTTTATTCCAGGTTTTTGATAAAAAAGATTTACCATCTCTGAAATCCGCCAGATAATATTCTACTTTCGAAGTTTCTGCAGAATTCAGATATCCGGTAATAATCACTTTAAACCAATCGCCTGTAGTGAACTTTTTACTGAAATCACTTCCGTTTTTCATGTCCAGATAGGCATAGGTGTTGTTTGTCATATACATACTTTTTATGGTATAGTTTCCATATATATCAGCAGGACATGTGAAAGCTCCGGGTGTATAAACCACAGCAAAATGACTTGATTTTTCTGCACCTGAAGCGGCGACACAACTATACTGATTCAGATAACCTGTAGTTAAGGTGTCAGAGTTTGATGAACAAACAATTCCTCCGTCCCAGAATTGTTTATTAATAATTTTGAAAATGGAATTCCCCGAAACAAAGCTTGTATCCGGAGAAATACCAGCAGCGTTTAATGTAACATCTTCAAAATTTACAACTGTGGTTTTTGTCTGTTTTTCCGGTTGACACGATACCAATACAAATGCCAATGCAACGACTGAGAGAATAAGTTTACCTGATTTCATTTTTTAAATTATTGATTATTAGTTATTATAAAAAATATTGACACAATAAAATACGTCAATGCCCGGGTAAAAATAATCAATAACAACAATGAAAAAAGAAAGAATAAGTACGCACGGATGTGTTCAGATTCTTTTTGCTATTAACTCCCGAAAGCAAAAACAAAAGCAGATGATGGCAGGTCTTCTGACTTACTCCCGTTTTGAACGCCTTCCCGAATTCAGTTATCAGTTATCAGTTATCAGTTATCAGTTTTTTGAGGACTGTTCACTGTTCACTGTTTACTGTTCACTGAAAAAACCAGTGGCAAAAGTGTTGTTCAAAACGTTGATATGGAGCTTACAGCAGCGGGTACTGTTCCGGAATTTGACCGGATTCCCTTTTATCGATTCAACGGAACGTTGTTTCGATACCAAAATCATCGCAAAAGTAGAGAAAATATTTTGATTGACTGGTAAAATTTATATTCAAAAAAGAAGAAAAATATTTTATCAAATTAATTTGCTGAAAACAAGAATTTTAGCATAACAGCAGATTTTAAATGTTTGGTAAATAATAAAAGGCATAACTTTTGTATCATAAAAAGCGTTATAATATTAAATTAATCAAAATATGTGTTTATGAAAAAAATCTATTTATTTATTGCCATCGCATTTGTTTTTGTGTCGTGTCAATCGAATGCCCCACAAAACATGAAAGTCATTAATTTATCTGTTAATAGTGCCGACTGGATTGAGAAAACAGATAATGCCGGTCTGAACAGGTATTATTCCGCACATTTCACAATGCCTGAAATTACTTCATTTGTTTATTCAAGCGGCTCTGTTGAAGGATATTTTGTAGATAACGGAGTTCAGGAAAGCTTACCTTATGTTCGTCATTTTCAGAATGCTTCTAATGCTCTATGGACTCGTACAGTGGATTTCGATTATTCGGTCGGAGGTATTAATGTATATGTTACAAATTCCGATTTTGTGGCTGATCCTCCTCTTGCCATGAATTTTAGAATTGTGTTGATCTGGTAATATTTTATTTCTTAATAGAAATAAGCAATTAAAATAAAAGTGAAACGCAAAGAATTGAATAACTATCAATCCTTTGCGTTTCTTTGCGAAAGTTCCTTGCGTTCTTTGCGGTTATTAATATTTTAATGATAATTCCCTGTTGATATATTTTTAGTAATTTTGAACCGAAAAAGTTTTAAACAATGAACAGGGAAACCAGGCAATTTATTCATGAGAACTGCAATGCTAATGTACATGAATTAGCTCTGAAATCAGCACGTTTTCCATTGGTTGATATGCCGTTGGCTATCCGGCAAATCAATGGAAAACAGAAAATAAAGACAAAAATACCTTTGTTTTACAACAATAATGATCTATTGTATCCGGTTCAACTATCTTTAGAGCAATCATCCTCTGAATCAACGGCTAAATACAAATCAACTCTTTGCGAAGGCAATACCCTTGTAGATCTCACTGGTGGATTCGGTGTAGATTGTTACTTTTTAGCAGAACATTTCAAACAAGTTGCTTACGTTGAACGTCATGCAGAATTATGCTCGTTAGCCGAACATAATTTCAGCGCGTTGGGACGGAATAATATTGAAGTTTTTCAGGCAGATGCTGAGAAATACCTAGCAACTATGGAACCGGTTGACTGGATATTTATTGATCCGGCAAGACGAAGTGAAACCGGTAAAAAAGTGGTTCTTCTCTCCGATTGCGAACCGGATGTTTCGGCTTTATCACCCCTTTTGCTCCAAAAGGCAACCCGGGTAATGATGAAGCTTTCGCCCATGATGGATATAACTGCCGCTTTGAAAGAATTACCGACAACTGGGGAAGTTCATATTATCAGTGTTGACAATGAATGTAAGGAAGTTTTGTTGATTTTAAATCAATCAAAACTGGAAAAGACCAGCATTAAAACCATCAACATTACTAAAAATAACGAAAACCGGTTGTTTGAATATGATTTAATTGAGGAATCAACTGCTGAAATCAGACTCACTTCCGATATAAAAACTTACCTGTATGAACCTAATGCATCGATAATGAAAAGCGGTGGATTCAAAACTATTGGTAGCCGATTTAATTTGTATAAGATTCATATTAATACACACTTATACACTTCTTTTGAATTATCACTTCAATTTCCGGGACGCGTTTTTGAAGTCGTAAAAGTATGGAATAATTCAAAACCCGAATTAAAAGAATTGCTTCAGCATGTACCAAAAGCAAATATTACTACCCGTAATTATCCTATTGGCACCGACGAACTGCGCAAGAAACTGAAGATTAAAGAAGGAGGAGATTCTTATCTGTTTGCATGCACGTTGGAGAACGATAGGAAAGTTATAATCGAATGCCGGAAAATGAAAAAACAGGATATATCAAAAGCAAGCAAATAGCGCTAATTTCCCTTTTTTTTACCGTTTCTTCCTTTCTTCAAATTAAATACCCGGTACCGGATTAACTTCGTGCAATTCAATGGTACAATCGGCATTCCAACCCGATAAATGAGGATTATCTTTCAAAAGTTCTGTCGCTTCTTTCATATTTTCAACCTGTATAACCGAATATCCGGTCACATCTTTATCACTGTTTGAGAGTTCTCCATTCATACTCAGTTTTTGACCGTTTATAAGCGGATTGCCCGCATCAACAATCTTATCACCACATTTTTTGAACCAGGATATCCAATCTTCCATCCCTTTGGCCTGTTCTTCAGGTGTAGCATCTACCATTTGTAACATAGCTTCTGCCGGTGCATGATAAAGAATCAAGTATTTTTTCATTTTGAATCTGTCAGTGATTAAAGTGCTGACACCGCACCTTGTAGTTAATTAATAAGCTTTATCTAAGACTTATTCTAACGAAATAATAGTAAGTAATGTTCCCAATCAGATTGAAAATTAAAAATCGTTCAGGAAATTGTGATTATGAACATTTATTGTAAAAAGAATAGAAGTCATAATTGAACTATAATTTTGAAAAATTGTTTTCGATATTAAAAGTTGACTGTTTTAGATATTAAAAACAGTAATTTTAAATAAGATTGATTCATATTTATTTGTTTTTAAACTATTTATCGAAAAAACATTTTATCTGGAATCAAACAACTCATATACTTCAAGTGAATAAAATAGTAATAACCAGTAATTATTTCAACACATGATCGTAAAAAGAAAACAAATTCTTCTGCTGGCAGCAATGATCTTAGGAGGAACATTGCTTTCCGTTGCTCAGGAAGCAGAAAAGATTTCACTCGACCAGGCCATTAAGATGGCATTTCAAAATAACACTAACATTCTCAACTCACAACTGGATCTGAAAATTACTCAAAAAAAAATATGGGAAATTGCAGCTAAAGGCCTCCCCCACGTTGATGTTAAGTCCGGCTACCAACATCTTTTTGTAGTACCAACTATTAATTTCCCCGGTACACAATTGTCAAAAACACAGGTACCACTGGATTTAAATACCGGATTAGGGACTATCAGCCAATTGCAATTATCGACTGGTGAAAATATTTATTTGAATAATGTTGCCGGTACTCCCATTGCTCTGGGTCTAAAAGATAATATTTCAACTGATATTACAGTTTCCCAGTTAATTTTCAGCGGATCTTATTTTGCTGCATTGCAGGCCACAAAAACTTACACGGATCTGGCAAAACAAAACGATGAGAAAACAAGGCTTGATGTTGTTGAAACCGTTGTAAATACGTACCACATGTTACAACTTGGTGAAGAAAGCAGGAAAATACTCGCTCAGAATCTGGAAAACATTAATAAAACCCTGAATGAAGTCACCGAAATGAATAAACAGGGATTTCTTGAGAAAACTGATGTCGATCAGTTGGAAGTCACAGCCAACACTGTGAAGAATGCTATGAATCAGATTGAAAGTAATCTCGATTTAGGTTATCGTTTACTAAAAATTCAATTGGGAATACAAGATACTGCTAAAGTTGAACTATCCGACGAAATTG
>Ga0302215_10001678_pt1 | contig 15622 bp, 14 predicted proteins | sample II_Fen_N3_1_FD_194580 | JGI IMG/M metagenome (GOLD analysis project Ga0302215, IMG submission 194580) | Peat permafrost microbial communities from Stordalen Mire near Abisko, Sweden - II_Fen_N3_1 | ecosystem: Environmental > Terrestrial > Soil > Wetlands > Permafrost | place: Sweden: Abisko...
ATCCGCCAAATCAGCGAATATCAGCGTTCTAATCTTAATTTAATTATTAAAACAAATCAAAAACAGTATATTCGTAATGCTAAGTGAAGAAGAAAAAAAAGAGATTCTGAAAGAAACTACGCAATATCCGTATGCTTCGGAAAATGTTTTTAAAATCAAAATACGTAGTATTTTAATAATCCGTATTAATCCGCCAAATCAGCGAATATCACCGTTCTAATCTTAATTTAATTATTAAAACAAATCAAAAACAGTATATTCGTAATGCTAAGTGAAGAAGAAAAAAAAGAGATTTTGAAAGAGACAACGCAATATCCATATCCATCGGCTGCTTGTATCGACGCATTAAAAATTGTACAACATTACAGGGGTTGGATTTCGGATGACGCAGTAAAGGAAATTGCGCTAATTCTGAACATGTCGAATGAAGAGGTGGATGGTGTCGCTACTTTTTACAGTCGCATATACCGGAAACCCGTTGGCAGGAATGTCATTCTTCTTTGTGATGGAGTAAGCTGCATGATTATGGGATACGAATCAATCCTTGAACACATATCTAAGAAGCTTGATATTAGTTTTGGACAAACTACACCTGACAACCGGTATACCCTGCTGCCGATTTCCTGCCTGGGGGATTGTGACCATGCACCGGCTATGATGATCAATAACGACCATTACAATAAACTGACCATGGATAGAGTTGATGAAATACTTGAAAAATATAAATAATCCGGGATGGAAAGGCCTTTAACTCAAAATATACAACAGGGATTGCCCCCAATGAATCTGAAAGAATTTCAGAAAGCAGGAGGTTATGCAGGTGTGGTAAAAGCACTGAAGGAACTGACACCCGGCGAGGTAACCAATCTGGTAAAGGCCTCCAACCTGTTGGGAAGAGGTGGTGCAGGTTTTCCTACCGGCACAAAGTGGAGTCTGGTACCTATGGATGAAAAATCCGGACCAAAATACCTGGTCTGCAATGCAGATGAAATGGAGCCAGGTACTTTTAAAGACCGGTATTTGCTGGAAGGCAATCCTCATCAACTGATTGCAGGAATGATCATTGCGGCATATGCCATTCAGTCACAGACAGCCTTTATATTTCTGCGATGGGCATATAAAAAAGCAGAGGCCGAACTTCGGAAAGCCATTGCAGAAGCCTATGATGCCGGTTTACTGGGGAAGAACATCCTGGGAACAGGTTTTGACCTGGAAATGATTGTTCATTCGAGTGCCGGCAGATATATTTGCGGGGAAGAAACCGCTTTGTTGAATTCATTGGAAGGTAAAAGAGCCACACCCCGTACAAAGCCTCCATTTCCTGCTATCAGCGGGTTATTCGGCAGGCCGACAGTTGTCAACAATGTGGAAACTTTATGCTGGTTATCGCACATTGTTGAAAATGGCACAGATTGGTTTAAGAGTCTGAGCCTGACCGAAACAGGTGGTACAAAACTATTCGGTGTCAGTGGAAAAGTAAAAAATCCCGGACTTTGGGAGTTACCATTAGGAACAACCGTAAGGGAAATTCTGGAAGAACATGCAGGTGGAATGTCAGATGGATACAGGTTCAGGGGGTTATTACCCGGGGGGGCATCCACTGATTTTCTGATAGAGAAGCACCTGGATGTAAAAATGGACTTTCATACCGTGGCAGAGGCCGGAAGTCGCATGGGTACAGGCACGATGATCATCATGGATGACAAAACCTGTCCGGTGGCATTTTTGCATAATATTGAACGGTTTTTTGCACTTGAGAGCTGTGGATTTTGTACTCCATGCAGGGAAGGACTACCATGGGTTGTGAAAGTGCTTGAAGCCATTGAATCGGGGAAAGGAAGAATGGAACATCTGGATATACTTCGTTTTCAGACAAAATACATGGCACCCGGAAATACATTTTGTGCTCATGCACCCGGGGCTGTAGAACCTTTACAGAGTGGATTGAACTATTTTTACGATGATTTTGTTAGCCATATTAACCAACAAAAATGTCCCTGGAAATCATGATAAAAATTCTTATTGACGGGAAATATTACGATGCAGATCCAACAAAGAATTTGTTGGAAAGTTGCCTGGCACTTGGGTTTGATATTCCCCATTTCTGTTATCACGGGGCATTGGGATCTGTAGGAGCTTGCAGGTTATGTGCCGTCAAAAAATTCAGAAACACAGATGACAAAAATGGAAAAATAGTCATGTCGTGCATGGAGCCGGTGACAGAGGGTTTGATCATTTCGGTTGAAGACAATGATGTAAAAGAATTCCGTGCTGCAGTCATTGAAGGATTGATGACCAATCATCCTCATGATTGCCCGGTTTGTGATGAAGGAGGTGAGTGTCATTTGCAGGACATGACTGTTATGACCGGTCACAACTACCGACGCTTTGATTTCAAAAAAAGAACATTTCAGAATCAGGATCTTGGACCTTTTATCAAACACGAAATGAACCGGTGTATTGAATGTTACCGGTGTGTGAGGTTTTACAGGGATTATGCCGGGGGAAAAGATTTAAATGTTTTTTCATCACGCAATACTGTTTATTTTGGTCGTCATGAAGATGGGATACTTGAAAGTGAATTCAGCGGCAACCTGGTTGAAATATGTCCCACCGGTGTATTTACTGACAAAACACTGATGAAACATTATACCCGTAAATGGGATTTATCCAATGCACCTTCAGTGTGTGTTCACTGCAGTGTAGGTTGCAACATAATCGCCAGCGAACGATACGATTCGTTGAGGCGCGTCATGAGCCGGTATAACGGTGATGTGAACGGATACTTCATTTGTGACCGCGGACGATTTGGATATGAGTTTGTGAATGATGAAAAAAGAATACGGAATGTTGCCATCCGTTCAGGTGAAAATAAAACCGTTGATGCTGTCAATGATGAAAAATTATATGCTGAATTGAGCAAGATATTTGAAACAAATAAAAAAATAATCGGAATAGGGTCTCCGAGAGCCTCACTTGAATCAAACTTTGCTCTAATGAGTTTGGTGGGAAAGGATAATTTTTATTCAGGCTTTTCAAAAAGAGAGCATAAATTGACAGGCATTGTCCTTGAATATTTGCAGAAAAGTGGCATATCGGCTCCCTCTTTAAAACAAATTGAAAAAGCGGATGCTGTTTTTATCCTGGGGGAAGACCTTACAAATACGGCTCCAATGATTGCATTGGCAGTACGTGAAGCATCCCGTAATTCAGGAAAAGAAATGGCTTCCAAACTGGGAATTCCACTTTGGAATGCCGGTCCTGTTATTCAGGTAACACAGGACCTTAAAACTCCGTTGTTTATAGCAACACCTTTCAACGATTCTCTGGATGAACTGGCAGAAGATACAATCAGAGCAACCTACAATGATATAGCCGACTTAGGATTTGCAGTAGCGTCGTGTTTGAATCCCGAAGCACCGGTATGGAAGCTGAAAAATAAAGATCATCAGTTACTGGCTGAAAAGATTGCATTCACACTAAATAATGCAAAGAACCCTGTTATCATTTCGGGTATAAATTGTGGAGATGAAAATGTCATCCGCGCTGCATGCAACATAGCCACTGCTCTTCATTCGAAGGAGAAGAAGGGTATGTTATGTGTGGCATTACCCGAGTGCAACAGCATGGGACTGGCATTTATGGCAGCCAATTCACTTGATGATGCAATCGACAGGACTGATAAAGAAAAAATTGACACCCTGATTATTTTAGAGAATGATGTGTACAGAAGGGCTAATGAAGATTCGATAAATCACCTTTTCGAGCAGAGTAAACAAGTCATTGTGATGGACCAACTCACCAACAAAACGAGTTTACGGGCTGACATACTGATTCCTGCAGCCTCATTTGCCGAATCGGAAGGTACCCTGGTAAACTATGAAGGACGTGGGCAGCGCTACTACAAAACAATTGTAAATAAAGATCAGGTAAAAGAAAGCTGGCGTTGGATGGCAGAATTCAAACGATTAAAAGAAAATAAATTAACGGTTGACTGGAAAAAATTTGATGATATAGTTTCAACGATGACAAGTGAAATACCATCACTCAGGAAACTTAAAGAATACTTTTCGGATGCCGATTTTAGGATGATGAATGAGAAAATACCCCGTCAACCTCTTCGCTATAGTGGCAGAACATCCATCCATGCCAATACAGCTGTCAGCGAAAAAGGCATTGAACAGGATATTGATTCTCCCCTTGCATTTAGCATGGAAGGAAACAGTACTCTAGTACGGCCCTCACTCGTTCCGTTTTACTGGTCGCCGGGTTGGAATTCGGTACAGGCAGTTAACAAGTTCCTGGATGAACCGAATGGCACCATGAAAGGGGACGATACTGGCATTAAACTGATAGAAACACCCCTGATTCCTTCATGGACGTATTTCATACCCGAAAAGCAAGCCCTTGATTTACTACAGGGAGAATTCTTGATAGTACCGGCATTTCAGATTTTTGGCAGTGAAGAATTAAGTTCAGCAGCCGTCACACTATCGAAAAGAATACCTGAACCTTTTATATATCTGAATCCGACAGATGGAAAAGAGTTGGAAATAGAAACAGGCGAATGGATACAACTTGAAACTGCAACTACGAAATTTCAAGTAAAAGTACAATTGGAAGATCAAATAAAAATGGGTATAGCCGGGATTTCTGTCGGGTTACCAGGAATGCCTTTTTTTGATGTACCCGGTAAAGGAAAGATTCATAAATTAACTCAAAATGGGTTCAATGGTAATTAAAGTGGTAATGACAATATTCTCAACAAACAAGAATTAGTATATGGAATATGTTTTGATCATATTGGTCGTTCTTTTAGTACCGCTTTCCATAGCGGCCGGACTGATATGGGTTGAACGCAGGCTGCTGGCAGTATGGCAGGACAGGCTTGGGCCAAACCGGGTAGGCCCGTTAGGATTGTTTCAGGTTATAGCCGATACGATTAAATTATTTTTTAAAGAAGACTGGGTTCCATCGTTCTCGGACAGACCTGTTTTTATCATGGCACCGGGAATATTAATGATTACCATCCTGTTGACATTCTCAGTCATTCCATTCGGACCGGGGTTTTTAGTATTTGATTCCAATATAGGAATCCTGTTTTTTTTAGGGAATTCTTCGTTGGGAGTATACAGCATTGTATTGGGAGGCTGGGCTTCAAACAATAAATATTCATTGATTGGAGCAATGAGAGCTTCGGCACAAATGCTTACTTACGAAGTATTTATGGGACTTTCATTGATGGGTGTAGTAATGATGGCAGATAGTTTCAGTTTTAATTCCATAGTGGAAGCTCAAAAAGACGGTTGGTTTATCTTCCCTCAGTTTGTTGGATTCATTGTATTCTTTATTGCCGGATTAGCCGAGACACACCGCCTGCCTTTTGATATTCCTGAAGCAGAAGGTGAACTGATAGCAGGATATCATTCAGAATACTCAGGCATGAAATTCGGGATGTTCTTTGTGGGTGAGTATTTAGGAATTACACTTATATCTGCCATTATAGCCACTTTGTTTTTTGGAGGTTGGCTGGGTCCTTCATTCCTTCCTCCAATATGCTGGTTTTTAGGCAAGACTATTGTATTAATTTGCGTGTTTATTTTGCTACGTGCCTCACTCCCGCGTCCACGATACGACCAGTTAATGGAATTCGGATGGAAGGTACTTTTACCATTGGCTCTTTTAAATCTGTTGATTACCGGAGCAATATTGATTTTTTTCAACTAATAGTTATTTATTAAATTTTTACTTGTATGTTCAGTATACTTCGCACTATATGGTTGACTTTTCTACACATTTTCCATAAAACGGAAACTGTAGAATATCCTGAGGTAAAACCATATTTACCTCCACGGTATCGGGGAAGAATTGTCCTTACCCGCGATGCCGATCATAATGAACGTTGCGTTGCCTGTAACCTTTGTGCTGTAGCCTGTCCGGTGGATTGCATCTCCCTACAGGCAACCGAAGACGAAACCGGCAGACGCTATCCGGAATTCTTCAGAATAAATTTCTCCAGGTGTATCTTTTGTGGATTTTGTGAAGAAGCTTGCCCTACCTATGCCATTCAACTTATTCCTGATTATGAACTGGCTGAATATGACCGCCAGAATATGGTCTATGAAAAGGAACACTTATTAATTGATGGGGAAGGGAAATACCATGGCTATAATTTTTACAAACAAGCCGGTGTTGATATGGGCGTAAAAGGAAAAGGGGAAGGCGAGAATGAAGAAAAACCGGTGGATGTGAAGGATTTAATGCCGTGACCCCCTACCCCTAAAGGGGAGTTATTGATGGGGTCTATAAGATGATTTACACTTAAATAATGAAACACTAAATATCAAATCCCCCCTTTAGGGGTTGGGGGTCATTCATAAAAATAATATGGACATATTCTTTTACATAGCAGCAACCATCGCCATAATTTCGACCATTATGGCGATATCAGGCAGGAATGCCATCCATTCTTTGCTTTTTTTGATTTTATCACTGTTGGCTATTTCGGTTGTATTCTATTTATTGGATGCTCCTTTTATAGCGGCATTGGAAGTGATCATTTATGCAGGGGCCATTATGGTGCTGTTTATTTTTGTCACCATGATGTTAAATATTGGCCTTGAGAAGAAACAGGAGAAAAGGTGGCTGAATCCCCGTATGTGGATCATTCCTTCATTATTGGCAGCCATATTATTCATTGATCTGATGCTTGCACTCAGAAATATGCCAACTACTGTTGTTGGAAAGCAGCTCATATTGCCAAAGCAGGTTGGAATTTCATTATTTACTACCTATCTGCTGGCCGTGGAAATTGCAGGTATTCTCTTAATGGCCGGAGTTATCGGGGCCTATCATCTGGGAAGTCAGAAGAAAAAAGTGTTACACCGTTTTCTCATAAAAAAATAAAGTTATGCTAACAGTACCAGTAGAAACTCAGATACTATTTGCCGGAATCCTTTTCTTTATTGGATTGGTTGGTTTGCTGGTGCGAAGGAACCTGGTATTTATGCTTATGTCAATTGAAATCATGTTCAACAGTGCCGGCCTTGTTTTTATCATTGCTGCACGTCACTGGGATCAACCCGACGGTCAGGTAATGTTTATTTTTATTCTGGCGGTAACTGCAGTTGAAGTGGCTATTGGACTTGCATTGATTCTTCAGGTGTATCATCATTTCAAAACATTGGATGTTGATGCGATTAATAAATTAAAAGACGATAATTCGTAATCCCAATAATAAAATTCTTAAATACTTTGATGACCATTTCAAATTAAATCTTAAAATCAATTTAATGAATACGATCATAGCCATTATTCCTGCTTTACCTTTTATCAGTTTTCTGATACTGGTTCTTTTCGGGGGAAAATTATCCCGGAGAGCTTCAGGATGGATTGGCGCCGGTTCGGTTGGTATTGCTGCCTTATTGACTATCATTACCGGTATTAGTTTATTAAACTCAGTTACTGGTGAAAAATATTATACTATAATTCTATGGAAGTGGATTCATGCAGCGAATTTAAATGCTGAGATTGCTTTCCGCCTCGATTCATTATCATTAATTTTCTGTTTTGTCATTACATTCGTGGGGTTCTTAATTCATATATATTCCATTGGATTTATGGAAAAGGATGAAGGATTCACACGTTTTTTCGCTTATATGAACTTGTTTGTCTGTTCCATGCTGATACTTGTACTAGCGGACAATATTCTTCTTATGTATCTCGGATGGGAAGGAGTCGGTTTATGCAGTTATCTGTTGATTGGTTTCTGGTATAAAGAACCCGAAAACGGAACTGCAGCACGGAAAGCTTTTATTATCACCCGTATTGGCGATACAGCCATGATCATAGGAATTTTCATTTTATTTGTTAGTTTCGGCACATTTAACATTCAGGATATTATGCAACTTGCTCAGGCTAAATGGGCAGTAGGATCTTCCATCGCTGTTATTACTGCTGCCTTATTGTTGGGTGGAGCTTTGGGAAAATCAGCCCAGTTACCGCTCCAAACATGGTTACCTGATGCCATGGCAGGCCCTTCCCCGGTCAGTGCGTTGATTCATGCAGCCACCATGGTGACAGCGGGTGTGTACCTGATAGCCCGAACGAATGTGTTATTCAGCCTTGCCCCTGCTGTTCAGACAGTCATTGCCATCATTGGTGCATTGACATTATTAATAGCTGGATTCAGTGCATTAGCGCAGCATGATTTAAAGAGGATACTGGCGTATTCTACCATCAGTCAGATCGGATATATGTTTCTGGCTTTGGGTGTAGGTGCTTATTCGGCTGCGATATTCCATTTTATGATCCATGCATTTTTTAAGGCATTATTATTCCTGGCTGCCGGAGTTATCATTTTAGTATTGAATGAAGAACATGATATATTCAAAATGGGTGGCTTGCGAAAGAAAATGCCGGCAGTATTCTGGACTTTTCTGATTGGTTCGGCTTCCCTGTCAGCACTTCCACTGGTTACAGCAGGTTTTTACAGCAAAGATGCTATCCTGTGGTTTTCATATTCATCCATCAATGGTAGTATCATTTTGTGGATGGCCGGAGTAATGGGAGCTTTCCTGACAGCTCTTTATTCATTCCGGATGATTTTCATTACTTTCTTCGGCAAGACCAATACTGAACCCTCTTTCAAGGCAGGTATTCTTATGACTGCTCCATTACTCATTCTGGCTGTATTGTCACTTTTTGGAGGTTTTGTTGAATTGCCTGCATCGTTGGGAAGTGTCCATTTATTTTCTGGTTTGGTAAATCAGGTATTGCCCGGAGTAGTGATTAAAAACATTGAAAATATGGAGTGGTTGTTCCAGTTAATTTCAGGAGTGATAGCTTTGAGTGGGATATACCTGGCATACAGGTTTTACTACAGGAAACCGGCATACATGGAAACTTTCAAAAATAGCCGGTTGAATCACTTCTTTGAAAAGGGATTTGAATTCGATAAAGTATACGATACTGTTTTTGTAAAACCTGTTGTATGGCTTGCCGAAACAGACAAAAAAGATTTCTTTGATCAACTCAATATATCCATTGCTAAACTTGCACTACTGGGAAACCGTGTTATGAGTTTAACCGAAAATGGAAAACTAAGATGGTACTTACTTTCATTTGCCATTGGTATTGCATTAATATTAACTTTAATGATGACTCAATGATACTGGTATATATCATAGTAATTTTGTTGGCAGGAGCTTTTCTGGCTTGGATATCAGGAAACCTGAGTCAGGTGTGGCCACGTATCATCTCATTGATCACCTTGAGTATTGATCTGCTACTCATCATTACATATTTAACTCAGCCTACTCCATTCAGCTCCAAATGGATGATCGACATTCAGTATGATTGGATTACTCAGTTTGGCATTGGAATCCATTTTGCCCTCGATGGATTGAGTCTATTGATGTTGTTATTAACTTTCGTGCTTGGTATAATTTCCGTTTTGATTTCCTGGAAAGAAATCAATGTAAAAGTTGGGTTTTTTCATTTCAATTTACTATTGATACTTGCAGGAATTGTCGGAGTATTTCTTTCCCTTGATTTATTCCTGTTCTATTTCTTTTGGGAATTAATGTTGGTACCCATGTATTTTTTAATTGGAATATGGGGACATGAAAACAGAACGAAAGCTGCGTATAAATTCTTCCTGTATACTCAGGCTAGTGGCTTGTTGATGTTTATTTCTATTATTGCCCTTTATTTTGTACATGGAAATTCAACCGGCATATTTACTTTTGACTACATACAATTACTGGGCACCCATATGGCACCTTCCACTGCCATGCTGATTATGACAGGTTTCCTGGCAGCCTTTCTGGTAAAACTTCCGGTAGTACCATTGCACAACTGGTTACCGGATGCTCATTCAGAAGCTCCTACAGCGGGAAGCTTAATTCTGGCGGCTTTACTATTAAAGACAGGTGCTTACGGTTTATTCCGTTTCATTGTTCCGCTTTTCCCAGCTGCTTCGGTAACATTTGCGCCTATAGGGATGGCATTGGGAGTCATAGGAATTTTATATGGTGCTAAGCTTGCTTTTGCTCAAACTGATTTGAAGCGGCTTATTGCCTATACCAGTGTCAGTCACATGGGTTTTGTGATATTGGGTATTTTCTCCTTCAATGAACTTGCATATCAGGGAGTTGTCATGCAAATGATAGCCCATGGAATAAGTACCGGTGCACTGTTTATTATGGCCGGACAGCTTACCGAACGAATTCATACACGCGACATTACTCAAATGGGTGGTCTTTGGGAAAAAGCACCGTTTATGGGTGCTATCGGTTTGATCTTTTCAATGGCTTCACTGGGATTACCGGGATTGGGTAATTTTATAGCAGAATTGTTGATTCTGACCGGTGCTTTTAAAGCCAGCATAATCATGTCTGTACTGGCATGCCTCGGATTAATTGCAGCCACCTTGTATTCTTTACGGATTATGCAGAAAGTATTTTATGGAAAGAAGAATAATGATTGGAAAATGAATGATTTGTCGTTACGTGAAAAAATAATTTCCATAACTTTAGTAATTATCATTGCAGGATTAGGGTTTTACCCGCAGCCTGTTTTTGATATTGCCAAACCGGCATTATTAAAAACACTCGAACAGCATACCGATAAAACGGTTCAACAAAAGGAGCCTGTTGGTGAAGAATTTAAATTAAAAAGCAACACATCATTGTATAAAATATCCAATCCTTTATGAGCGAAACCGATTTTTATAGTTTAACTCCATTCCTGATTCTGGCTATGGCACCGATCATAATTATGATTGTAATTTCTATTTTTAGAAATTATGAGGTTGTTTATGGATTTTCAGTTTTATCGTTTATTGTTGCCATTTTTTCAGTCTTTTATATTCTTCCTTTAGTTCCACACAATATTGATCCATTATTCATTATCGACAGATTCAGCTTATTTTTTCTTGGTATAATTTTCTTTTCTGGTTTGTTGGTAACATTCTTATCATATGATTATTTAAAAAACCTACAGGGAATCAGGGAAGAATACTATATCATTCTGTTTACTTCAACCCTCGGGGCATCATTGCTGACTGTTGCAAATCATTTTATTCTTTTTTTTCTTGGAATAGAAACACTTACACTTTCATTATATATACTTATTGCATTTGAAAAATCAAAAGACAGATCCATCGAAGCAGGAATAAAATACCTGATACTGGCTTCTGTTTCATCAGCATTTTTACTTTTTGGAATGGGATTGATGTATGTTACTTTTGGCACCATGCAATTTACAACCATTATGGTGGCAATGAGTCACCTTGAGAAATTACCGCCCCTGTTTTTATATGGTTTCGGAATGATGCTGGTAGGAATAGGTTTTAAACTGGCATTAGTTCCGTTTCATATGTGGACGCCAGATATATACCAGGGTGCACCGGCTCCCATCTCATCCTATATCGCAACTGTTTCTAAAGGAGCAGTATTGGCTGTATTTATTCGTTTATTTTTTAATATTAAAGGATTTGAAAATCAGTCGATCTTTTACATTATATCAGGTATCGCCATACTATCCATGTTTGTAGGGAACTTGCTTGCCATTCAGCAGAAAAATATCAAAAGGCTACTGGCTTATTCCTCCATTGCCAATATGGGATATATTATCATTATTCTGTTAACAGGAAGTGATAAAGGAATTCAGTCGGCTATCTTTTATCTGATTACTTATTTTATTACTACTATTGGTGCTTTTGGCGTTATTTCCCTTCTTTCCACTAAAGACTTTGAAGCTGAAAAAATTGAAGATTACAAAGGACTCTTCTGGAAAAAACCATGGATGGCTGTTGTATTAACCCTTTGTATGCTTTCTCTGGCAGGAATACCGGTTACAGCAGGTTTTATTGCCAAATTTTATTTAATATATGAAGGTATGAAAGCCGGGTTAATGCTGCTTGTTTTTTCAATGATTATCAATAGTGTATTGGGATTATACTACTACCTGCGGGTTATTACAACCATGTTTTCTACTGCCGGCAAAACAGAATTACCATCTGTTTCAATCCTGGGGAAACTTACTCTGACTATTATAACCATCGGCATTTTGGCATTGGGTGTGTATCCTGGCTGGCTGATTGATTTTATTGTAAGAAATGTAATAATGTGATACAAACAAATAAAATGACAAACAATCCGGTTATTGAGATAGATGGTCGACTTCTCTTTTATGCTTTTCAGGCCGGTGGAAAAAAAATTCTACAACATCAATCCGAAATAAATAAAATTAATGTCTTTCCTGTTAACGATAAGGATACAGGCACAAATCTCGCGTCCACAATTCGTTCGGTTTTTGACACAATAAAGCCTGACAAATCATACAAAAAAACATTGAACTATATTGCAGAAGCAGCTTTAATTGGTGCACGTGGTAATTCGGGGATTATCTTTGCACAATTTCTTTATGGGATGAGCCGCGAAACTGAGAATAAAGGTATAATCACTCTTTCTGAATTTGTAGACAGCATCAGAAAATCGATCCCATATATGTACGAAGCTGTTGCAAATCCGGTGGAAGGTACCATGCTGACCGTAATAAAAGAGTGGTCGGATTTTATCTTCACTAAACATATTGCTATAAACGATTTCCGTAAAATAATCATTGATTCGTTATTCACATTGCAACAATCATTACTTGAAACCAGGTTAAAATTAAGTATTCTGAAAAAAAACAACCTGGTTGATGCAGGAGCTAAAGGTTTTGTTGTATTTATCGAAGGGATTATTGATTTTATAAAATCAAAAAATATACGCCAATATGTTTTACTTAAAAGCGAAAACATTTCATATATACACACAGAAGAACTTGAAGATGAAGTGATCAATTTTCGATTTTGTTCAGAAGCTATATTAAAAGATCTACATGTTTCAAAAGCATATCTTCAAAACTTCTTATCAGAATTTGGTGATTCGATTGTGGTGGCAGGTTCTGAAAACCTTTGCAGGATTCATATTCATACCGACAGGCCTGCAGATTTATTTAATTCACTGAAAAATATTGCAACCATTACCCATCAAAAGGTAGATGATATGATTCGACAACATGAAGCTATTGCCCACCGAAAATGGAATATTGCACTGGTAACCGATTCAACCTGTGACTTGTCAAAGGAATTAATGGAGTATTATCAGATTTATATGCTTCCGTTGAATATAAATTTCGGTGAGAACCATTTCCTGGATAAAGTAACCATTACTCCTGATAATTTTTATCAGATATTGGAAAGCAGCAGTGACTTTCCTAAAACTTCACAAATCAATGAACGGTCGTTTACTAATTTATACTCCCATTTAGCCTCCCATTATGATGCCATTATTTCTATTCATCTATCAGGTCAATTTAGCGGAACTTATTTAAGTAGTATAAAAGCTGCAGAAAAGATCTCTGCAGAATTTAATAAACCAATTCATGTCATTGATTCGAAAAATGTATCAGGTGCACTGGGACTACAGGTATTACGCATAGCTCAATCCATAGAATCGGGCTTATCAATAGAAAAGATAGTAGAAGCAACCACTAAATGGAAGAAGGATGCAAAGATATTTGTGAGTGTTAAGGATTTGAAATACATGATTAAAGGCGGTAGAGTCTCTAAACAGAAAGGGTATGTAGCTAATCTTTTGGGAATTAATCCTATCGTTTCAATGGATAATGATGGAAAATCTGTGTTATTTGGCCACACATTCAGCCAACAGGCCAATATAAATAAAGTAATGAATCATATTGAAAAAATAAGTTCCGGTAAAACTGTATGGAACTATATCGTTTTACATGCACACAATCCGGAAGGTGCACAGATTTATGCTGTTAAAATGTTTGAACTAACCGGCAAAAAACCGGTTTCATTTGTGGATATATCACCGGTAATCGGAATGAATGCCGGAATTGGAACAATTGCAGTCGCTTTGTTGTTTGATTAATTACATGAATTTAAATAGTAGGAAATGCTCTATTTTCAGGGATTATTTTTGATTTTAAGTTTGATGACTACATTATGGATAGTTAGTGTGGTAATTAAAAATGTCAGTATTGTAGATATGTTTTGGGGATTGGGATTTGTGATGGTAAACACATTCTATTTCTTCAATACCGACACAACCCCGGCAAAAATTGTAATGCTTCTCCTCGTTGCAATCTGGGGGTTGAGACTATCGATATATCTGGCATGGCGCAACGTCGGCAAGCCCGAAGATTTCCGTTACCAGGAATTCAGAAAGAAATATGGAGAGAAAAAATATTGGTGGGTAAGTTACTTTCAAACCTTTTTGCTTCAAGGTATTCTGATGTGGATAATCTCCATGCCATTATTGGGGGTTAATCTTTATTCCACATCACAACATTTAAATTTTACCGATTATATGGGTATGTTTGTATGGACAGTTGGATTTATGTTCGAAGCAGGTGGAGATTTTCAATTGGCCCGTTTTAAAAAGAACAAATTAAATAAAGGGAAAGTACTGAATAATGGATTATGGCATTACACCAGGCATCCCAATTATTTTGGCGATTCAGCTGTATGGTGGGGTTTTGGATTGATGGTTATATCAACAGGAAGTTACTGGTTTGTAGCAGGTTCAATAATAATGACCTTATTGATAGTAAAAGTATCGGGAGTGGTATTACTCGAAAAATCATTGAATAATCAGAAACCGGAATATAAAGATTATATACTGAAAACCAGTTCATTTATCCCTTGGTTTCCAAAGAAATAAATCCAAATCGTACATATTTCAAATCTAAATAACAAACAATGATGTATGAATTTAATAATGAACAATCTATGGCTGATTATATTTGTTATATGGGGGTTACCTTTAAGCATTTACAGGAGCAAATTTCGTAAGCTGGTCTATCAGACCGACAATTGGATCATCAATATAAAACCTGTTTTTATGAAAGAACTGAAAGGATTATTCGGAAACATTTTTCCTGACAATATAGTGTACAGAAAATTCAGAAACTTTTACCGGTTTTATCTGGGTATTTATTTTCTGTTGTTTTTTCTTTATTTTAATTTACCTGCTGATTCTCAAACCAAAAATTCAAAACATATGAATTCAACAGAAGTAGGAAGCTTAGTTCCTTCATTTTCACTGAAAGATCAAAACGGTCAGTACTTTAATATAGAATCGGTGATAGGGAAACACAACCTGGTAATTTATTTCTATCCGAAAGACGATAGTCCCGGATGTACCAAAGAGGCGTGTTCTTTTCGCGATCAGTTTGAAGTCTTCAAAAAAGAAGATGCTATCATCATTGGCATTAGCGGTCAGTCGGTTAAAAGTCATTTGGAATTTGCAAAAAAACACAGGTTGAATTATACGCTTTTAAGTGATGACGGTAATAAAGTGCGTAAATTATTCGGTGTACCAACCAGCTTTTTAGGATTGCTTCCCGGACGGGTAACATATATAGTGGACAAGCAGGGGAAAGTAGTATTTATATTTAACTCTCAGTTAAATGCAGAGAAACATATTGAAGAAGCATTACGTATTTTGAAAGAAATGAAATGAAAACAGGAATTGAAATTCTGACTATAATTGGTGCCTATTTGTTGGGGTCAGTTCCTTTTGGCTATATTTTTACTAAAAAAATG
>Ga0302215_10001679_pt1 | contig 15620 bp, 13 predicted proteins | sample II_Fen_N3_1_FD_194580 | JGI IMG/M metagenome (GOLD analysis project Ga0302215, IMG submission 194580) | Peat permafrost microbial communities from Stordalen Mire near Abisko, Sweden - II_Fen_N3_1 | ecosystem: Environmental > Terrestrial > Soil > Wetlands > Permafrost | place: Sweden: Abisko...
CAACTTGCCTGCACAAAAGTTTCACAAACAAATTAACCGCTAGTATAGTCGAAGGATTGCTCAAGCAATCGTTTGACTATACTAGCGGAACCATAACATTAATATAAAACATTAAGAAATATTGAACAAGCTTCTGTCCGAATATTATTGGGCTTTACCGATATCTAATATTTGTGCAGTCAATTTTTTCTAGAACATATCCTTTATATATAAATAACGACGAGGATACCTATGGGCAAAAATTCTATTGAAAAGCAAAATTATGCAAACAACCCGAAAGTGTTGTTTACTAAAAGTGGCTATACTCGTCCTGATTTGAACAAGCTTGCAATTTTTGATTATAATAAAACCTGCCCAAAAGACAAAACCGCTATTTTTATTGACAAAATACATAACAAGGCAGTAGTTGATGCAGAAGAAAAATTTAGCGAAAAAGCTGCTGCAAATTTCAAAAAAGCACTTATACTCAACAAGGCAAAAGAGCATAATGAAGCAATTGAACGCTCTACTCTTAGAATAAATGGTAAGATTGAAAATTTTAGTCAGGGTCCTGTTTACGATTGCTGGGTTTTGACAGGTGCAAGAGCACTTGCCAGTCCTACAAATGGAGCCGAGATAATCAAAAATTCTATTTCGCAGAACAAAAATGGGAGGGTAACCGTAAAATTGCCTGGCTACAACGAGAGTTACACATTTAAGTCTAAGCAAATTATTAAAGCCGAAGACAGATTATCCAGCGGTGACGATGACGCTAGAGTAATTGAAATGGCCGTTGAACAGCATCGCCTAAAATTGGTTAAAAGCGGCTATAATATCTTAGAAGAAAATAAAAATGACCTAATTGATCCGGATTCTCCTTTAGATATTGGAAACGCAGGCGAAATTTTTACAGCACTCACCGGCAGAAATTATGATTTACTTTCTGAAGTTGAACCTATTGAAAGCAGCACGACCGACTGGGCAGATCACTTTTCCAGCAAAAAAAATAATGAAAAATATTTGTCCTTAATTCAAAAAAATCCTGACAAATATGCAACTTCAATCTCTTTTTTAAAGGAGAGAGGCCCCATGCTTTACGCTCATGCATATAGTATCAAATCAGTTGATAATTATTCTGTAAACATAGTTAACCCTCTTAATACCTCAAAAGAAGTAAAAATACTAAAGCCAGATTTTTTGGATAACTGCAGCGAAATGATTATGTTGGACACATCGAAAAAAAACAAATAGCAAGGCAAAAAATCGTTCGTCCTAATTTGTAACAATGTTTCAAGAAACCCTTAACACCTTCTCTTTTTCTATTACAATTGTAATGAGGAAATTTAGAGAGGTTTTGAATATGAAAATTATACCTGTTTTAGGCTGGGCGACAAGGGTCTCCAAGAAAAATCCGCAAACAATCGATTATAGAGCGCTTATGGATAAAAATTCCATTGTGAATTGGGAATCAAAAGCCGCAAAAACGCGCAGAATAGTTGGCACACTAAGACAGTTCAACGAACCCAATCCTAATATTCTTCTCGGTGTTTATGGAATAGAACCTACAAGACTTAATTCTATTAAAAGCTACAAAGAACTACCTTCTTTGGCTGTCAGCACCGCCGACGATTTTAGCAGACCGCATTCAATTGCAGACAAAATAAAAGATTTTATTTGGGATAACTTTTAATAAACCTTTTAAAACACTATTGCGCGCTAGGATTTCGTAAAAACTATCAACGCGTTTGAATATTTGTCTGCGTATATTTTAAAATTTGGTTTGTTTTTTGCCCACAAATAAACGTCGTTTAACCGCTGTTGTTTTTGCGGAAAATGAGAATAAATGTAGTAGTAAGTCTTATTTTTTGGCAAACTGTCTAAATATTTTATGTACTCAGCAGAATCATTTATCCGCAGTTTTTCGTACTCAACATTTTTAAAATTATAATTCTTTTTATAAAACAGATAAGAAATCGTCGAACCATCTGGAATATAAAGCACATCGCCCTCTTTTATCATACTTTGAGCCATATTGAGAGGCGAAACTATGTCTTCTTTATCAAAATCCTTCAGTGCCAACTTATATGTGGTATTGATAACTGTGGGAAGAGCGAGAAATAAAACAATTACAAAGTACAAAATATAATTGACGGCTCTGTGTTTGAAATTTACGTAATCTAAAATCGAAGCGGCAAATAAAATACAGATTGGGATAAGGTACAAGCTAACTCTGGACTCCAAAGGATAAATATGAGCGTAAGAAAGCACGACAGCTGTGATTACAGGGAAGAGAAGAATTAAAGTCTTTTCACTCTTAATATCAAATAACTTCAACGCTAGTGCGATTAAAAATGAGAAAAATATAACAATAAAAGTGAAGCTGTAAGAGAAATAATTCACCACCAGCAAATAAAAATTGCTGAAATTTTTGGCTATAAAACCGTTTTGCCAATAGGTGTGTAATTCCGCACTTGATGCCAGATGGTGCTGCAAAAGGTAAAAACAAACAAAACTAATAATAACTGGCAAGAACAGTATAAATATTTTTTTGTATTCATTTTTTTTCTTAAAAAATAACGTGCAAAATACGGCAAACAAAGCGAATACTGAAGTAAAAGACAACCAAATTGAAATCGCGTATCCTGAGCCAATCAAAAGGAGGTTTTTCACCTCTGTATTTTTTATTTTTATATAAAAATAACTTGTTAGGAGACTTAAAAACACCAAAACATCTGAACTGTACTGCTTGAATTCCTGAGAATAATAAACCAATCTGTAATTGAAACAAAACAGAATCAAAGCTAGAAAAATCGAGCTTTTTTTACTCAAAACACGCTTGGACAAATCGTAAAAAACGAATATTGATAAAACAGATAAGAACAACGGAAACAACCTCAAGGCACCCTCAACACTCGGTATGATTTTTGCAAAAACACCCGAGATTACCAAAAACAAAGGAGGCGCAGCCTGCGCATAAAGCAGAGGTTTAAAGCAATTCATAATATTAAAATCAGCGATATTCAACGCCAAAGCGCATTCATCGTTCCAAAACGGGCGATTAAACGAGTAAAAAACAACCCTTAAAATAATCCCGATAAGAATTATTGGCAAATAAATTTTTACACTGCTTTTCGTTTTAAAATCTTTGAACATAGTTCAATCCTCAAATTTTTACTTTAACTAACAATGAACGCTCGTCTTGGTATTTCTCCAGCACTTTCAAGTGGAAGTCTTTTAAATAAGACTCAAAGTTTTCAGGGATAGCTCTGAACTTGGAATTGTGCGAATATTCCCAGCCGAACACGAACCAATAATCGTACCCCTTTGGCAAAGAATTCATAACGCTGTAATAATATTCCTTGTCATATCGGGTTATTGGGATAATTATAACCTGTTTGGGTTTGAATTTGTATACTTGAGAGTAATAAATAAAATCAGCCTTGGTCGAACTGTTAACCACCAAAATATCTTTGTCATTATAGCGTTGCGCCAGTTTTGAGAAAGTAGTAATTGCGTCAGTTTGTGCAAACGCATCTTGTTTCAAAAAACTGCCCACATAAGGCAAATTGTATTGAGAAAAATAAGTTAGAAAAAATACGCCAATTATAAAACTTGTTATTTTTCTTGTTCCTGAGAGTAAATCCAGCGGTTTAGAAATAAACAATAGAACTATCGGCAACAAATAAAGTGCCATCCTTTGCCATATCGGATAAATTTGTAAAAAAGACGCCAAAATAATGCCCAAAAAGCTCAGTAGAATTATCCCGTTTGTTTTGCCCTTACTTTTTGTAAGTAAAATAAAACCGACAATAAACAACGCGACTCCTATCAGAGCAAAATGATTCGGCTCAAAAAAGAAGTTGAAATTCTCTCTAAAAATCATAATGATTTTGTTGATGTTGAATGTTAAAAATCCGCCCTGCCAGTATTCAAAATATGTTGACATGTCCTTAGTCTGGACATTGTACAAAGTCTTGAAATAATACAGCGAAGAAAAAATTATCAAAGGAGAACTGAAAGCCAAAGTTTTTTTATAGTTCACTTTCTTTATTATACAAAATAAAATATACGCCCCAACTACAAAAATACAAGGAAAAGACGCCAGTATCAGCAATACGCTTACAAACGAATACAGAAAACATTTTTTGTAACCGATTTTCTCCAAATCTAATTTGCTGAACAACAAAAGGCTCGCCAAAAATAGACAAACATCAAACGAATACTGCTTAAATTTTTGCGACCAATAAATCAGCTGATAATTTATAGCGAATAGAAAATTAGAAACCAATACGCTGAACTGGGTTTTTAAAACTCTTTTTGACAAAAAATAGAAAAGCACCACTGAGAAAAGACCGCTTGCTAAGGAAATAAACTTTATTGAGAGTTCTCTTATCCCAAACAAGTACGTAACCGCCTTGCTCAACATCATAAAAATCGCGGGAGCTTTCTGGTCGAATTCAAGCGGATGGAAAAATCCGAAAATATTTCGCAGCAAAATACTCGCCGCAAGCGAGCACTCATCGTGAAAGAGAGGTCTCGCAAGCAAGTATGTTTTTACTCTTAAAACAAAGGCCAAAGCAAAAATCAAAAACAGCAATGTCTGATTTATGTATTTTGTCTTTGCTAAAATTCTATTCAACTATTTCTTTGCCTTTGGTTGAAATTTCGTTTTGGATTTTTGCTACAAAAGCATCGATTTCAAACACGCCTATAGGACCGCGCCCGCGGGCACGTATCGCCAAAGAATTTGCTTCGATTTCCTTGTCGCCGATTACTGCAACGTAAGGAATTTTCTTGTCTTGGAGCGCTTCTCTAATTTTATAGTTCATGCTTTCGCTTCTGTCATCAAGTTTCACTCTTATTCCAAGCGCGTTAAGCTTTTTGTAAACCTGTTCAGCAAAATCTGTGTGTTTTTCGTTGCTGATAGGAACGATTGCCACTTGCGTAGGAGCCAACCAAGTCGGGAACGAACCAGCATAGTGCTCAATCAAGATTCCGTGGAATCTTTCCATAGAACCGAATATCACTCGGTGAAGCATTACAGGAGTTTTTAATTGACCGTCTTTATCTTGATACTTAATATCAAATCTTTCAGGCAAATTGAAATCAAGCTGGATTGTAGCACACTGCCAAGTTCTGCCGATAGCATCTTTTACTTTGAAGTCGATTTTCGGACCATAGAAAGCTCCGTCACCTTCGTTGACTTCGTAGCTCATGCCACGTTTATCCATAGCTTCTTTCAAGCCTGCTTCTGCTATATCCCAATTTTCGATTTTTCCTACGTAGCTTTCAGGTCTTGTTGAAAGTTCAACTTCAAAATCCATATTGAATATCGCCATGGTATCTGATACAAAATCAATAATGCTGTTGATTTCTTCAACCAATTGCTCAGGAGTACAAAAAATATGTGCATCATCTTGCGTAAAGCCTTGAACACGAGTTAAACCTGACAAAGCGCCTGATTTTTCTTTTCTGTAAACAGTTCCCAACTCTGCCATTCTAAGTGGCAGTGAGCGGTAAGAATGTCTGTTTGCTTGATAAATCATGATATGGAAAGGACAGTTCATAGGTTTTAGAACAAATTCCTCATCGCCTTCGTGGATAAAGAACATATTGTCACGGTAATGATCCGCGTGACCTGAAATTTCCCACAATTTTGATTTCGCAATATGCGGAGTGTTTACAATGACGTATCCGCGTTTTCTGTGTTCAGTTCTCCAATAGTTTTCGACTTCTTCACGAACAACCGACAAATTTGGGTGCCACATAACAAGTCCGCCGCCGACTTCTTCTCTCACGGAGAACAAATCAAGCTGAGTACCAAGTTTTCTGTGATCGCGCTTTTCAGCCTCTTCCAAGAAGGTCAAATAATCTTGTAAATCTTCTTTGTTTGCAAAAGCTGTACCGTATATTCTTTGAAGCATTTTGTTTTTTTCATCGCCTCTCCAGTAAGCACCAGCGACTTTTAAAAGTTTAATCGCATTATGCTTAATAAAAGAAGTCCCAGGTACGTGAGGACCGGCACAAAGGTCGTTGAATCGAACATTACCCTCTTTGTCCTTAGTCAAGTACAAAGTAGGATTGTCGTTTCTGTGAATTTCTAACAATTCAGCTTTATAAATTTCACCTTGAGCGTTAAATTCTGCTATTTTCGCATCAACATCTTCAACATCGTATTTTTCAAATGCCAAGCTCTGTTTTATAATTTCTTTCATTTTATTTTCAATTTTTTCCAAATCTTCAGTTGTGAAAGAATATCCATCCGTCAAATCAAAATCATAATAAAACCCGTTGTCCGTAGCAGGTCCGATTGCCAACTTTGCGCTTGGGAATAACTCTTGTACCGCTTGCCCCAAAATGTGTGAAGCCGAGTGTCTCAAAATATGTAATGACTCGTTGTTTTTTTCCATAATATCCTTCTTTCTAATTCAGATTGCGAAAGATAACTTTTCCTCCGCTCTTATACTATTTATATCACTTAAAAATGCTAATGTAAATAATTACCAATTATTTTTTTTTGGGTTAAATTGTCTATATGACAAACAATTACGAACAATATTTGGAATTGATAAACCAATTGCTGCAAAAATATTTTGAAGCACAAAAGGATTATATTCACTGTAAATCGGGTTGCTCTCACTGTTGCGAATCCGGTGAATACCCTTACTCTGAAACCGAATTTGAATATCTGATGCTAGGTTATAACACATTGAGCGAACAAGAAAAAGCGGTTGTTCAGGGAAAAATTGAAAGAATAAAAAAAGATAAAATAGAGAACAAGGATAAAGAGTTTCTACACGAATGCCCATTTTTGATTGACAAAAAATGCAGTGTTTACAACCATCGAGGGATAATCTGCCGTACTCACGGATTATTGTTTTTCATTGTCGACGAACACGGGAACTCTAAAAATAAAATTCCCAACTGCGCATATCTTGGACTGAATTACAGTAATGTTTTTGATAAGACTTTAAAAATAATTTCTCTTGAAATGTGGGAAGCCACTGGAATAGAAAAAGAACCGGTTGCTTATAATATTGGATTGAAAGCACTCCTTAGAAACGATTTAGTAAAAGAGTATGGGCTTGAATTTAAAGAAATTAGGGCGCTTATTGATTGGTTTTAATATGAACATTTTTGGTGTATCTTAAAAAGATGATAAATAAATACGAACAATATCTCAATACAATCGGTGCTTCTTTAGATAAATTTTTCGCACAGCAAAAACCTTACATCTTTTGTAAAGAAGGTTGTGCTATCTGCTGCGAAACAGGCGAATACCCTTTTTCCGAGCTTGAATTTCAGTACGCTATGATTGGCTATACCGAGCTTGATGAAGAAAAAAAACAGGTTATCCAAGCAAAAGTGAAAAAGATCAAAGAAGAAAAAAAACTTTCAAAAAAAGTAAGTGACAAAAAATTCTTGCACGAATGCCCGTTTTTGCTTGAGAAAAAATGCAGTATCTATAAACACCGCGGGATTATTTGCAGAAGCTACGGGCTCGCTTATTACACTGAAGATAAAAGCGGCAAAACGACTTTTACTATGCCTTGTTGCGTTGATAACGGGCTGAACTACAGCAACGTTTACGACCAAGAGACAGGAATTATCTCTTCAAAAAAATGGGCAGAGACAGGTATAGAAACTGAGCCGGTTTCTCACAACGTAAGTTTGGATTTTCTGAAAAACAACAATATAACAAAAGAACTTGAGCTGGATTTTGGAGAAGCAAGAGCCATTATTGATTGGTTTTAGCTGTTAAAATTTAAAGTTGGAATGATTGACCCCAAAATGCTCTGCATTTTGTCCTTTTCCATTTGCTTTTATATTTCAGCTTTGTAACTTTATGTAAAGAAACCGGGCTTGTCTATAAAGTTTTCTGACAGATAAGCCGAGATATAAAGTATACAGGTTCACATAGTTGTTGAAAGGGATATATATGTTAAAGAAAATCGAAATGCCTACAAATAATGTTTATGGTGGCGTCGAATTTATATTAAGAGGAGCCAAAAAGCGCCGTTCGATGGCGATGGCGACAGCGAAGATGCTTAATTCAGAAGCAGGAATTCAAACAAGGCTTGTCGCGGTTAAATAAGAAGCGGATTTCGGCAAGAGTAAGCCAAAGGCGACACTCGTCTAAGTGAGGAAAACCACGCTTTTCCGAACTGCCGATAATCCAAGAAGCGGATTTCGGCAAGTGCACCTCGTGGCAAATGTAAGCCTAGGGCGAGCTCTAAACGTCGATGATTCGGATGATAGTTGTCAAATTTTAAAGACCGGTTGCTAAGCAATCGGTCTTATTTTTATCTTTTAAGTGTCTAAACTTTTTTTATGTCGGCCAAAGTCGGATCCAAAAGTCTTCTTCCGACGTTATCAAAATTTATAGAGCAAAGTGTCTTTGAACCGTAAGTGATTAGTTTTTCGACTGTCCCTTTTCCGTATTTTTGGTGAGAAACGATGTCGCCTTGCACAAATTCTTCCGCGTCCGGTTTTGATTCGATATCTGCTGAATAAATCGGAACGATTGGCGTAGACGCCATTCTCACAGGCAAAATATCAAGCGCTGGCGTTGCCAAAGTTTCATCTTCTTGCTCTTGGTTTGTGAAAACTTCTTGGAAAGTCTCTTGAGGCTGCTCGTTTTCTTCCAGTGCTTCTTCAATCAACTCTTCTTCAAATATTTCTTCGACTGCGTCAGTTACTGCGGTTTCAAACGGGAGCTCTTCTACGAAATCTTCTACCAATTCTTCATTTACATCCGTTTCAACAATGTTCAAATCGTCAATAAGATCCAAATCATCTTCTGTCAAATCCTCGGCGGTTAAATCCTCAGGATTGAATTCTTCTTCCATAACCAAATCAGACTTCGGCACGGTATAAATTGCATCAACTTCGCGCTTGATTTCTTCATCCAGCGAATCTTCTTCGAACGAATTTTGAATCGGCTGTGCGAACTGTTCTTCTTCAACAGATTCAATTTGCTCATAGTCAAGCTCTTCGAGTTTAACAATCAAAGGCAAATGATGAGTTGAATTGCCGTAAACAACAAATTCTGATGAATTTAGCTTGGTCAAGAAAGTATTATACCCGGCAAAATCGTTCTGCTGCTGAATCGGAGCAAAAAGAATTAAATCTTTTGAAAGCTGTTTCAATTCTTTTAAATATTTGAACGAATAAGAACAAATCAAAGTTGAATAAGCCTGCTGAGTTGAAAAAATCTGTTTCAAAAGTTTCTTATCAGCGTTTGTGTTGGTTACATTACAGAACACGTAAATTTCTTCGCCCAATTCTGCGATTAAGGAATAAGCATAAGAAATCATTTCTCTTTGAACTTTTTCATCAATGTTTGACAGGTCAAAAACGTTTAGGCTGTTACCTTTCAAAGCTGATTTGAGAGATTTGAATTCGCTTTGTTTTTGAGCAAAAATACCTGCTTCATAATATTTTAGAAGTTTATTTTTGAGCAAGACCAGTTCAACGAGCTCTGTTTCTTCGTATTGTTCATCAACTACGCCTTGGAAAGTTTCAAACGGGATGAATTTCTCAGGCAAAGTTTTGACGTAATTTTGTACTTCCAAGAAAATTTCTTGAATCATAGCCTTGGTTTCAGCCTTTGCGTCATCCAAGCCTCTTTCGTATATAAAATTGATTGTTTCGTAGTTCAAAGGCAGTTTAAAATCTTCCCCAGCAACTATTTTATTTGACGCAAGTTCTGAATTCCCTTCAAAATCGAAAACTAAAACTTTTTTGCCGCTGCCCGCAAGTTGAGAAACGAGATTTTTTGTCAAAATTTGATTGTCTTCAGCCATTTCGGAACAAACAAGTAAATTTTGTTCTAAAAACGCTCTATCAAGAGTTAACTGAGTTCCTTGCTGAGCCAAATCGCCCAATAATATTGGATTTTGAACAGGTAAAAGTTCAAGAAGTTCTTGAGGTCTGACAACCTCCAAAACGCTTTTTATATCAGGAATAGAACCGTTATAATTTGTTATAACGCCATTTTCGTCAAAGTTGAAAAGCAATTTAACAACCGCGCTGTTTCCATTCGAATTCGCTTCAAGATGGATAATTTGCCCGATGAAAGATTGAGCAGAATCTTTAATAACCACAAATCCGGACAAAATTAAGGTTTGTGCAGATGTATCATAACTGATTTTAACCAAATTGTTTTTAACTTCAACTATTTGCATTTTCCAATCCTTCTATGTTTTACAACAATTGTACTATAAAAATAGATTTTATAGCAAAAGGACCGCGCTTATCTGTTTTGGGAGGGTTATATTACGGTTGAACCTGAATTTGGATTATATCTGTGAGAAGGCCCGTATTTCAACTTGAACTGAGACAATGGCAAAGATTTTCTCGCTTTTTTATCAAGCTTGACTGTCGGAGAGAAATTGACCCCTTTAGATTTATAGAGTTTTCCCTGAATATGCCCACTGAGTGTAATCGCCTCAGGCCTTGGCGCAAGATGGAATTGAAAGTTGAGTGCTTTTATGTTTTTGAGAGAAAGCTTGCTTGCATTTCTTCCATTAACTATTAATCCGTGATTAATTTCAGCATTTTTTACTTCCGTCGGGAAAGAATTATCCCAAATAATTAACCTGTCACCTACTTTAACCTTATTTATGCTATTTCCGCCATATGACTGCAAACACTTCTTAATTACAGCGTTTTCGACTTCAGACTTTCCAAAAATCATATCAAGATCGCCCCCGATTCTTGCGTTTGAAAGCTTTGAAGTTCCATACATAACAATGCCACGCTCGCAGTTCAGAATCGACTTGTTGCTGGAATTTGTCATAATCACCTTTTTTTGAGCAATCGCAGGGTTCTCGATAACGGTGTTTCTTGCCCGAAGAAAATCGGTATAAATGTCTCCGGAGTGCTGATTTTGCCCTATGAGATTTACGTTTTCTGCGTTTATTTCAACGTTGGTTCCGCCTCCGACTACAACAGTCTTGGCATTGAGGGGTTCTTCTAAAACTCCGCCTTTTTGAAAAACGAAATTAGCGTTTTGAATATTTGCTTCATCAAAGTAATCGGTTCCGTCTTTTATAACGACTCTTTGAGGTGGCAAACCCACAAACTCGTTTGCTTCGTTTATAAATCCATGTTTCAACAAATAAGATTTTATATCTAAACCAATCTCGCCTATTGCCTTAGTCTCTTTAAGCTTTTCTAAAAATTTAGCGCCGAGTTCTTCGCTGTAGGTGTAGTATTTGATAAATAAATTACCTCTACCTTCAAAACTTATTTCTTTTTTATTGGTTTGATTAAACATTGTTCCTCTAATTCTTTATTTACTGAATGAAACCCCCTAAATATTTTTTTTGCTAGTTTGGGGCAAATACTTTAAGTGATGTTAAGAATAAAGTTAATTTTTTTATCAAATATTTGTATTTTTAGATAGAATAAAATACAATAATATTGGATATGTTAGAGAGTAAGTTTGGAATCGGGGCATAAAATGGTAGTTCAAGAGCAAGAAAAAACCGTTCTTTCACCGCAGGAAGTCAGAAACATTTTGAAAACGGATAACCGCGAAATTGTGAGACTTTGCAAGAAGGCTTCTATTGTGCCGAAAAAAGACCAAAACGGCCAAACATATTTTTCTCACAAAGAAGTACAAAACTTGAAAAACATTCAAGGAGAGACTTCAACTAATACTGCAATCGCTCAAGTCGATTCACAAAAAGTAGTCGGCAATCTTCTTTCTACTCTCGAAAGTATGGAAAAAAACATCACCGATTCTATGTCAAAAATTATTGACGAAAAACTAGACGGCATGGACGAAGTAGTTATTGAATTGATTCGTTGCAAAACCGAAAACGAAACTTTAAGACAAAAAATTAATGAATTAAATAAAGAAAATTATCACTTGAAAAATACAGTTAAAAGCTACAAATCAGTAGGTTTAGGGCTCTACGTAAAAAAAGCTAACGACGATTTTTCAATCTAAATTATTTGTCATGCTGAATTTATTTCAGCATCTATCCAACCAACTATACTGGTAAGATCCTGAAACAAGTTCAGGATGACACTTATTAAATTAACAAAAATGGGAAGAGGTAAAAATGGCAGTTAAAGAAAAAGAAACATCTTCTATTTCAGAAGAAAAGAATAAAGCGTTAAAATTAGCGATTGAAAAAATCGAAAAAGATTTCGGAAAAGGTTCAATCATGAAATTGGGCGACAGACCTATGGTGAACGTGGAAGCAATTCCCACAGGGGCTTTGGCACTTGACGTTGCGCTTGGAATAGGCGGAATCCCAAGAGGAAGAATCGTCGAAATTTACGGACCTGAAAGCTCCGGCAAAACAACTTTGGCATTGCACATTGTTGCAGAATGTCAGAAAAAGGGCGGAATCGCAGCTTATGTTGACGCTGAACACGCTCTTGATCCTGAATACTCAAGAAATTTGGGCGTAAACATTGACGATATGCTAATTTCTCAACCTGATACAGGCGAACAAGCGCTTGATATCACAGAAGAATTGGTTCGCTCAGGCGCAGTCGACATCATTGTTGTCGATTCAGTTGCGGCACTCGTTCCAAAAGCAGAAATCGAAGGCTCTATGGAAGATCAACAAATGGGACTTCAAGCTCGTTTGATGAGTAAAGCGCTTAGAAAATTGACTGGTGTTATCGGCAAAACAAACACAACCGTTATTTTCATCAACCAATTGAGAATGAAAATCGGTGTTATGTACGGAAACCCTGAAACTACAACAGGCGGAAACGCTCTTAAATACTACGCAAGCGTAAGATTAGAAATAAAAAGAACCGAAGGACTTAAAAAAGACACAGTTGATGTTGGAAACCACGTTAGAGTACGTGTTTTGAAAAATAAAGTCGCTCCTCCTTTCAGACAAGCAGAATTTGATATCATGTTCGGAAAAGGGATTTGCAAAGTAGGAAATATCCTTGATGTTGCTGTTAATCTTGATATAGTCAAAAAAGCAGGTGCTTGGTTCAGCTATAACGAAGAAAAATTGGGACAAGGCAGAGACAAGTCAAAGGAATTCTTAACAGAAAATCCTGCGCTTCTTTCTGAAATTGAAACTTTAGTTAGAGAAAAATTAGCTCAGCAATAAAATTGTAAAATATGCTTTACATTCACTTTTTACAAAAAAAGTATGGATTTTTTACTAATTATTACAAAAAACTTAAATTATGGTCAAAAAAATTGAATTTTGGCCATAATTTTTTTGAATTGCTGATTTTTTACCATTTTTTCTGAAACTCACTAATATCATCTATTTGTAGGTTTGACAATATTTGAAATCACAGATAAACTTATAATAAGCATCATTATAAGTATTAAGAGAAAGAGAGAATAGCTGATGAATTTAAAAGTTTTGTCCAAGGTTTGTGCGCCTTCGATCGCATTGATGAACAAACTAAAATATCCGGTTAAACTAGCCCTCTTAAGTCTATTAGTTATCGGAATGTGCTCAGGCATTATCGGATTTCTATTAAATAACTTGCAATCGCAAGCCGATTTCAGCATAAAAGAACGAAAAGGGGTTGAATATATAAACCCAGTTAAAAATCTTCTTTTAGATTTGCAAAGATACAGAGAAAATAACCCAAGTGTCAGCAAGACAGACATTCAAGCTGACGCGGATGAAATTGATAAAGTTGACGCTAAGTACAATAAAATTATGATTGTTGAAGACAGATGGTCAAAAGTAAAAGATGGTTTGTCAAAAATCAGCCATAACGAAGCGCAAAATACCGATTTAATCACTGGAACTTCCGGCTTGATGGATCAAATCACAAACCAATCAAACCTAATCCTTGACCCAGATTTGGATACTTATTATTCAATGGACAGCTTTTGCTTGAGATTTTCAAACATTATCGGTAAAACTTTCGCCCTTAAAAGTAACGGGCTTAACAAAATACAAGGGAAACCGTACAACCAGCTTGATTTAATCAAAGTCTCCGTTCTTATGGATGAACAAAACGAGATTGTAAAATCAAACCTTGCCGTAATTTACGGATACAATCCATCAACAAAAAGCGACTTGGATACTGTAACTAATGACAGTTACAATGCAAATAAAGCGTTCTTAAATTTAACAGAACAATTGATACACGGAGCAAAAATCTCCCCTGCAGCTTTTGCTGCAAGCGCAGATAATGCAATTAGCAACACCAAAACTGCCGATGAAAAATATTCAAAAGTCTTGTATGACTTGGCCGGCATAAGAGTGAAAAAATACGAAAACCAAGAGCCGATTTCAGTTCTAATTACTCTTGTATCGCTACTAATTATAGGTTATTTATTTGCAGGATTTTATCTTTCATTGGTTAATTCTGTGACAGAAATTTCAAACGATTTGTTTAGCTCTGCAGAAGAAGTTGAAGCGGCATCTCTCGAATTGTCCAGCGCAAGCCAAAGGTTGGCCGAAGGCAACATGGAACAAGCGGCGGCAATCCAAGAAACAGCCTCGACTCTTGAAGAATCAGCATCTATGGTTAATCAAAATACAGAAAACACTCGAATGGCTGCATCTATGGCAAAGCTCGCAAAAGACGCTACCGACAAAGGTTCAAGTGAAATTTCTGAAATGCTTTCTTCAATGACAGAATTAAAGAGTTCTTCTGATCAAATCGCGAAGATTATAAAAGTTATCGATGAAATCGCATTCCAGACAAATATTCTTTCTCTTAACGCAGCTGTTGAAGCGGCAAGAGCCGGTGAAGTAGGAAAAGGGTTCGCTGTAGTTGCAGAAGAAGTAAGAAACCTTGCTCAACGAAGCGCGGAAGCTGCAAGAGACACAGCAGCAATAATTGAAGGCAACATTGTACTTTCTGAAAGAGGGGTTAAGGCTTCTCAGAGAACAAGCGACGCGTTAAAAGAAATCAACGCCCAAGTGATAAAAGTGACCGAGATTATTGATGAAGTTGCAATCGCAACCGAAGAACAAAATCAAGGAATTCACCAAATCAACCAAGCTATGTCACAGATGAGTATTGTTACGCAGAACAACGCAACAATTGCAGACGAAAACGTTTCAGCTGTTAGCGCTCTCGCTGATCAAACTCAAAGCATTAAAACTGTAGTCGGCGGACTAATTTCTCTTATAAACGGAGACGACTAAATATAAAACTAATCCGTTTGCAGGGGCAAAAAATGCGGCATTTTCGTATAATTAGATAATAAGATTGAATCGTTTTGTCTTGGTATTAATTATAGCTAATTACATTGTATAAGTATGTTGAAAGGTAATTTTATGAAAAAAAGTTTTTGGGTCTACGCGGTGCTTATCGCGCTAATGTATACCAACGCAGCAAACGCAGCGAGTTTGAAACCGACTTCGGTGGGGAAAAATCACCTTAATTTGAAAGAAATCAATCTGTTTGAAGAACAAACGGCAGAAGCAGCACCAGAGCTGTTAATTGCGTCCGACAGTCCAACAGCAACAGGCAAATCTGCCGCAGCCGATAATTCAGACGCAACTGAAATGACGCCGGAAGGATACACTCTGGAAAGAGCTGTGACTATAAATGAGCCGGCTCCTCAGCACACCCCTTATCAATCATGGGTCAAAGACTTCTCTGATATCTTTACGCTTAGAGGCGGAGTTCACAGAGGACTTAATGCCAAGCAAGCTAGTGCTGAAAAACAAGAA
>Ga0302215_10001680_pt1 | contig 15619 bp, 16 predicted proteins | sample II_Fen_N3_1_FD_194580 | JGI IMG/M metagenome (GOLD analysis project Ga0302215, IMG submission 194580) | Peat permafrost microbial communities from Stordalen Mire near Abisko, Sweden - II_Fen_N3_1 | ecosystem: Environmental > Terrestrial > Soil > Wetlands > Permafrost | place: Sweden: Abisko...
GAATGAGAATAGAAGTAAAACATTTATAGATAATATTGATAGAGTGGAATAATAAAATAATTTGTGTCTAAAAAAAATATAAAAAAAGTTTTAATTGTTAGTCTAATACTTATAATCTGTGGTTTTTCTGCTTGGTATTTACTATCTCCATTTTTAAATAAAATACATTATACTAATTCTCCAGAAGGAGCTGTAAGTGGAGAAAGTGTTGATGGTCCAAAGGTTGAAAGTATACCAACTGTAACTACAAATCCTCTTACAGAAATACCCGTAACTCATATTAAAACTCCAGAAAATGTAAGAGCTGTTTATTCATCAGCTTGGGTTGCTGGTTCAAAAAAATATATTGATCCTATTATTAAAATGATAGATACAACAGAGCTCAATGCTATTGTTATTGATGTAAAAGATTCTACCGGAAGAATAAGTTTTAGTGTCTCTGATCCAGAACTAAAAAAGTATGGAGCATCTGAAAAACGTATACCAGATGTTCGTGCTTTAACTACAGAACTTCACCAGAAAAATATTTATATAATAGGACGTGTTGCAGTATTTCAAGACCCATACTTAACAAAAAATAAACCAGAGTGGGCTATAACAAGAAAAAGTGATGGAAAGGTTTGGAAAGATAGAAAAGGATTATCTTTTTTGGATCCAGCTAAAAAAGAAGTTCGTGATTATATAGTAGCTGTTGCAAAAGAAGCATATAGTGACGGTTTTGATGAAATAAACTTTGATTATGTTCGTTATCCATCTGATGGTAATATGAAAGATATAAATTATAGTTTAAAGGATGGTAAAACTCGTGCAGATAATATAGAAGAATTTTTTAAAAATCTTTCTTTGGATATAAAGAAAGACCAGAATATTCCGATATCAGCTGATTTATTTGGTTTAACTACAGAGAGTTTAAAAACTGATGATATGGGGATAGGGCAAGTTTGGGAAAAAGCTTTACCTTATTTTGATTATCTATGTCCTATGGTTTATCCATCACATTATTCTTCTAGTGAAAGTGGTTATAGTAATTCAAGTATGCACCCATATGAGATTGTAAATAAGGCACTTATCGGAGCAGTTTCTAAAACAAAGGCCGCAAATCAAAATATAGCAAAGATTCGTCCTTGGTTACAAGATTTTAATCTTGGTGCTATTTACACAAAAGAAATGGTAAGAGCTCAGATGAAAGCCGCTTATGATAATGGAGTAAACTCTTGGATGTTATGGGACCCAGCAAATAAATATACACCGAGTGCTTTGGAACTTGAATCTAAACAATAATTTTGAGATAATATAAACTTATTATGAACATTAAAATAAATATTAAAAAAATAAATATTAAAAAACATCTAAAGAAAATAATTTTTGTTATATTGGCAATAATTATTTTGGCTGGAGTTTTTTTTCTAGGAGCTTATACTGGATATTCAAATAGACCAGAAGTTGAAAAAGTTGTTTCTGTTGTTAATAAAGAACCACAAGTACAACCACAAACACCAGCTGATTTCAGTCCTTTTTGGAAGGCTTGGAATATTTTAAATAAAAAATCTATTTATGCTAAGAAAGTCTCTGATCAAGATCGTGTATGGGGAGCTATAGAGGGTATGACTTCATCACTAGGAGATCCATATACAGTATTCTTTCCACCAGAAGAAAATAAATTATTTAATGATGAAATACAGGGTTCTTTTGATGGAATAGGTGCAGAGATTGGAATTAAAGATAAAACTTTGACAATTATTTCTCCATTAAAAGATTCTCCTTCTTGGAAGGCTGGTTTAAAGGCTGGAGATAAAATAATAAAGATAGATTCAAATTCAACAACTGATATAACTGTAGATAAGGCTCTAACTTTGATTCGTGGTGCTCAGGGAACTATTGTAACCCTTACTGTTTTGCGTGATGGAGAAAAAGAAACAAGAGAAATAAAAGTTACTAGAGATAAAATAGACGTTCCTGTTATAGATACAGAACTCAGACCTGATAATATTTTTGTTATTAAGTTTTATAGTTTCTCTCAAAATTCTGCTGATTTATTTAAGGATGCATTAAAGAAATTTATAGATTCTGGTTCTCATAAACTAGTGCTTGATATGCGTGGTAACCCAGGAGGATACTTAGATTCTGCTGTAAATATTGGTTCTTGGTTTATTGATGAAGGAAAAGTTATCGTTAGCGAAGATTTTGAGGGTAATGATAAAACTATCAATTACAGAAGTCACGGACCAAAAATATTTACTGACAAATTACAATTTATAGTTCTTGTTGATGGAGGTTCTGCATCAGCTGCAGAGATTCTAGCTGGAGCATTACAAGAATATGGAGTTGCTACTTTGGTTGGTACAAAAACATTTGGAAAAGGATCCGTACAAGAACTAATAGATATTACAGATAAAACATCATTAAAGGTAACTGTTGCAAAATGGCTTACACCTAATGGTAAATCTATATCATTACAAGGTCTTGAACCTGATATTAATGTTCCATTTACACAAAAAGATGCAGACACAAATAATGACCCTCAAATGAATAAAGCAGTCGAAATATTAGAAGCTAAACAATAAAAATATTATGAAAGTTATCTTACTTACAGACATACCTAAAGTTGGTAATAAATATGATGTAAAAGATTTTAAAGAAGGATATGCTCAAAATGTTCTCCTTTCAAAAGGATTAGCAGAGTTAGCTACACCTCAAGCACTTGCACATTTATCTGCCAGAAAATCACAAATTGAAAAAAAGAAAGAAGAAGAAATGAAAATTTTTAGTGAATTAATATCTTCTGTAAATAATAAAGTTGTTACCTTGAATGCTAAAGCTAATGATAAGGGGCATCTATTTAAGGCAGTTAGTGCTCGTGACGTTGTCCAAGCAATTAAAGAATCATCTGGTGTTGATATAGATGAAAATACTTTAATATTAGATCATATTAAAGAAGTTGGGACTTATGGTATTGTAATTAAAAAAGGAGATAGGAAGGGGGAGTGTAAAATACTTGTTAAGGGAATTTAAAGAATAAAATAACTATAAATTAAAAAATCCAGCTAAGCTGGATTTTTTAATTTAAGTATTTAAATTTTTGATTATATAACACTTACTGTTTTCTTTACTCCTGCTGAACGATTAAAATTTTGTTTTCTTTTTGAACCAAATTTAACTGTTCCAGGTTTTAATGCAAAGAGGGTATGATCTTTACCTAGTCCAACATTTGTTCCAGGAAGAATTTTAGTACCACGTTGACGAACGATGATTGATCCTGCTTTAGCAACTTCACCATCGTAAAGCTTAGTACCTAGGTACTTTGGATTTGAATCTGTTAAGTTTTTCGCTGAACCTCCAGCTTTTCTATGTGCCATATTGATTTGATAGTAAGTAGTTTATAGAATATAGGTGTAAACTGCTCACAAATGATTTATAATTTAACTTGTATGATTATAAACAATTTTTTTAATAAAATCAAGGGTAAATATGCTATTGACAATATTACTATTATGTATCTTTTCGTAATTATCGGGGTAGGGGTTTCTTCGTTCTTATTAGGGAGATTATCTGTAGAAAGTAACAAGATTAAGGCAACAGGAGTCTCTATAGTTAAAACTAGTGATATTGTAGATTTATCATCAAACACGACTATAAAATCAGATATTAATAACAATAATAAATCTCAAACAGGTGAGTATGTTGCTTCTAAAAATGGTAAACTATATTATCCTATCTCTTGTGGTGGAGCTAAAAGAATAGCAGATAAGAATCGTGTCTGGTTCAAGTCGTCACAAGAAGCAGAAGAAATGGGATATAAATTATCAACAAATTGCAAATAGTATATATGAAAATTATTTATAAAATTGGTATAGCTTTTTTTGTTTTAATATTAATAATATTTTTATTAAGAAATAATTTAAAAGATGCTTATAATAATAATTATTTATCAATAAACAAGGGAATTGAAGCAGTTTTTAATTTTAAAGATAAGCTGATGAATAATACTATAGACTTATCTTCAACTAGTGAATCAAATAATAATATTAAGGCTTCAAATTTAAATAATGTTTATGTTTCTGGTCCATTGAAGGTAATTAATAATTTACTTTCTAATAATACAGAAATAAAATTATCAAAGGAAAACATAATAAATCTTACTAATCAGAATAGAAAAGAAAATGGTGATTTATCTGCTTTAGTAGAAAATTCTAAATTAGATTTTTCTGCAGAAAAAAAAGTTCAAGATATGTTTATTAAGCAATATTTTGAACATACATCTCCTTATGGTATTGGAGTAGGAGATTTAGGTGTCCAAGTAGGGTATGAATATATTATAATCGGTGAAAATTTAGCCCTAGGTAACTTCAAGGATGATAAAGCAATTGTTGACGCATGGATGGCAAGTCCTGGTCACCGTGCTAATATTTTAAATAAAAGATACACAGAGATAGGAGTTGCTGTTGCTAAGGGTCAATATGAAGGAAAAGAAGTTTGGATCGCTGTACAGCATTTTGGACTACCTAAGACAGCTTGTCCTTCTATAGATGAGAGCTTACATCAGATAATTAACTTCAATCAAGACAAAGCAAAGACTCTAAGTAGTGAATTATCTACATTACGTACAAATATTGATAAAGGGACTATTTATGAAGGGAAGACCGCTTCTGAACAAATAGATATTTATAATTCTAAAATATCTGATTACAATGAATTAATTTCTGAAATCAAAACAAAAATAACACAATATAATAATCAAGTTAATGCATTTAATTCTTGCATCTCTATAAACGTCTAGATTACGAGATAAATAGATAGGGGTAGGTCTATTGATAGCCCTTTCTATGTGGACTTAATTTATATAAGAGTGTCGTACAATATATCTTTTACGACACTAAATATCCAATAAAGCCTTTATCTATATTGAATTTATAAAAATGATTTAAATTGCCATCGCTCTTACATAATCTGTCAAATAAAATCTTTTCGTATACTGTAATCATATTGAATAATATATTTATACAACTCCCCCGACATACTGGTAATTATTTTTATATTAAAATAATTTTAATATAAGAATAATATTGGTGTGTTTATGGAATCTCACAGCTATGTATATAAGTCATATTTGGCCCATTTTCGTCTATTTAAGCCCTTTTTAAGGATCAACCCTATATTGGGTCATTTTGAGTATTTGGGTATTTTTTGACCATTTTGGGTGTAGATTAGGTTATATTTGAGACTTAAATTCCCTGCTTATTTAATTATTTTTTCTGAGAGAATTCATTGATTATATAAATATATGTTAGTAATATAAGCCCTTGACAAATATAGATATATATGATACAGTAAGAACAAAATATAATTTAAATACATATATAAATGAGAAGAAAAAACTAGAAATTGTAAATGTTTTAATTAATTAATTCTTTGTAAATTTAATAAAAAAAGTAAAAATGGAAAATGTTAATGATTTAAGAAAGAGAGTGAAGTATGAACGCTTCACCACTCATGTGATTTATTTGGTGATTATTATTATTCTCATTCTCTTATTCAGATGTTGTTCTGGTAAGAAGGAAATAATTAGTAATCTAGTTATTAACCAAAAACAAGATTCAATAAACTTGTTGAAGGAAAAAGTTAATTGTCTGAAAAATAGACAACCTATTGTTTTTGTACAGGATACTATTGTGAATAAAAAACATGGTAAGTATGTACGAGCATTATTGGTTGTTGGAAGAGATAATTTATTGCCGTCTTCAATATTTATTGCAGATGTTAAAGTTCCCTACAGAGTCAATATTCCTACAAAGACCTGTTGTCATTGTAAAATTGTAAAACCTTCGTATTTTTTATCGTGGCCTCCTTATTTTAAAAATAAGGATATTGCTATTAATAATGGTGTTGTAAAAGATGACCCTTTATTAAGCAAATCACTGACTGTTTGTCTTGATAAGACTTATCGTCAAGATAGCTCGAAAGTATTATTCGAAGGCAAAATTGAACCTCAAAGATTATCATTAGGCTCTAATTCTGTGGTTAATTTTACTCACAGTTATATAGAGTATTTGCCTAATCCTTATCGATTAAAAGCAGAAAAATCTTTTTGGACTGGAATTGGACTTGCTGGTACTTCAGCCTTGCTTTATGGAGCTTCTGAGCTCTTAGGTCATCCTAAATATTGGGATGGTCAAGATAATACATCCGCTAAGAGAAAACATGACCTAATCTTAGGATTAAGAATTGGTTCTGCTATTTCTGGCGGCTTAAGTGTATTTAGTTTCGGTCGCACAATTTATTTCCATAAAAGAGAAGGAAAATTTATTGTCAATCCGACATCTGTTGGTTTACAGATTAATTTAGATGAACCAGCTAAAAAATAAAAAATTTTAAATAAAAACGAAAAAACGAAAGAAAAATGAAAACGAAATTATTTATTTTAGGAATTTTATCAACTTTTATGTTTATTTCTTGTAGTGAAGATATTTATCTTCACGATGGTAAAGATGGTAAAAATGGTCTCTCGATTGTTACAAAAGTGGATAAAGTCTACTCAGCGGATAATGTTTTGGTTGGTTATACAACTTCCTATTTTCAGGATGTTGATGCTACTGGTACATATACCCCTGGTGATATTTTCCAAAACAATTTTACTTTATTCAATGGTACCAATGGTACCAACGGTACAAACGGAAAAGATGGTTCAAGCGCTAATGTCAAAATGACACTTATGCCATCGTCCACTATTTTTCCTAATGGTTCTATACTTATTGAGTCATATACTGGTACGGTTCTTACAGGAAGTATTTCCTATCCTTTACCAAGTAATGGTTTAAATGGTTATAACCCGGTTCTTTCTTTGAAAGAAATTAAGGATGATAATGGAAAAGTTATCGGTAATCAAACTTCTTTCTATCTGGATATTGATAGAGATAACTTAGTAACTACAGGGGTTGATAGTTATATGGGAGGTTTTATAGTTTGGAATGGGTCTGATGGTACAAACGGTACTAACGGAAGTACTCCAAATATAGCCTTTAATATAGTTGATGGATCTCTTGTTATTACGAGTACTCTAAACGGAGAAGTTGTGAGTAATGTAACATTTAGCCTTCCTAAGGACGGTACAAATGGTACAAACGGATCAAATGGTTATAGCCCGGTTCTTTCTTTGAAAGAAATTAAGGATAATAATGGAAAAGTTATCGGTAATCAAACTTCTTTCTATCTGGATATTGATAGAGACGGTTTAGTAAATACAGAAACTGATTCTTATATGGGGAGTTTTATAACTTGGAATGGAATTGACGGATTAAATGGTATTAATGGAAATACTCCAGATATAGCCTTTAATGTTGTTGATGGTTCTATTGTTATTACTTCTACTGTTGATGGAAAAGTTGTAAGTACTACATCATTTAGTATTCCTAAGGATGGTACCAATGGTACCAACGGAGAAAATGGTTACAGTCCGGTTATTTCTGTAAAAGAAATTAAGGATGATAATGGAAAAGTTATCGGTAATCAAACTTCTTTCTATCTGGATATTAATAGAGACGGTTTAGTAAATACAGAAACTGATTCTTATATGGGAGGTTTTGTGACCTATAATGGAACCAACGGCACAAATGGTGTTGATGGTAAGACTCCATTGATTACATTTGAATCAAAGAATAATTCTATTTTTATAGAATCTTCTATTGATGGAAATGTTATTAGTAGTGTTTCATTTGCTATTCCCAAAAATGGAAAGAATGGTAAAAATGGATATAGTCCAGTTTTAACCGTTACACCATTTTATAGTGATTGCGATTGTAAAAATCTCGTTGGAAATCAGCTTGATTTTTATCTTGATCTAGATAGAAGTGGTGATTATTCATCAGGTGATTCTTTTATGAATTCAGTTATAGTTTTAAACGGTACAAATGGTGTGACTCCTACTATTAATTTTGAAATTGTTGATTCTGACGAATATCCAGATAGACAAATTATAAAATTCACTTCTTCTGTTAATGGAGAGGTTGTAAGTAGTGCATCTTTCTTAATTCCTAAGGATGGAAAAGACGGAAAAGATGGTAAGGATGGACATGGTAATCCTTGCGTAAAAGAGTCAAAAGATAAAGACGGTCATAATCATCATTTATGGTATTGGGATTCTAATAAGAATAAACAATACGATGATGACGGTTCTGATGTTAAGCTTGGAGAATTTTCCTATTAATTCCCTATTTATAGGTTTTAATAAGGATTAATTTAGTTCTTTTAATTTAAAACAAAGAGGTTGCATATATATGCAACCTCTTTTTTATTTTATTCCCCTTTTTATATAAAAAATAAACACCAATAATTATTGGTGTTTATTTTAATTGTTTATGAAGTTATGATACAAAAGTTAATGCTGTACCTTTATGATTTGCACGTCCAGTTCTTCCTATTCTATGAATATAAGTATCATAAGTTTGTGGAATTTCATAGTTTATAACATGAGTCACATTTGGTATATCTAAACCTCTTGCTGCTACATCTGTAGCTACTAGTATATGTATTTGATCATCCTTGAAACTCTTAAGAGTTCTTTGACGTTCATTGTGACGTTTATCTCCATGAATTGATCCAGCCTTAAATCCTCTTTTTATTAATTCAACAGAAAGCTTTTCTACTGAATGTTTCATTTCAGAAAATATTAAAACTTTTTTAAATTCATCTTCTTTTTCTAATAATTCACATAGGACATCTATTTTATCAACACCACGAGCTACACGAACAACGTCCTGTTCAACATTTTTTGAAGTATCACGAGTTTTAACCATAACTCTGATTGGGTCATTTGTAAATTTCTCAATAAGTTTTTCGATTGTTTTTGGTAGTGTTGCTGAAAATAAGAAATTTTGACGGTCCTTTGGAGTCTTTTCAAGTAAAAATGTAATATCATCCACGAATCCCATATCAAGCATTCTGTCTGCTTCATCTAGTACTACGTTTCTTGTCGTTGATAAATCTATTTCCTTTCTTTTTACTAAATCTAGTAATCTTCCTGGTGTACCGATAACAACATTACATCCGTATCTTAGATTTTTTATTTGAGCAAATATTGGGGCACCACCAACACAAGTTACAGCAAATATTCCAAGTCCTGTAGTAAATTCTTTAAATTCTTTTTCTATTTGAATAGCTAATTCACGAGTTGGAGCTATTATAATTGCAGTTTCACTTTTATCTGAAAGAATTTTATTAATTATTGGAATTAAAAATGCTGCTGTTTTACCTGTACCAGTATTGGCTATACCTAATATATCACGTCCTAATAAAGCATGAGGAATAGCCTTGTCTTGGATTGGTGTTGGATAAATATAATTTTTAGCAGCAATATTTGCTTTTATTTTATTATCAATTTTAAAATCACTAAAAGTATGAGTAGGAATATATATTTCTTCACTTTCTGTAATAGTAGCCTTGCTGATAAATTTTGAAACATCGATTCTTTCAAAAGAACCTCTTTTGTTTCTTCCTCCCCTACCACCTCTTGACGATGAAGAATTAAAGCCACCTCTATTTGACGAAGGTCTTCCTCCAAATGATGAAGAACCTCTACTTGATGTAGCCTGAGGTCTTGGTCTTGATCCGTATGAAGAAGAACTTGATCTTGAAGAAGATGAATAAGAAGGTTTACTTCCGTTTGATACAGAAGGTTTACTTCGACTTGGTGTGTGTGAAAAACGTCCAGTTCCAGCTGGTTTTTTTGCACTTGAATAACTGGCCCTTTTTGGACCCTTTGAGTTGTTTGAGTATGTAGACATATTTAAATTTTTACGTGTTTCAAAAATAAGATTGAAACACTAACACACGATAGGAGTATTCCAATACTTTAAAAATAGCATTTATATAGTATTTTGTCAATAGAGTAATAAAAATAGCTGTTAAATTCAAAGAATTTAACAGCTAAAATTTAATTTTTCTAAAAATTAATTAAAAAAGTAAATAATTCTCGGCATCAAGGTCGCTTAAGTCATCACAATCACAATCCCATTCTTGGAATTTAGAACTCCAAGATATATTGACTGTACGAGTAGTACCATCACTACAAATCATATAACCTATTCTGGTTGCATAATCAGAATCATTTGTTTGTAATATACCTGTTTCGCCATTTGGTTGATTGCTTGTTAAGAAAATAATAATCCAAAGAATTTCTTCTGGTGTTATTAATCTGTTTGTTGGTTTGGAATTATAAAAATTTTCTATAATTTCTTTATCATAAACAGTTTCAATAACTTTGTATTTTGAAAAATTCATCTCAGGAAGATTGTTTATTTTTTCAATTCCATTTAAAACATAATTTTGAAATTCATTTCCTAAATAATATTTTACTTTTTTATTTTCAGTAAAATGTTTTTTGATATCAATTTCTTCGGTGAGAGCATCAATAACGATACTTGAATTTTCAAGTTTTAATTTCGTACTTATTGGTTTTTTCATTAAATCTTCTCGTTGAACGAAAGGTAAATTTCTAAACCAATCAATCTGTTCCCATGAAAGATTACCATTTCGCAGTCTTTGCAAAATGTCTACTTGCAATCCAGCCAAATCTTGGGCCGAGTGTTGCTCGAGAGTTTTTGTTCCCATTTTTTAATATTTTTTAAATCAAAGATCTATTTGAGCCATTTTTCTTTAATAAATTAAAGATGGAATGGTTTCTTACCTATCCCTAATATATCACACAAATAAACAATTTGTCAATAGGTTTTTTATTTAGAAATACATCTAATTGTCTATTTTATCTCTTATTCTATATAAACCTTTGACAAAAAAATATTAAAATTGTATAATTCTCTTACAAATGGCGTATGTTTTGAACATAGTCGAGTTATCAAACTTTCATCTTATTTGTATTTATTTTTAATTTAAACTAAAAAATCATGACTGGCTCAATCAAAAAGCTTACTGACAAAGGTTTCGGTTTCATCACAGCAGAAGGACTAGCGAAGGATTTATTCTTCCACAGTAATTCTCTTGTAGGCGTTCAATTCGACGAATTACGCGAAGGTGATGCTGTAACATTTGATACAGAAGAAACTCCAAAAGGTCCTAGTGCTGTTAACGTACAACGCGCATAATAGGTATCTTTAATAAAAAACTCTCTCGAGTAAAATCGAGAGAGTTTTTTATTTGTTTATTTTATAACATTATTGATTGGTTCTCCCCCATTAACTACAGAGATAATATTTTTAGCTGCAATTTCTGCCATCATATTTCTTGCTGTTATTCTAGATGATGCTATATGTGGAGTAAGTACTACATTTGATAATTTATTTAAACCCTTTACTAATTTTGGTTCAAATTCGTAAACATCAAGTCCAGCACCACAGATTGTTTTATTCTTAAGGGCATTAACTAATGCTTTTTCATCTATTATAGGACCTCTTGATGTGTTTATGAGAAAAGCAGTCTTTTTCATAGTTTTTAAATTTTCTGCATTTATAAGATGTGTAGTAGAAGGAAGAAGTGGAACATGAAGACTTATAATATCAGCTTCTCGAAGAATTTCTGATGTTTCTTTTCTTTGTACACAGAAACATTCTTCAAGTTCTTTATTGGGAACAATATCAGAATATATAATATTTACATCAAAGCCATTGTGAAGCATTTTTGCTACTTGAGTACCTATTTGTCCACCACCAATGATTCCGATTGTTTTACCTTTCATATCACTTCCTACCAGTAGTTCTGGATCCCATCCTTTATACTTACCTTTTCTCATATATCTATCACCTTCTACAAGTCTTGTTGTGAGAGCAAACATAAGAGCTACAGTATGCTCAGCAACCGCAACAGAAGAAGTTCCAGGAGTATTAGTAATACTGATATTTCTTTTTTTAGCTTCTTCTATATCTGCATTGTTGAAACCAACTGCAAAGTTGGCATATATTTTTGATGTAGGGCAAGCATCAAAAACCTCAGCATCTAATGTATCTGTTAAGAAAGAGATAACTCCATCGTATTGTTTTTTCTTTAATGCTTTTATTATTTCTTTTTTACTTGGAGGTGTTTTTTTTGTACCCATATCAAATGATATGTTGTTGTCTCTAAGTAATTTAAGTCCTGCTTCTGGAATTTTTCTTGTTATATAGATATGTTTTTTCATAATTATTTTATCCTATTTTAATATTATTACGATTTTTCTCTGCAACTAGTGCAATTTTTTCCATTATAGCAACTGCTTCTACTGGATATTTACCTCTAGCTGATTCTTCGGAAAGCATAACTCCATCTGCTCCATCTAGTATTGCATAAGCGACATCTGAAACTTCTGCTCGAGTAGGTGTAGGGTTTTCTACCATAGATAATAACATTTGTGTTGCGACTATAACCATCTTATTTGCCTTATGAGATTCTATTATAATATTGTGTTGAACAAATGGTATTTCTTCTATAGGAAATGCATTTCCAAGATCCCCACGAGCAACCATTATAGCGTCTGTTTCTTTTATTATTTCAGCTAAATTTTCTACTGCAATTTTGCGTTCTATTTTTGCAATAATTTTTTGATTACCACCGTGTTCTTTGATTAGATTTCTTAATTCAATAATATCACTAGCACTACCGACAAATGATAATGCAATATATTCAACTTTTTGTTCTATTCCAAATATAAGATCAGCTATATCTTTTTCTGTTATAGCTTTTTGGTTTTCTGTTCCTCCAAAATGATGACCATTATCATCTTGAACTCTAGGTCCAGATAAATCTTGGATGATTGGGATTATAACACCATTTTCATTTGCGGCTTCTCTTATGTTTTTTATAAATACAGAATGCTCTTCATAAGTTCCCCAAGAAAAGTTTAATCGAGCCATATCCATTTGGTGTTTGATAAGACTTGATAAAACTTCTTTTGTACTACTAGATGGTCCAATAGTAGCTACTATCATTGTTTTTGAATTCATATATAAATATTATATCTTTTTTATTGTTAGTTTTCAATCATATAAATTAAAACACCCTTATAAAAATAAGGGTGTTTTAATGACTACTTTTTCTTGTCAGTTTTCTTTGGTTTTTTTACTTCTTTTTTGTGAGATACTCCTTTTGCCATATATTATAAAAATAATTTACTATTAATAATATATATATTATACACCAAATAAATATTTTAAATAATAGTATTTTTATAATATAATATAAATATGGATGAAGAACAGGAGGAAAAAGTAAAAAAAGACCCAGTTTGTCCTCGTTGTGGATTACGTTCTTTTGATGATATATGTCAAAATTGTGGAACCCCTATTGTAGATAAAAGTGATGACGAAGAAGAAGACTATGACTGGAGAGAAACAAAGAGATAATTATCTCTTTGTTTTTTTATTTAGATAATATTTTCTTTTAGTTTCAGGAAGTCTTTCTATTGCATAACGAAGCATAGTACGAGGCATTTTGTCATATTTATTATCAAGATATGATAATAAATCTTTTTCTGAAACTCTTTTGCCTGTCTCACGGAGCATCCATCCAGAAGCTTTGTGAATTAAATCATTCTTATCGTTTATTAGCATATCTGCAATTCTGAAAGTCCATTTATTTTCACCTTTATATATAAATGCAAAAGTAGATATCATTGCAATTCTACGCTCCCATAGGTTATTTGATTTTGCTAGTTTTTCTAATATTTTTCTATCTTTGTCTATTAGATAATTCCCTAAAGTATAATGAGCAGATAGATCAACTAAGTCCCAGTTATTTATATATTTAGTATTTTTTAAATAAAAATCACATATCTTTTTCTTCTCTGTATTTTTTTTTGATTTTTTATATTGGTGAACTAAAATTAAAAGAGCAATAAGTCTGACTTCGTGATATTTATTTTTAATAAGTTCTGAAATATCAGCAAATTCTATGTCACCATATTTTTGTGCTATTTTTCTAGATACAGGTACAGTTATACCCAAGAAGATATCTCCTTCCCCATACTCACCCTTACCTGTTTTAAAAAAATTAGAAAGTATTTTTTCTTTATCAGTATTTTTATTTGAAATTATTTCTTTTATAATTTTATTGTGCATTTTTCTTTTTCTTAGTTTCTAAATATTTTTTATTTTTTATTTTTTCTGGAAGTAAATCTTTATCTGTGTATATTTCATAATTATTACCATATCCTAAGTCTTTATTTAGTTTAGTTGTTGGGTTCCTTATCATTAGAGGTATTGGTAGATTTCCGTATTTTTTAACGTCCTCAGATGCTTTTTTATAAGCTTCATAAGATCTGCGGTCTTTTGGTGCCTCTGATAGATAAACAACTCCGTGAGCTAGATTTATTCCACATTCTGGCATACCTATTGTTTCAACTGCACGAAAGACATCATTGGCTACAACTAAGGCTGTAGGTAGAGCTAATCCTATATCTTCACTTGCAAATATTACCATTCGACGAGCTATAAATTTAGGATCTTCACCAGCATCAAGCATACGAGCCAAATAATAAAGAGCTGCATTAGGTTGTGATGCTCTCATACTTTTAATAAAAGCACTGATTGTATCATAATGTTCATTTCCTTTTTTATCATAACGAAGGAATTTTGATTGAAGAGTATTTTTAAAGTTTTCTAATGTGGTTTCTTTATATAAGGACACAGTGTTTTCAATCATTGCTATTGCTTGGCGAGCATCACCTTTTGCCATAGAGATTAACCAATCTAATGCATCTTTTTTTAATTTATACCCAGTACTTTTTATAATAGCTTTTATATCATTATCAGATAATTCTTCTAATACAAAAACTCTACATCTTGAAAGTAATGCTGGTATAACTTCAAAGCTTGGATTTTCTGTTGTAGCTCCAACTAGTATTAACCTTCCACTTTCTACATACGGTAATAAGAAATCTTGTTGAGCTTTGTTGAATCTATGTATTTCATCTAAGAAAAGAATTTTAGGACCTAGGAGTTCCCCTGTTCCTTTTATTGATGTATCTACTATTTGTCTTATATCATCCTTGCCTGCAGACACTGCAGAAAGTTCGTGATAGTCAGCATTCAATGCTTTTGCATATATTCGTGCCAATGTTGTTTTACCGACTCCTGGTGGACCCCAAAGAATAAAAGAAAAAATATGTTTCTTTTCTATTGCTATAGATAACGGCTTGTCTTTACCAACAAGGTGTTCTTGTCCAATGAATTCTTTCAAATTCTTAGGTCTTATTTTTGAAGCTAGAGGTTCATTCATAATATTATTTTACTTTAATAGTTTATAGAGGTTCAACTGTTACAAATTAAATAAATAATCTTGCTAATCGAATATCTTCAAAAGAAAGATCGTGTCCTTCTTTTTCTAGTATTATTTTAATAGGACTTAATTTACCTATATCTTCACCTTTCAGTTTATCATTGGCTTTTGAAACCAAGTCTATAATTTTTTGTTTTGGTTTAAGATGACTAATTATTGTTTCAGGATATTGCTCAATGATTTGTTCTATGTGATGAGTTATTGTTCCTTTTGTTAGATTTCTTTCTTTTGCAATTTGGCTAATTGTTTTATTTTGATCTAATAATTCTTTTGTTACTAATATTGTAGGTATTTTTGTATCTATAATCTTACCCATTTTTATTTTCTTTTTTGAAGTTTTATTTGTAGGAATAGAGCCACCCAT
>Ga0302215_10001681_pt1 | contig 15604 bp, 9 predicted proteins | sample II_Fen_N3_1_FD_194580 | JGI IMG/M metagenome (GOLD analysis project Ga0302215, IMG submission 194580) | Peat permafrost microbial communities from Stordalen Mire near Abisko, Sweden - II_Fen_N3_1 | ecosystem: Environmental > Terrestrial > Soil > Wetlands > Permafrost | place: Sweden: Abisko...
TTATCGTAGAAGTATTGATTATCCGTATATTACTTATAATCGTTCAACAAGATATTATTTGTTGGCTAACTTGTTTTTTGATATAAAAGAAACCGATTCTGCCTATTATTATGCTAAAAAATCCTTTGATTTTGAATCTGATATACGTACCACTCGCGACTGTTACCGCATTTTGACTAACTCTGAATTCATAAGAGGGCATATGAAGGAAATGTCTATGTACATGAATAAATACGTGAATTTGAGTGATTCCATTCGTAAGATTGATGGTCAAATCAAGGGCAGTTATATGGAAACTACGCACATAGCCAAAAAGGAAGCTGCCAAAAACAGGCATTTAGCCTGGTACCTGGGTGGGTTGGTGCTGTTGGTGTTGATAATTGGCTATGTGTCATACAGGCTGTTTACCAACAAAAACCGAAAGGAAAAGATACAACTGAATGAGACGCATGCTGAAAAGCAAATTCGGATGCACAAAAAAATAATTGAAGATAAGCGGAACGACTTGCATAAGCAGCTTGAAAACCGAAAACAAATACTGCTGACCGAATATAAAAATGCCGGTTCGCAGGAGCGTGAATTTCAACTTCTTAAAATATACAAAGATCTACTTCATTACGACGAGCCTGAGTTATTTTATGCCGAAATGAATAAGCTTTTGAATGGACTTGTCACGAAAATACAGCAACGTTACGGTAAGCTTAGCGAAAAGGAGTTAATCCTTTGTTGCTATTTAATGCTCCATATTCCTACCTACGATATGCTTATTTTGTTCGGATACAAGAGCGACGACGGGTTGAAAAGTTTGAAAAGAAGACTGCCACCCAAATTTAATATCCAAAACGCCACTTTACTCGAAGATTTTCTGCTCGGAATTATGACCGAGGACTGATTCGAAATTTCTCATTCCCTACAAGGTTTTTCTCACCTGCCCGTTTTCGCATAGCCCGAAAACGGGCTTTTTTTATCTTTTCACGTTCCACAACAGGCGCTTGCACACCAATTTGTTTTCTGCTATCTGTAATCTACTGATTATCAGTGTGCGTAAAACCCCCTTTGCACACCTCTGCAACCCGCAAAAATTTGGATATTCCTTTTTACTCTCCTTAACTTAGCAACACGATCGATCGGAATTTTAATCAACAATATCAAACAGAGCGGTGCAGTCATTTTCTTTTCTCGTGCGTTAGTGTAGTGAACAATCAAAACTTGAAAAAAAACTGTCTTTTTACAATGACTGTACCGCTTTTTTATAAAACGAAACCTTTTTTAATCAATTTATTAATTATAAAGTTTTAATCGTATGCCTCAAAATTTAATTTCAGCAAGTCTATCGGCTACAGATTCAGCCGAAGTTTTACAAAGCTTGACAACAGCAAAATCAAAGATGCCTTTCCTGTCGACTCTACAGGCTACAGACATCAAGTATCTGTTCAAGGTAGGAAACGCATACCTTCCTTTCCTTGATAGAATTTATCAGGTAGTAACTACTCATCCGGAAATTCTGCCGGCAGTATTCGACAAAGAAGAATTTCTGCGCGACTATGAATTGGTCAATTCCATGCGTCCGATTTTCAATCTTGTGAACGAATTGGCCGAGGGTGTTCAGAAAACATTCTTTGCTACCAGCAGCGATGCCATGGTAGCAGCATTCGAAGTGTATGCAGCTGTAAAGATAAACAAGGATAAAGTTCCAGGCTTAAGCGTTATAAGCGACGAAATGTCTGAGTTCTTTAAAAAGGCAAAAGCAAAAAGCAATACCCCAACTGATACTACAGCTAAGTAAATTGCCGGTAAGGGTCTCGCGATGGTGAGGCTCTCACTTAAAGAGTGCAAATTTGCACTCCCGACTGCTAAACTCACACTCAGGAGTGCTATTTTGCACTCCTGAGTGCAATTTCAACACTCCACAGTCCTCTTCCGACACTAATTAGTGCTGGTTCAGCACTCCCGACTGCAACATTATCACTCCCGACTGATAAGTCGACACTCCTGAGTGCAAAACTGACACTCCCGACTGATTCTCCCGCACTCCCGAGTGCAATTTCAACACTCCCGAGTGATAAAATATCACTCCAAACTGACCCGATAGCACTCCCAAGAGTCTAATCAACACTCCCGTGAGTTCAACGGCATAACAAAGTAAGAAATGCTACATTGCATAAAATTATTTTACTAATTAGGTTAATTGTATGAAATGTATTTGTATATTTGCAAATCGTTAAAACACAATGGCACATATTCCAATATTTGGAGGATATGTGCTGTTGAATAATAAATATATAGGAGAAACAGGTGCTATTGCGCTTATATGTGTGTTAGGTTCCATTCAAAAAAAAACAAAAAGACAGCAAGAAGCAACAAAGAAAATATTGCAATATAATTTCAAATTATCTGAAAATAAATGTGAAAAATGAAACACAAACTACTGAAATTAAACTCAGTGCTATTGGTGGGACTCGGCCTCAGTTCGTTGCAAGCACAGACAGACACCCTGTATGTAATGAAAGGTGGTGTAGTAATAAATAAGCAATCGATAAAATTAGCCGATGTAGACAGTGTCATTTTCTACAAACCGGTTATTACTTCTCCGGGCTTAAGCATCTCCACTGTGCTTATCCCTGCCGGCACGTTTACGATGGGTAGCCCGTTGACAGAAGTTAATAGAGATTCAAATGAAACTCAACATACCGTTACGCTTAGTGCTTTCCGTATGAGTAAGTATGAAATAACCAATGCGCAGTATGCCGCTTTCCTAAATGCCAAAAGTATAGGCAGCAATGGATTTACAAATCCTTATCATCCTTTGATTGAAGCTAACTATGATAGTAATTACTTTGGTTTGCATTATAGCGGTTCACAATGGGTGACTGTAGCGGGTTACGAAAATGCACCGGTAGTTTATGTAACATGGTATGGTGCTACGGAGTATGCTACATACATAGGTGGCACTTTGCCAACCGAAGCACAATGGGAATATGCTTGCCGAGCAGGTACAACCACCCAGTTTAACACAGGTAATTTTCTTACCAACATGCAAGCTAATTATAGTTGGTCAAATACTTACAATAGCGGACTGAATACCGTAACCACCACCTCCCCAAACAAGACCCAAACGATAGGAACTTACACTCCCAACGCCTATGGCTTGTACGATATGCATGGCAACGTGGCTGAATGGTGCTCCGACTGGTACGGAACTTATCCTACAACTGCTCAGACTAATCCTACAGGTACTGCCACAGGATCGGAAGGCTCGGACCGCGTGGTTCGTGGTGGCAGTTGGCGCTTCTACACTCAGCATTGCCGCTCTGCTTTTCGCCTTTACATTCTCCCGTACCATGGCTTCAACGATGTAGGTTTTAGGGTGGTCTTAGTTCCATAGTACACTGTTGAAGGCTTTGAGCTAAAAAAAAGAAACAAGTTCTGTCCAAGTGATGAAGAGATGACCGAAGCAAGTTCACAACGAGAAAATGATATTACGAAGAAAATGAACGAGAACCTAACACATGCCTATGAGCACAGGCTGTCTGACGTGCATTCCGGCGGTTTAGCTCCCGCATTAACTTTGTCGTTTCATGACAGCAAATGTTCCCGCAACCAACGGTAACGACCAACGGGAGTAAAGCTCAGATGCGCATAATCACGGTTATAAGGTAGAATTGAAAAAAAATAAAACAATGATTGAGAAATTGAAAAATGCAGGCAGACTAAATATTACAATATTATTAATTGCAATGTCTTTATTTTGTTTTGGAATTTCATTGACAAGATATTTCATAACAGACACTAAAGTCTTTCTCTTTTTAAACTGGAATCTCTTTTTAGCTTTTATTCCCTGGCTATTAAGTTCCGTAATAATTATCAAAGGAATCGATAAAAAATTCACTCTGATTTTATTAATTTTATCATGGCTAGTATTCTTTCCTAATTCACCATATATTTTGACAGATTTATTTCACTTAAGACTACGTAGTTCTGCACCGATATGGTTTGATTTGATTGTCATTTTATCTTTTGCTTGGACTGGATTGATTTTCGGATTTATTAGTCTTATGGATATTGAGGTTTTATTGAAAAAGTATTTAAAGGACAAATGGATAAATTTCACAATCGTATTATTTCTCTTTTTATCTAGTTTTGGCATTTATCTTGGAAGATATCTAAGATGGAATAGTTGGGATATATTGACTAATCCATTTGAACTTTCTAGAGATATAATTGACAGATTTGTAAATCCATTTATTCATCCAAGAACATGGGGTATGACCTTGTTGATGGGCATACTATTGAATGCAATGTATTTTTCGATGAAGTTTATAAAAGACAAAAAATAGATTATTTTAGATGAGAGTGAATCAGTAGAATAAATAAAATAACTATGCCTTCCATGCGCTTAAGTTCATTGGCAGATTAATCCCATATTCCCCTCGCTACCGCGCGATTGCATCGCGTGGTAGGTAATGATAATTCAGGAGAGAAAGGTATATTGTATATTCTATTGATTTAAAGATGTTGCCACACGATGCAATCGTGCGGCAGCGGGTGCTCAGACTTGAACTAGACACAGCATGCAAATAAATAAACTTAGAAGAAAAGGGAAAAACTTTTAAATTGCATTTTATGAAGAAATTTGTTTTATTTACAGCAGTTATTCTGCTTTCTATGTTTTCATCACTGGCAGGGCAAGCACAGATTTTTAAAACTGTCAATGTTTTAACGGCAGGTACATTATCAACGGCTCTGACATCTGGTGAACTGACAAATGTTACTAATCTTACTGTTATTGGTACTCTTGATGACCGTGATTTCAAAACCATGCGAGATAATATGTCGGCATTGGCTTCCCTCGATTTGAGTAGTGTAAATATTGCAGCTTATATAGGGTTGGATGGAACTGTTCCTTGGGAAGCTACTACTTATCCGGCAAATGAGCTGCCTACATATGCTTTTTGTGATCCATTCAGTTGGATTGGAAAGCCATCACTTACCAGTATTAAGCTCCCATCTTCGATTACTTCGATCGGAAGTTATGCTTTTAGTGCTCGTAGCGGTTTAACCTCAGTTACGATTCCTGATTTGGTTACTTCGATCGGGTATGGCGCTTTTTGGAGTTGCATCAGTCTAACTTCAGTTACGATTCCAGCTGCGGTTACTACGATCGGGAGTAATGCTTTTTCCAATTGCAGCGCTTTAACTTCAATTACGATTCCTTCCTCGGTTACTTCGATTGGGGATGCTGCTTTCGAAAATTGCAGCAGTTTAACTTCTGTTACGATTCCCTATATGGTTACTTCGATCGGGAATTATGCTTTTTATGGTTGCTACGGTTTAACTTCATTTACGATTCCTGCTTCTGTTACTTCTATCGGAAGTAGTGCTTTTAATTCTTGCAGCGGTTTAACTTCAATAACGATTCCAGCATCGGTTATTTCGATTGGTAGTGATGCTTTTTCCGGTTGCAGGGGTTTAAGTTCCGTTATGATTCCGGCTTCAGTTACTTCGATCGGGGATCTGGCTTTTGGTAATTTTGATGGTTTGATAATAGTAGATGAATCTAATTCAAATTATTCAAGTGTTGATGGCATATTGTTTAATAAAGCACGAACCGTAATTAAACAATGCCCTGTTTCAAAAAAAGGAAACTTTATTATTCCAGCTTCGGTTACTTCGATAGGGAATAGTGCTTTTGAATCTTGCAGTGGTTTAACTTCAGTTACAATCCCTGTTTCGGTTACTTCGATTGGGAATAGTGCTTTTGAATTTTGCAGAAGTTTAACTTCAGTTACTATCCCTGTATCGGTTACTTCGATTGGGGACGATGCTTTTAAATCATGCAGCAGTTTAACTTCAGTTATGATTCCAGCTTCGGTTACTTCGATCGGAACTTGGGCTTTTGATGATTGCAGTAGTTTAACTTCTGTTAGTATTCCAGCTTCGGTTACTTCGATCGGGGGTGATGCTTTTGCATATTGCGATGCTTTATCATCTATTTTCGCAAATGCTGTTACTCCTGTAAATATAAGCTCAAAGTCTACTGTTTTTTTTAATGTGAATAAAACTACTTGCATATTATATGTACCTAAAGGTTCAAAATCAGCATATCAGGAAGCGGAACAGTGGCGGGATTTTACAAATATCGTAGAAATGACCACAGGCCTAATTGATCAATTTGCAAATGAACCAATTATACATAGTCAAAATGGTGCTTTATGTATTGAAAATGTAGAAGTTTATAGCTTGGTAAAAGTATATGACATAACAGGAAGGATTAGATACTCGGGGGAAATGCTGAATTCATCTATGAATATTGTGTTGACTAAAAATTCTATCTATCTTGTACAAATCAATGATGAAATTTACAAAATTAAACTTTAGGCATTAAACCTTAGAGTAATTACTTCTCCCCTTTTTCGTCCAAGTATATAGTTTTGCAGTCGGTGTCTAGCGTAAGTCAGAGTGAAACGGAGACTTGTGCTGGAAATAAATCAGTCTATTGACTGATAACAGAATTTGTAAATGGCACAACTTTTAAGTTTTAAAATAACATATCAAAAAATATATTTATGAAGAGAAACAAATTCGCATTTGTCATTTTATTATGCTTTTATTTAGCTGCACAAGCAAATAGTGCTAAAGACACTGTCAAAATCACTAGTCCAACGTACTTTTCTGAGTTTGAACGGAATAATTTTGAAACTTATTTACAATCAAAGAAAACTGATATTCTTGCATTGAGTTTGGGCGTTGACTCTACCTCAAATCAAACGGACAAAAATAAATATCTCGAAACGATAAAATCTTATTTAGGTTCAAACAGAAGTGTTATTGATAAAACGACAAACGAAAAATCAAAGATTAACAAACTGTTTAAAACTGCGAATCATTCATTTTTCACTCAATATGATTTGGATGCCTACTGTACAAAGTTTTACTCCGAAGGAAAATTTAATTGTGTTACCGGAAGTTTATTCTTCTCTCTTATCATGGATTCATTAAAGATTCCTTATACCATTAAAGAAAAACCAACTCATGTGTTTTTATTAGCATATCCATCTACATTTTCATTGCCGATAGAGTCTACAGATCCTAACATGAAAATACTTATTCCTGACGAAGGGTTTAAAAAACGTTATGTTGATTTCTTAGCCGATTCAAAACTAATTCAAAAGTCGGAGATAGCAACCAAAGGAGTTGAAGCAATCTTTAATGAAAAATACTACTCAGACAAAGATATAAAACCCATTGAATTAGTTGGTCTGCTTTACTTTAACAGTGGTGTTAGCTATTTGGGCGAGAGCAATTTTAGGTGCGCATTTCAACAATTTGAAAAGGCATATCTTTTATATCCATCGGAGCGTATCAGATATGTTTTAGAAGTATCATTGCTAGCTTTTGTATCCGATATGGGATCATTTAGCCTGGACCATCTAGATTTTCTGGCTAAGCTTGCTAATTATTCAAAAAATAAAGCCTATCATGAAATGGTAACAGATCAGTTTAAAAATTATACTCAAAAATTTCTTATAAATGAAAATAATGAAACAAAATATGAACAAATCTACAACAGATTAATCTCTCAAGTTGAAGATAGCACAGTGAGATCGGATATTTCAACTGTTTATTTTGACGAACGAAGTCGGGTGTGTTCAATTAAAGAGGATGATGAAGGAAGTTGGAAATTTATATGTCAAGGATATAAAATAAACCCAAAGAATTTGGATTTGATAGCTAGATTGCAAAGCAATTTTGTATTTAAACTAAAATCAATGCCATACGATGATAGTTCTTTAGTTAAATACGATAGTCTTTTGAATCAATACCCCGCATTAAGAAATAGTGCAGAAATACAGAGATTTGAAGGAGCATTCTATCTAAACAAAGCTGATAACTTTTTTTATCATGACAATATTGTGGATGGTGAGAAATTTTTGAAAAAGTTTGATGTTTTCTTAAATAAGTATCCAAACTGCAAATTTAATTCTTATTATATTGCTGGGATATACTGTACTGTTGCTTCAGCGTATTATCGCAAGAGAAACATCAACAAATGTAAATCTATCATCGAAAGAGGTTTGGTTTTGGCTCCAAATGATGAACGACTAATACGAAAATATAAAATGGATATCACTCACGAAATCAAATAAAAAGTTAATATCACCTTTACTCCCTCGCCAGCGCTAGTCTGCGACCCGTGATAAAAGATACCAAAGAAACTGAGTATCGTATTTAGGGTCTAGAAAGAATCTAAGTTTGTTGGCAAAGGTAGAAGACTTGAGCCGGCGAAAGAAATATTGCTGAGCTTTTAAAACACAAAAGCCTTCCGAAACTAATCGGAAGGCTTTTTCTTTGACTTGTGAGCCAGCTGGGGCTCGAACCCAGGACCCCATCCTTAAAAGGGATGTGCTCTACCTGCTGAGCTACTAGCTCATCAAACTTTGTGTTTGCGGCTTTTGAAATAAAAGTGATCCAGCTGGGGCTCGAACCCAGGACCCCATCCTTAAAAGGGATGTGCTCTACCTGCTGAGCTACTAGATCGTTTTTCAAAAGCGGTTGCAAAGATACGGCTTTTTTCTGAAAATACAAATGTAGGTTGCTGTAAAAAGCCGATTATTTGAGTTTTGAGTTTTAAGGTTCAGAATAACAATAAATTATAAGCCGAAAAAATATATTTTTAATTTTCTTTGGGGAGATATACGCCTGCTGATTCTGTATTTTTTTAGTTGTTTTCGGTCATTTAAAGCGCATTTGTGCCCCCGATTTGGTAGTAGCAAACTAAAAAATTGTATCTTTGCAGTTATTATACCGTTAATTTACCGGACAAACCCGCATGTTGGATAGTTTTACATTTATTTTGTTGACGCTTCTTTTCTCCGCCTTTTTCTCAGGGCTGGAGATTGCTTTTGTTACTTCAAACAAACTGCGGTTTGAATTGGACAAAAAGCAACGGAACCTGACATCGTCTATCCTTTCCATTTTCTACCGAAATCCACAGCAATTTATATCTACCATGTTGGTGGGGAATAACGTGAGCCTTGTAATCTACGGTTTGCTTATGGCCGAATTGATGACGCCCTGGTTAAGTCCTTTGCACAATCAGTTTCTTATTACATTTGTTCAGACTATTCTGGCAACCATTATTGTGCTTTTTACTGGTGAGTTCCTGCCCAAAACGATATTTCGTGTAAATCCCAATTTGTGGATGCGCCTTTTTTCGTGGCTTTTGCTGTTGTTTTACGTGGTTTTGTACCCTATAACCCGTTTTGCTACCTGGGTATCTATGGGCATACTCAAATTGTTTCGCGTGAAAATCAGCCAGACAACCGAAGACAATGTTTTTTCGCGTATCGACTTGAATTACCTGTTGCAGGAAACATTCGATAACAAGGAGAGCGAAAAGGAACTTGAAAACGAAGTGAAGATATTTCAGAACGCGCTTGATTTTTCTTCGGTAAAACTGCGCGATTGTTATGTGCCCCGCACAGAGATTATCGCGCTTGATTATAATACGAGTGTGGATACCTTGATGCAGACTTTTATCGAGACCGGTTTGTCGAAACTGCCAATCTACAAAGGTGATATCGACAATATTATTGGGTACATTCATTCCTCGGAAATGTTTGAGCACCAGACTGAATGGAAAAAACAGATTAATCTGATTCCAATTGTGCCCGAAAATATGGCTGCTCAGAAGCTTATGAAGACTTTTATGCTTCAGAAGAAGAGTATTGCAGTGGTGGTTGACGAATTTGGTGGAACGGCAGGCATTATTACACTGGAAGATATTATGGAAGAAATTTTTGGTGAGATAGAAGATGAACATGATAATCGTGGCTATCTGGCAAACCAAACGGCTGAGAATGAATACTTGTTTTCGGGTCGTCTCGAAGTGAAAACGGCTAATTCGAAGTTTAACCTAGGAATACCTGAGTCGGATGAATATGAGACCATTGCCGGTTTTATACTCAACCATCATCAGCATTTTCCAAAAGTAAATGAAATTATACGTATAGAAGGATTTACTGTGAAATGTGTAAAGGTGACTAATAACCGGATAGAGCTTGTGAAATTGACAACGGCAAAAAAATAGAATTACAGCGTGGCGGGTTGAACCACACAAATAAGATGGATTTTGAAATCTATAAAATTTGTAGAAAAACAGAGAAATAGCACGGGTATAAACTTTTTTTTGTATATTCGTGCCCTCAAATTCGATAAGAAAATTAAAACAAAAAATACAAATTAATTCCAAGAAATGGCAACATTAGAAAAGATTAGAAGCAAAGGGGTTTTACTGGTTGTGGTAGTAGGACTTGCATTATTAGCCTTTATTGTAGGCGATTTCCTTAATTCGGGGTCATCTTACTTTAATAAATCGCGCGAAACAGTTGCGAAAATTGTGGGTGAAGATATCAATATCAAGGAGTACTCTGCGGCTATTGATCAAATGACTGAGGTTTACAAAATTGAGACAGGTAAAGCTGAATTGAACGAAGAAACTATGACTCAACTCCGCCAGTCGGTGTGGGAAACAATGGTTAATGAGAAAATTTTGTATGCTGAAGCCAAAAAAGTTGGTCTTGCTGTAAGTGAGGAAGAACTTTCTGATCGAATCATTGGAAAAAATACACACCCATTAATCCAACAACGTCGTACGTTTGCAGGTGAGAATGGGCAATTCAGCCATCAGGCTTTGCTTCAATTTTTGAATAGTCTGGATCAAACTCCAACTAACGAAGAAATGAAACAGCAAATTGATAAAGCTAAAAGCTATTGGAAATTCTGGGAAAAAACGGTAAAAACAAATATCCTACAGGAAAAATACAATGCATTAATTGGCAAGGCAGTTACAGCTAACAGCCTTGATGCAAAAATGAGCTTCGAAGATCGCAAAACAAGCGTTGATGTAGCTTATGTTGTAAAACCATACTATTTGATTCCTGATAAAGATGTAAATGTAAGCGATAGCGAGATTAAAGATCTTTACAACAAGAAAAAAGAGTTGTTTAAACAAGAAGCCAACCGCAGTATCAATTTTGTTGCGTTCGATATCAAACCAATGAAAGAAGATTTTAAAGAAGCTGAAACATGGATGAATAAACTGGTTGACGAATTCAAAACTACAACTGATGTTACCGGATTGGTAAATACAAATTCTGATATTGTTTATGATGGAAAACCATATTCTACGAAAACAGTACCGGCTAACCTGAAAGATTTTGCTTTTGGTGGTTCTACTGGTGCTATTTATGGACCTGTATTTGCAAATAATACTTATACTATGGCTCGCATCATGGAATCGGGCATCATGCAATCAGATTCAGTGAAATTGCGTCACATTTTCCTTGTACAAAAAGATTCAGCTAAGGTTGACAGTCTTATAGCCGCTTTAAAAAGTGGAGCAGACTTTGCTGCAATGGCAAAACAATATTCTGCTGTTAAACAAACTGCTGCTAATGGTGGTGAAATTGGTTGGTTAACTCAGAACGTGCAGGGTATGGATAAAGAGATTACTACCAGTGCTTTCAGCAAACCGGTAAAAGAAATCTTTACCATTAAAAATGCACAAGGAGTTCAAATCATGCAGGTAACTGAAAAAACTCCTGCCCGCAACAAAGTGAAACTGGCTATTTTGGAACGTAAAGTGGTTCCAAGCAGCAAATCATACAGCAAAATCTATAACGATGCTAAGCAATTTGCAGCAGAGTTGAAAGGTGATCAGTTCGAAGCAAAAGCGAAAGAAAAAGGATATATCGTTCGTCCAGCAGCTGAGATTTTACAATCTGTAGACAAAATTGCTGATATACCTCAATCGCGTAAAATTATTCAGTGGGCATTCAAGAGCAGCAAAGGTGATGTTTCTGATGTTTTCGATTGCGGTAGTACACAATTCGTAGTTGCTACAACTACAGAAATCAATGAAAAAGGGTATCGTTCAGTTGAAAAAGTAAAAGAACAATTGAAAGCTGAAGTGATTAAAGATAAAAAAGCTGAATTGTTGATTAAAGACCTGACAGATAAATTGGCTAAAAACCCTTCGTTGGAAGCTTTGGCAGCCTCGTTAAGCGATTCATTGAAGATTGCTAAGGCTGTAAACTTCGGATCATATCAATTTGGACTTGCCGGATTTGAGCCAACAGTTATTGGAAAATCTTCTATTGCTGAATTGAATAAAGTTTCCGCTCCAATCAAAGGTAACGCCGGAGTATATGTAGTCCGTACTTCGAATAAAGTGGTAAATCCACAACCATTCGATGCTAAAATGGAAAAAATGCAGTTGAATGGTCGTATGAGTTATTCGTTGCCTTACATGATTATTCAGGATTTGAAAGATAAAGCTGATATCGTTGATAACCGTTTGAACTTCTTTTGATAATTAAAAAAAGGATTCTTTTCAACATACTGAAAACGGAATGAGTAATTTCATTCCGTTTTCTTTTTTTCGGTAAGTTTGTGTATTTTTGCAACTGACCATGTATTATTTAAACTTCTCACCTCAATACAATGACAAAGACTGCCCTCGTTGGAAAGACGATTGACGAATTGAAAACAATAGTTTCGGAACTTGGAATGCCCGGTTTTACGGCCAAACAAATTTCGGAATGGTTGTACAAAAAACGTGCTTTTACGTTGGATGAAATGACCAATATTTCAGCCAAAAACAGAGCAATGCTCAATGAGAAATATGAAGTGGGACGCACATTGCCGGCTCAGGTTGCTGAATCGACCGACGGGACTAAGAAGTACTTGTTTAAAACGGAGGGTGGGCATTTTATAGAAACTGTATATATTCCTGATGAAGATAGGGCAACGCTGTGTGTATCGTCGCAGGTAGGGTGTAAGATGGATTGCTTGTTTTGTATGACCGGCAAGCAGGGTTTTACGGCGCAACTAACATCAACAGAGATTCTGAATCAAATTATGTCTATCCCAGAGACCGATAGTCTGACTAATTTGGTGTTTATGGGTATGGGGGAACCTTTCGATAATACCCTGCAAATGCTGCGGTCGCTCGAAATTCTGACTGCCGATTATGGTTTTGCCATGAGTCCGCGGCGTATTACGGTTTCTTCTGTAGGCTTAATTCCCGGCATGAAGGTTTTTCTGGAACGCTCACAATGTCATTTGGCTATCAGTCTGCACTCACCATTTTCGCACGAACGTTTGCAGCTTATGCCGGTTGAAAAGGCTTATCCGCTTGCCAACGTGCTTGACGAACTTCGTAAACACGATTTCAGCAAACAACGCCGTGTTTCGTTCGAATATATTTTGTTTGATGGCACCAATGACAGTATGCGACATGCAGTGGAATTGGTGAAAATACTAAGGGGTATTGATTGCAGGGTAAACCTGATTCGTTTTCATGCCATTCCGGGTGTTGATTTAAAGAGTTCGAATCCTGAAAAGATGACTTTTTTTCGGGATTACCTGACAAATAATGGTGTTACGGCAACAATACGTCGATCGCGTGGTGAAGATATATTTGCAGCCTGTGGCATGTTGTCGACGATGGAGAAAGAAAAGATTCAAGAGGCAGAATAACAATGACTGTGATCAATTTCAACTCAGAAAAAGTATAATTATTTTAGTCTAATGAAACAGATACTACATACATTACTTGTAATTGTTTTGTTTGTTTTTGCGAACAACCAGTCAACATACGGAGAGAGAAACCCCGAAAGTCAGATTTCCGATTCGCTCACAGCTATTGCAAACAGCTATACCTATGTTGGAAGGGTGAATGTGATAAACTTCACAGCCAATCCGAGAACCTCAACGTTGGTTGTTACAGCACACGAACATCTGGCCTACATGCCATTTCGCCCCGAGAATGTGACTCGTATTTACAATGCCATCCGCAAAGCATTACCTTCGAAATATGCCGGATATACAATTGTTTGTCAGGTTGAGAACCGGAATATTGAGGATATGATACCTAATTTTTACAGGCCTGATAAGATGGATACACGAAAACAGTTCAGTGTGACTCCGCTTGCCCAACCGCTCGTAACCAATATTTCGAGACCTTTTGATATTGCTTCAGGAATGAAAAATCGTCATATTGCCCTTTGGCAAAGTCACGGTTGGTATTTCGACCAGAAATATCCACGTTGGTCGTGGCAGCGGGCACGGGTTTTTCAGGTAGTGGAAGATTTGTATACCCAATCATACGTATTGCCATTTTTGGTGCCTATGCTCGAAAAAGCCGGAGCCAATGTTTTGATGCCGCGCGAACGCGACACGCAAATTCATGAAGTAATTGTTGATAACGATACCAATAATGGAGAATCGCGCTACCGGGAGCGTAACGATCGAAAAAGTTGGAAAAAAGGAGTCGGAACGGGTTTTGGAAATACGAAAAAATTCTACGTGCAAGGCGAGAATCCTTTCACATTCGGAACTTATCGTCACATTCAAACCTTAACCGACGAAAACGAAACAAGCCGTGCCGAATGGTATCCAAATTTTCCCGAAAGTGGACGGTATGCTGTATATGTGTCATACAAGACTGTTGAAAACAGTACTTCCGATGCCCGTTATACGGTTATTCACAAAGGAATAAAGACTGAGTTTCATGTCAATCAGACCATCGATGGAGGAACCTGGTTGTATTTGGGCCACTTTTATTTTGATAAGGGAAAAAACAATCAGAATAAAGTGGTGCTGACTAACCTGAGTTCGGAAGATGGAAAGATACTTACTTCCGATGCCGTGAAGTTTGGTGGAGGCATGGGGAATATTGCCCGTAGTCCATATATAGCAACTGCATCAACTTCTCAAGTTACCGACTCCGCTACCGTTACGACTGATTCGTTGAAAAGCGCGATTGTTTACGAGCCTGAAATTAGCCATTATCCACGTTACACGGAAGGTGCGCGTTACTGGTTACAATGGGCCGGAATTTCGGATAGTATTTACAGTCGCACACAGGGCAAGAACGATTATTCCGACGATTTTCAGTCGCGTGGTTTTTGGGTGAACTATCTTGTGGGCGGTTCTGCCATAAACCCTACTGCCAAAGGACTTGGCATTCCTGTTGATTTAGCTTTTGCTTTTCATAGCGATGCCGGAACAACGGCAAACGATTCAATTATTGGAACATTGGGTATATGCACAATTCAAAATTCAGAAGGTAAGCACGTGTTTAAAAATGGTGTTTCGCGATGGGCGTCTGCCGATCTCTCTGATATTATTCAAAGTCAGATTGTAGCTGATGTTCGCAAGCAATTTGCTCCGGAATGGACTCGTCGCGGGCTGTGGAATAAATCGTATAGCGAATCGCGTGTGCCCGAAGTTCCCACTATGTTGTTGGAGTTGCTTTCGCATCAGAATTTTGCCGATATGCGCTACGGGCTCGATCCTCGTTTCCGTTTTACTGTTAGTCGTGCCATTTACAAGGGCATGTTGAAATACCTTTCAGCAGCTAATAACCTGGAATATGTTGTACAACCGCTTCCGGTAGATCAACTGAGTTGCCATTTAACAGATAAGAACAAACTGGAGCTGCATTGGGTGGCAGTAACCGATACGCTGGAGCCTACTGCTACGGCAACTCAATACGTCGTGTATTCGCGCGAAGATGATGGCGATTTCGATAACGGGG
>Ga0302215_10001682_pt1 | contig 15596 bp, 6 predicted proteins | sample II_Fen_N3_1_FD_194580 | JGI IMG/M metagenome (GOLD analysis project Ga0302215, IMG submission 194580) | Peat permafrost microbial communities from Stordalen Mire near Abisko, Sweden - II_Fen_N3_1 | ecosystem: Environmental > Terrestrial > Soil > Wetlands > Permafrost | place: Sweden: Abisko...
AAGCACAATTTTTAATTGAAAAATGTGTCTTTGAATGGAGGATTATGCATTATGAATTATTAATTATGCATTATAAAAAATATTATGGCAGAAGAAATTCTTGAAGCTATTGAACGCTACGGATTAAGCAAACGCGACCGAAAACGCACCCTATTTTCGCGAATAGGTGTAGTAGGCTGTGGTAAAGAAGGGAGCGTAATTGCCACTACGGCTGCTCTCAATGGAATGGAAGTGGTTTTTTTGGAACCTAACGAAGAAAGCATTGCTAATGCTTACAGTCGTATAGAGGAAAAATTGGATCTGAAAATTCAGAACTGGGGTTTAACCGAAAACGAGAAAAAAGCGATACTTGCACGTATCAGTGGCACTTCTCAGTTTCAAGATTTCAAAGGTTGCGATTTTGTTATCGAAGCAATTCGCTACATGGATCAAACCGGAGTAAGACGCACATCACAACGAAAAGAGGTGTTTCTGGAGTTGGAAAAAGTTTTATCGGTCAATGCAATTATTGCTTCGAACGTTTCAACAGTTATCGTAACCGATCTTGCCTCCGAACTAGAACATACCGAACGTTGCATTGGATTACATTTTCTATCAAATGTTCCTGATTCACAAATTATTGAAATCGTCCCTGGATTGAATACTTCGACTGAGACGTACGATAAAGTTTGTCAGTTTGCACGTTTGATTAATCATCAGTTTATCCCCGTGATGGAATCGTCAGGTTTGGTGAGTATTCGTTTATTCCTTATTCAATTAAATGAAGCTTGTGCCATTTTGATGGAAGGTATTTCTTCGGTAGAAGATATAGACCGCGTGTTGACTATTGGTTTCGGACACCGCCAAGGAGTTTTCCGTACGGCTGACCAAATGGGAATTGAAAAAATTGTTCGCTTGCTCGAAAATCTTTGGGACGAATACGGCCAATTGAAATATAAGCCTTCTCCTATTTTGTTGCGCCTGAACCGTGCAAAACATTTTGGAATTAGTACCAAAAGAGGTTTTTACAGTTACGATGAATCTGGAAATATAATCAAATAAGGAGGAGCTAAAACATGAAAATATTAGTATTGAACTGTGGAAGTTCATCAATAAAATACAAATTGCTCGATATGGAAACCAACGAGGAGTTGGGAGCAGGTGCTGTTGAAAAAATTGGGATGAAAGGTTCTTTCCTTAAACACGTCCGTCGTGATGGTCAAAAAGTAAAACTAAGCGGAGAAATACTTGAGCACCAAATTGGAATAGAATATATTTTAGGTGTTCTTACAAGTCAAAAACACGGTTGCATTGAATCGTTGGATGAAATTCACGCTGTAGGTCACAGGGTAGTACATGGAGGAGAAAAATTCAATGCCAGCGTATTAATTACCGACGAAGTAATTCATAAAATAGAAGAATGTATTGATATTGCGCCGCTTCATAATCCACCAAATTTAGCCGGTATTAATGCCATTAAAGAATTAATGCCAACTATCCCTCAAGTGGCGGTTTTTGATACGGCTTTTCACCAAACAATGCCGAACTATGCTTACATGTATGGTATTCCTTATTCGTTATATACCAAATATGGCATACGCCGCTATGGTTTTCACGGAACAAGCCACCGTTACGTATCCAAACGTGCTTGTGAGTTTTTAGGATTAGATTATTCTAAAACCAAAATTATCAGCGCTCACATTGGAAATGGTGCATCGGTTTGTGCTATTGAAAATGGAAAATCGGTGGACACTTCCATGGGGTTCACTCCTATCGAAGGTTTAATGATGGGAACACGCTCCGGTGATGTAGATTTAGGTGTGGTAACATTCCTGATGGAAAAAGAGATGATTGGCTCTGCAGCTGTTTCAACTTTGTTCAACAAACACAGTGGCGTGTTAGGAGTTTCAGGTATTTCATCGGATATGCGTGACGTAGAAAGTGCCATGAAAGCTGGAAACGAACGCGCTAAACTGGCCTGGGATATGTACGAATACCGCATAAAAAAATATATCGGTTCTTATGTGGCTGCTTTGGGTGGTGCGGATGTGATTATATTTACCGGCGGTGTAGGCGAAAATCAAACCAGTACACGTGAATATGTATGCAACGGAATGAGTTATATGGGAGTGAGGGTTGATAATGAATTAAATGCCAAATCGCGCGGTAAAGAAGTGTTGTTAAGTACACCGGACTCTACGGTAAAGGTTGTAGTTATACCTACCGATGAGGAATTTATGATTGCTTCGGACACACTTGAAATTGTACAACAATTATAAGCATTACAAATAACTATATTTTAAAACGCTCAACAGAAAGGATCTGTTGAGCGTTTTTTTCGTATCCGTTTGGACCAATAATTATACCCCGTTGGTAGCTTAGGATTTACAATTTTCATTGTAAAAGTTCCTAATTCACAAACTTCTTTTTGTATTCGTTCGGACTCACGCCGTATTCGTCTTTAAAGTATTTGCGGAAGTATTTGGGATCATTGAAACCAACCTGATAAGCTACTTCGTTGACGAACATCTGGCTTTTTTCCAATAAGTCTGCAGCACGTTTCAGGCGGATAAAGCGTATAAATTCAGAAGGTGTTTTATCGGTAAGTGAGAGTATCTTCTTGTAAAAATATACGCGACTCATTCCCATTTCGCGGCAGAGATCTTCCACAAGAAAATCGCTACTGGCAATATTGGCTTCTACAAGTGCCACGGCTTTCTTCACAAACTTTTCGTCCATAGAGGTTATTTCCACTTCGCCTGTGGTTATATCTACTTTGTGTTTAAACTGGTCGCGAGTCTTCCTTTGCCTTTCGATAATACGCGATACTTTAAGAGCCAGCATTTCCATGTTGAATGGCTTGGCTATATAATCCTCAGCACCGGATTCCAAACCTATGTATTTATTCTCGTCTCCAGCTTTGGCAGTAAGTAATATAATAGGAATGTGCGAAATACGAATATCTTGTTTTACAAGTCGGCATAACTCAAAGCCATCCATTTTTGGCATCATTACATCACAAATAATGATATCGGGCATTTTATCCAAAATAATTTTGTGAGCTGCTTCACCATCTTCAGCTTTCAAAATTCGGTAAGCATCTGTAAATAAAGCCTCAATAAAGTTGCGGAAATCTTCGTTATCGTCAACAACCAACATGAGCGGCAATTTGCCGCGGTGTTCCTCCGAAATAACTTCTTCTTCGGGAGTTAATTCTTCCGGTAATTCGGTTTTATTTTCATTCTGTGCAATAATTTCTTCGTAAACATGTTCATTTGCCGGTATAACTAAAGAAAAGGTAGAGCCTTTGCCAAGCGTACTTTTTACACCTATATCGCCCTTATGCAGTTTTACATATTCACTGACAATATGCAGCCCTACTCCAGTACCGGTTTGATGTCCGTTTTCAGGATTTTCTACTCGGTAGAAGCGCTCAAAAACCCGATCGAGATCTTTGGCAGGAATGCCAATGCCCGTGTCAGAAACAGTGATTCTCAATTGTTTTTTTTCTTCAGTAGGCTGTTCAATGATACTCATTTTCAACGTTATCTTACCGTCATTGGGAGTAAATTTAAATGCGTTGGAAAGTAGATTGGTGATAATTTTCTTCATTTTTTCGGGATCGAATTCAATCCGCAGTTCCGATACAGAGGTGGAGAATGCAAAATTAATTGATTTCTTGTTGGCCAGTTCTGTAAACGAATAGCAAATGTCTTTGATAAAAGCCACTACATCGCCCACCGATATATTCAGGGTGTCTTTCTGAACATCCAGTTTACGAAAATCGAGCAATTGATTCACAAGTTCCAATAATCCGCTGGCATTTCGTTGAATGATTGAAAGCAGCGTTTTTTCTTCTTCAGTTTTTGCTTCGCGCATGAGTTTTTCCACCGGACTGATAATAAGTGTCAGTGGGGTACGGAACTCATGGCTGATATTAGTAAAAAAACGGAATTTCATTTCGTCCATTTCGTGCAATTGCTTGGCTTCACGCATACGTTGTGTGTTTTCAAATTCACGTTTTTGTTTGCGAAGATTGAAATTTACAATATACCAAAGCAATACTGAACCTAACATTATGTAAAAAATAATAGCCCACCACGAGAACCAGAACGGTGGTTTCATAACAATTTCAATAATTAGAGGTTTAGTACTCCACACATTATCGTTATTGCTGGCATACACTATAAGTTGGTAGGTTCCTTGGTTTAGATTGGAATAATTTGCCGATCCGACACCTCCTTTTGTTTCTATCCAGTCTTCGTCAAAGCCCTTAAGTTTATAGCGATACTTGTTTTTTTCGGGATGAATATAGCTCATAGCCGAGAAGTTTACTGTAAAGTTTTTGTCGTCGTAATGCAACACAATTTTAGTTCTATGGCTAATAGAAGCATCCAATACAATACGATTTTTATACTCTTCACCCGGTTTTATTTCTTCATTTCCTATCAGAAGTTCTGTGAATTGCGGCTGTGGCACAATAGTATTGAAGTGAATTGTTTGCGGATCGAAAACGGTATATCCTTTGGTGCATCCGAAATAAATTTTCCCTTGCCGATTTTTAAATACTGCATTTTGGTTGAAAATAGAACCCAGCAATCCATCGTTTTCGTCGAATGACACTATATTATACGAATACACATCATTTGTTTTGTTGCAATAAATACATGCAAGTCCATTTCGTGTTCCAGTCCAAATATTTCCTTTATTATCTTCTACCAGCGAAACCACCTGATCGCTAGGCAAACCGGTTGCTTTATTAATATATGTAATCGAGTTTCGCTCAGGGTTATACACGTTAATACCATTGTCGGTAGCAATCCAGAGTTGATTGCGGCAGTCGACAATTGTATTAAAGGTGACTAAATCGGAAAGTTTATTAAGTTGAGCCCGATTTTTAAAAACAGGGGAAATAGTATTGGTAACTGTATTGAGCAAATCAATGCCGTTGGTTGTGCTTAAATATATCAAAGTAGAATCTTTGGAATACAAAGATAAAATAACATCGGATGACATGCCATGCACACTTCCAGCTGTGTGTCGGCGAAAATTTTTACGTGTTGCATCCAATTTATCCAAACCACCTCCAAGCGTGGCTATCCATATATTTTGCTGCCTATCTTCCTTCAATCCGTAAATGCTTTTGTTCGATAATGAATTAGTATTCTTTGTATCAGGAAGATAACGTATAAACCTGTCACCAACTAATTGATTTAGTCCACCAAGAAAAGTTCCAAACCACATGGTTCCCTTTTTATCTTCTAGCATTGAAATAACAATGTCGGAAGAAATGCTCGACGAATTCTCATTCTGATTCCGATATAGCTTAAAACTCCGGCTCGATTTGTCTAACTTTAGCAGTCCACTTCCGTTTGTTCCTATCCACAAGTCTCCTTTTCGGGTTTCATAAAGGGTATTGCAGTCTTTGTTTTCCAATTCGGGCGCATGATAAAAAAATAAGGGAGATTTATCGAATTTGAATATACCGGGATGATAATATGAAACTCCATTTTTATAAGTTCCCACCCACATAATGCCTGTATTGTCGTAGCATAAACTGATGGCGGAATTCTGACTGAGTGAGTTAGGATTCATTGGATCATTGCGGAGCACAGTCATCTCGTTGGTCTCTTTATCATAAATATTTACCCCACCATGGTCGGTAGCAATCCATATCCTACCTTTTTCATCCTGAGCAATATCACGCACAAAATTGGACGATATATAATGATCGTAAGGATTCCGAAAATCGTTTTTATAACTTCCAAAGTAAACCCACTGCGATTTAGAAAAATCGAAGTACAAAACTCCTTTGTCTCCAATACCCGGATAAACCCAAGGACATCCTTGTGGATCAAGATATAGATTTTTTGTGATAGAAGCGCCTTGTGAATTCTCCATTACATATCGATTTCGAAAATCCACTGTGTTGGTTTTTTCGTTGAAACGTTCCAATAATCCCGACTGAAAAAGCACCCAGAAAAAGCCGGGCTCTGCCTTTATACTATTGATTGTACCTACACTAAGTGTATTTATGTTGTTGGATTGTTTGAAATGAAGAAGCTTTTTCTCGCCAACATCGTATTTAAAAACCCCAGAGCTGGGATGATAAAAATAATAGTTTTTTTGTTTGTCTATTTCTACTAAAGTGGGGGTGAAATTTACGCCGAAAGGGGAGAGAATGGGTGATAAAGTACGGCGAAATTTTTCTGTACGAACATCATATACAATGTAATTTCCAGCTACTCTTATCCACAAATCACCATTTACATCTTCCTGGATTTGTGCTATAGAGTTGTTTGAAATACTGGTTGTATCATTTTTTATGTTCTTGTACACCTTTATCTGATTCCCGTCGTAGCGGTTCAGCCCAAAATTTGTACCAATCCACATAAACCCCTGACGATCCTTGAAAATACAAACGATTTGGTTGTTCGATAATCCGTGTGTATTATCCAAACGGGCAAAATTGTATATTTCGGCTTGCACCCCAGCAACAAATAATACTGCTAAGGACAAAATGAGTTTTTTCATATTTTAAAACTTGTATTTGAATTCGTGCTACAAATGTATAAAATTATTGCGGGGTATTAATAGATAATATCTCCAGTTATCATTTCACACCCATTAAGAGAACATTTAAGCCCTATAGGTTATCAAATGCAACCTGTAGTATAAACATTCCCCCCAGCTAATGCCGTTTATGCGTAGTATATTTGCATAACCTTAAATACGGAGTTTCTATCCAATTCTATATACTATTATTAAATCATGAACAGGTACAAATTAATTGTGTTGATATGTTTTGTTGCATCTTTGGTAGGATGCAGTAGCGCCCCTTATCAAAAAACTTCGGATGGAATTCTGATTTCTCTCAAACAAACCTCTCCCGAAAATGTCCGAACTATCCGATTACAGGTGGTTACCGATGATATTATTCGTGTAACAGCTTCACCTTCCAAAAAACTTTCCGATGAACCCAGTTTAATTGCTGCTTATACCGATACAAAAAAAGACGGTTGGGATGCGACTCAACAGGGCGACACGGTAATACTGAAAACAGCCACCACCAAAGCAATTGTTTCGCTTAAAACCGGTGAAATCTGTTTTACCGACACAAAAGGTAACATTATATTACAGGAACAACATGGTGGCGGGAAAATCTTCAAATCCATTGAAGTGGATGAACATGCCGGCTACACATTCCGTCAGGTTTTTGAATCACCTTCCGATGAAGCATTTTACGGTCTGGGCCAACATCAATCAAATGAATTCAACTATAAAAGAAAAAACGAAGTATTGTATCAATATAACACTAAGGTTTCTGTTCCGTTTATAGTTTCCAATAAAAATTACGGTATTCTTTGGGACAATTATTCTCTCACCCGTTTTGGTGACCCGCGTGAATATGCCAACCTCGATCAGTTTAAATTATTCGATAAAAACGGAACTGAAGGTGGACTTACCGCCACGTATATGATTAACAAAGACCCGAAGAATGTTTTTGTTGAACGATCGGAAAAAACCGTTGATTACGAAAACCTGGAAACCGTAAAGAATTTCCCGAAAGACTTTCCTTTCAATAACGCCGCCATTACATGGGAAGGCGAAATTCAACCTACCGAAACAGGTTTATTCCACTTTATATTATATTATGCCGGTTATACTAAAGTTTATCTGGACGATAATTTGGTGGTTGCCGAACGTTGGCGCACCGCATGGAATCCAAACAGCTATAAGTTTACAGCCAACATGGAATCCGGTACCAAACATAAACTTCGTATTGAATGGATGCCCGATGGTGGTATTTCATATATAAGTCTGAAAGCCCTCAGCCCGGTTTCTGAAGAAGAACAAAGCAAACTCTCCTTGTGGTCGGAAATGGGTAAGCAACTCGACTATTATTTTATACGTGGTAATAACGCCGATCAGGTTGTTAGCGGTTATCGCACCATTACCGGCAAAGCACAGGTAATGCCTAAATGGGCCATGGGATTTTGGCAAAGTCGGGAACGTTACAAAACACAAGACGAATTATTGAAAACCTTACGTGAATTCCGCCATCGTCAAATTCCAATTGATAATATTGTACAAGACTGGTCGTACTGGAAACAGGATGCTTGGGGAAGTCACGAATTTGAAACCTCCCGTTTTCCAAATCCTGATGCTATGGTAAAAGAAGTACATGATTCCTCAGCGCGTATTATGATTTCCGTATGGCCTAAATTTTATGCCAGTACCAAAAATTACAAAGAATTTGATGAAAAAGGTTGGATGTACAAACAAGCTATTAACGATAGTGTACGAGACTGGATTGGGAAAGGTTATATTGGTTCATTCTACGATGCTTACAGCCAAGGAGCACGGGAATTGTTCTGGAAACAAATGAATGAGAAACTTTACAGCAAGCACTTTGACGCTTGGTGGATGGATGCTTCCGAACCGGACATAAATTCCAATTCCAGTATGGCATATCGCAAAAAACTAATGAATCCTACAGCCTGTGGTTCTTCTACGGAATTTTTTAATGCCTACGGATTAATGAATGCCAAAGGTATATATGAAGGTCAACGCAAAACAAATAATAATGATCGGGTATTCCTACTGACGCGTTCGGGTTTTGCAGGATCTCAAAAATATGCAGCGGCAATTTGGAGTGGAGATATTGGCACTCGCTGGGAAGATATGAAAGCCCAAATTACTGCCGGAATGAACTTCTCTATTGCCGGTAATCCTTATTGGACAATGGATAATGGCGGTTTTTGTGTTGAGAAACGCTACGAAAAAGCCAAAGAAGGTTCTGAAGATTTAAACGAGTGGCGTGAATTAAACGTTCGTTGGCATCAATTTGGAGCATTTGTACCTTTGTTTCGCACACACGGTCAACCCCCTTATCGCGAACTTTGGAATATTGCACCCGATAATCATCCAGCTTATAAGGCAATGTTGTATTACACCCAACTTCGCTACAGACTTATGCCATACATTTATACCTTGGCAGGAATGAGTTATTTCAATGATTTCACCATCATGCGACCATTGATGATGAACTTTGGAAACGATGCAAGAGTGCTTGACGTTGACAACCAATATATGTTTGGAAACAGCTTGATGATTTGCCCGGTTACGAATTACAAAGCCAGAACCCGTGGGGTTTATTTTCCTGCAAACACTGGTTGGTACAACTTATACGATGGTAAATTTGTAGCAGGTGGTCAAAAACAAACTGTGGCAGCTCCTTACGAACGGATGCCGATATTTGTTCCTGCTGGCAGTATTCTTCCTATGGGTCAGCAAATTCAAAACACAACACAGGCTCAAAACGATTTAACAATATATGTATATGCCGGTGAAAATGGAACATTTAGTTTATACGAAGACGAAAATGTAAATTACAACTACGAAAAAGGATCTTATTCAAATATTGAATTCTCGTACAACGACCAGAATAAAACGCTGAACATTGGTGCCAGAAAAGGTAGTTTTAGCGGAATGACCAAAGAGCGTAATTTTAAAATTATTCTGGTAAATGCTAAAAATCCGATTGGAATAGATGATATAGCAAAGAATGCAAAAGCGGTACGATATAATGGAAATAAAATTGAAATTAACTTGTAAGGGCTTTTCTAAAAATGTATTTGAGTATTGAAAATTAACCACTTAAATTTTTATATAATATGAATGAAAAACACGTGATTCAAAATGTTCAAAGGTTATTCCAGAATCTATTGAACGAGTATGTAATCCTTGCGCTGTTACTATGTTCTGTTGGACTGGTTACTGCACAAAATTCCGAAAGTAAAGTTTCCGGCACAGTCACATCCGAGAAAGATGGTGAGCCATTAATTGGCGTAAGTGTTATGGTAAAAGGATCAAGCGTTGGAACTATTACCGATTTTAATGGAGCTTTTACTGTTTCGGCAAAGTCAGGACAAACGCTAGTAGTCTCTTATATTGGTTATTTAAAACAAGAAGTTAAAGTAACAGGATCAACTGTAAAAGTTAGTCTTAACGAAGACAATAAAAGTCTTGACGAAGTAGTAGTTATCGGTTATGGTGTTCAGAAAAAGAAATTGAACACGGGAGCTACAGTTCAAGTGAAAGGCGATGAATTATTGAAACAAAACACAACCAATGCTTTGCAAGCCATGCAAGGTTCTACTGCAGGAGTGAATATTACTTCCACTTCAGGTCAGCCCGGAAAAGGTATTAATGTTACAATTCGTGGTGTAGGCTCAATAAATGGCTCAAACCCATTGTATATTGTAGATGGTGTACAAACCGGAAATATCGACTATTTAAGTAATTCGGATATTGCTTCTATCGATATTCTTAAAGATGCAGCTTCTGCTGCAATTTATGGTGCACAAGCATCCAATGGGGTTGTACTTATTACTACCAGAACCGGCACAAAGGGAGCTAGTAAAATAAGTTTTGATTCTTATTATGGAATTCAAAACATAGCCAAAAAAGTACAAACACTTGATGCATCTCAGTATGCGCTAATTATGAACGAGCAGGCTATAAATGAAGGTAATTCTCCCTTATATCCAACAACAGGTAAGGCTGCTTTCTTGTCTAATTATGACGACACAAATTGGTTAAATTCTATAACCAATAAAAATGCACCTACCTATAACTATACACTGGGTATGAATGGAGGTTCAGATGCATCGGTATTTTCTCTTTCATTAGGTGTAACAGGACAAGATGGTATCTTCGGAAATCACAAAAATTCGAGCTATGAACGCTACAACTTTAAAATCAATAGCGAGCATAATTTTTACAATAACTTCCTTAAGGTAGGTCAACATCTTACTTTTGCATATACCAAAACTTCAGGAATTAACGAAGGTGGTTTATATAGCGGAAGTCCTATTCGTGGGGCTCTAAGTACAAGTCCATTTCTACCAATGTATGATGATAATGGTGCTTATCTTAATAATACAGCTGGAAAATCAACGTACAAAGGTTCTACTTGGACTCCTTGGTCACCGGGTGAAGCAAATCCGTATGCTTTGATGAATGAAAAAGAAAGCCATTCTGCATATCAAAAGACCATTGGTGATATCTATGCTGAAATACAACCAATTAAAAACTTGAAAATCAAAACAACATTTGGTCTTGAATACAATTCGAATTCAGAACGTACATTTATGCCCGTTTATCAACTAAGTTCATTAACATACAACAATGTGGATTATGCAACTCAACGTTTGAGTAATAATCTAACCTGGAATTGGGATAATACGGCATCGTATGATTTTAAAATAAACGAACATGCTTTCACAGTTTTACTTGGATCATCAATGCGCAAATATCAAGGTGAGTTCCTTTATAGTAAAAATGCCAACTTGACTATTGCAGATTATAATCATGCTTGGATTAGCAACACTACAAATACTGCCACTTCTGCACTTTGGGAGTATACAGGGGGACCAGATGATGAATCTATGATGATGTCATACTTTGGCAGGTTAAATTACAATTACAAGGAAAAATATATGTTGAATACCACATTTCGTGCTGATGGTTCTTCACATTTTGCACCGGGTAACCGTTGGGGTTATTTTCCTTCAGTTTCTGCAGGTTGGGTAGTATCTAATGAAGATTTCTTGCTTAACAACAATACTGTTGACTTTTTAAAAGTCCGTTTATCATGGGGGCAAGGAGGTAATCAAAATATAGGGGCATGGAAGTATTTATCAAAAATTAATACTGCTAATACTTATTACTATTATGGTAACGGTACTAACTCAAACAATCTCTCTACGATTGGTTCTTCTATAAATGTTACAGGATCATATCCGTCTCTTGGAAATGAAACTCTTTTATGGGAAACATCTGAACAAACAAACTTTGGCATTGATGCCAAATTCTTAAAATCTCGACTTGGCATTACACTTGATTTGTATAATAAAAATTCAAAAGATTGGCTAGTAGATGCTCCGGTTCGTCCTGAGTCAGGTGCTAGTACAGTATTAATTAACGGAGGAGATGTTACAAATAAAGGGATTGAACTGGCTCTTACATGGAATGACAAACTTAATAAGGACTTTAGTTATAATGTAAGTGGTAACATTTCATACAATAATAGTGTTGTTGGGAATGTACCTACTGCAGATGGAATCATTGCAGGAAACTCAAACGAAGCTTATGCTAATGCAGCAGCTCTTTATCGCAAAGCTCAATCCGGATATCCAATCGGTTATTTCTGGGGCTATAAAACAGATGGTATTCTTCAAAATTCTACAGAAGTTAAAAATTATGTAGCCAGCATGAAAAATGGTAGTGCCAATAACACTTTACAAGGAAGAAATATTACATCAGGAGATGTAAGATATGTTGATGTTAATGGCGACGGTGCAATAACCGAAGCTGACAAAACAATGATTGGTAAACCTACTCCTGATTTTAATTTTGGTTTATCACTAGGTTTTACTTGGAAAGCATTCGATTTTTCGTTGACTAGTAATGGTGTAGCCGGAAACGAAATCTTCCAGTCTTATCGTGATTATGGAAATAAATCTGCAAATTACACAACTGCCATTTTAGGTCGTTGGCATGGTGAAGGTACTTCTAACGAATTGCCGCGTGTTACAGAAACAAATATAAACTATCAAATTTCCGACATTTTTATTCATAAAGGTGACTTCTTGCGAATAAGTAATATCCAGATTGGATATGACTTTGCAAAGAATATTAAATGGAAATATTTATCACAATTCCGTTGGTATGTCGCAGTTCAAAATGCATATACATTTACCTCGTATGATGGTATGGATCCGGAAGTTGGATATGGAACAGCTGATACCGGTAATACCGGAAGCAGCGTTTCTTCTACATCGGGCGTAGATTTAGGATATTATCCTCGTCCACGAACATTTATTACAGGTGTTAGTCTGAAATTTTAAAATCTAATTAAATTATCGTATGAAAATCTTCAAAAATATATTAATAGCTACAGCAGGAATGCTGATTCTGTCAGGATGTTCTGATTTTTTGAACAGTGACCCTACATTGACTCTTGTAGAAACAAACTATTACAGGACAGAAAAAGATGCCCAGACTGCATTAGTAGGCTGCTATGATGGACTTCAAAACATCTTTGTGAAAGATGACCTACCGGGATTGGTAGCACCTACTATCATGTCAGATGAGTGTTTTGGTGGTGGTGGTACAGGTGATGGCAAAGGTGATGACCTAATCGATCAGTTCGACAAAACTTTGTCTCCAAGCGATTTAAATATGTATAAGGTAGTATACCAACAAAGTTATTTGGCCATTTATCGTTGCAACATGTTGCTATCTAAAATGGATCAAGTTACATGGAGTAGTCAAACTACACGTAATCAGGTAGAAGCAGAAGCTAAATTTATTCGGGCTTATACTTATTTTGAACTTGTAAAGTTATTGGGAAAAATTCCGCTTGTAGTAAAACCGGTTACTCCTACTGAAGCAGCAATGCTTGCACAAGCAAATACCGATGATATTTATAAATTAATAGAAAGCGATTTATTATTTGCTGCTGAGAATGCTCAATTAAAAGGTGCAAAATGGACTGATAGCTGGGCAAAATCAAACGATGGTCATGTAACTGTGTTTGCAGCAAAATCAATGTTGGCTCGTGTATTCCTTTTTTATACAGGTTATTATAATAAAACCACCTTACCTGATGGAACAACCAGCACAACAGTCACCAGTGCACTTCAGGAAGTTTACGAGACCAATAGCGGACACGGCCTTGTTGATACTTACAAAAATATGTGGCCTGCTGCATGTTCTAGCCGCAATGCAACAGATACTATCACAGGTTTGAGTTCAACTTATGTGGGTGAAGCAAATAAAGAAACCGTTTGGTCAGTTAAATTTAACTCAACAGGGGTGTGGGGAAATATGGATGGTTTCAGCGGAATGCGCTTATTGGGTATGCGAAGTGGTACTGTAAAATCATTTGGAACTACCGTTTATGGAGATGGTGCATGGGGTTGTGCTACTGTAAATCCTAAATTTGTTAGTACATGGAAAACTGAAGAACCAACTGATCCGCGCATAGTATCTTCTATTATAGACTTTAAAAGTGAAGGTTTAACTTTAGCAGACAAACATGATCAAAGGGAATTTACAGGTTATTACAATAAAAAATACACCTGTTTGGGTAATGGAACAAGTAATATATATACAAAACAGAAGTTGGATTTCCAGTGGAATGAGTATCAGGATTTTGTAGTAATTCGTTACGCAGATGTACTACTTATGTTATCTGAGTTAACAGGAGATGCGAAGTATATGAATGAAGTTCGCAAACGTGTAGGTCTGGTTGACGTTACATATAGTCCTGAAGCGTTGCGGGCAGAACGTAAACATGAACTAGCTTTCGAAGGTATTCGTTATTGGGATTTGCTTCGTTACGATTATACACTTAAATATGCTGCCGATGCTGTATCTTTTTCTGGTACAGTAACCAATGGATATGGTGACAAAACAGGAACCGCAAAAGTGATTGATGGTCAGAAACTTGTAGATTGTAGAGGTATAAGTCAATTTCCGAATGATATTATCTCTTTATCAAACGGGTTGCTATTTCAAAATGATGGATGGAAGTAATATATTCAATTAAATAACAAACAATTAAAATCAATTTTAAATTTAGAAAATCATGAAAAAAATCAAAAGTTTAATTGCACTTAGTTTATGTGCAATGGCTGTAACTTTTACAGCGTGTAAAACAAACGAACCAGAGGCGTTTGGTAAACCGGTAGTGAACAAGGACTTCACAGTCACTGTTACTGGTAATAATGTAGCTCTTAGCTGTACAAACACAACCATGACTTCAGCATTATGGCAAGTTAGTGACGGAACTCAGTCAACTGATAAAGTAGCTACCGTTTACGTTCCTGTGGCAGGTGATTATTCTGTAGTGTTAAGTGTTAGTAATGGTGGCGACTTTGTTGCTTCCGATACAGTAAAATTTACTATTGCTAGTAGCGATGCTGCATTTTTTAGCACAGGTATTATGAAAGATCTTACTGGTGGTGTGGGTCAAAAGAAAACTTGGATACTTGATGTAAAAGAGATAGTTACTACTTTTATTGATGATGCCGGAACTGTTACTTCATCGACTACTCATAAAAGTTCTTATTTCCATAACCCACTTGATTTCTATGGAGATGCTGCTGCTGGAGCTAATGCAGATGGAACATCGTGGGGTCCTTGGGGTGGAACAGATATTTATGGTTGGGGTGGAACTCCTGAAAGTGGTTCAATTAGTTTTGATGCTACTTCCGGTGTATGTACTCTTACTTTGGACGGAGTTGCAACTTCAGGAAAATATGGTGTTAAAAGATATGACCGTCCAGTTGATATAGTAAGTCCTTCAATTTTAACTTCTACGGGAGCGACTCAAACCTTATGGGATAATATGCTTACTGGTAAATATGCTTATCTTGGAACATTAAGTGCTCAAATGGCAGATATCAAATTTAGTACAGGCCTACGTTTTCCAATGGATAAAGGACGTATTACCAACGATGCAAATTTGACATATCCTAGTCAATTCCTTTCCTCAGATTTACAAAATGTAACTATTTTGCATGCTTCTGATTCTGCAATTGTTG
>Ga0302215_10001686_pt1 | contig 15585 bp, 12 predicted proteins | sample II_Fen_N3_1_FD_194580 | JGI IMG/M metagenome (GOLD analysis project Ga0302215, IMG submission 194580) | Peat permafrost microbial communities from Stordalen Mire near Abisko, Sweden - II_Fen_N3_1 | ecosystem: Environmental > Terrestrial > Soil > Wetlands > Permafrost | place: Sweden: Abisko...
GTTTTGGGGTGTAGTGCGTTAGGGGCAAAACGTGCAAACCCACGTTTTTCGTCGGCAGCACCGTATACAATTCGGCTTATTTGCGACCAACCCAATGCACCGGCACACATTACACATGGCTCCACGGTAACGTAAAGCGTACAATCGGTCAGGTATTTTCCACCCAAAAACTGAGCTGCGGCAGTTATTGCTTGCATTTCGGCATGGGCGGTAACATCCGTCAGCGTTTCGGTGAGGTTGTGACCACGAGCAATAATTCGTCCCTGACAAGTAATTACTGCTCCAATAGGTACTTCGTCGCGCTCGCCGGCCTTGTGGGCTTCCAGCAAAGCCTGACGCATAAAATAGACATCGGGATTAAGTTCTTTGGAGTCGTCTTCGGAATAATAAGATATGGACATAGATAATTGTTAGTGCTGATTGATAATAATGGAATAGGATTTTTATTGATAACTACAGTAAACACCCCCCGGCAAAACGTTTTATCGTTAAATACTCAGTAGATTTCAATAAACCTGTTCGGTTATTGATTTCTACTGCAGTAGATTTTATAAAACCAATAGGTTTGGCATTAAATACTCAGTAGATTTCAATAAACCTGTTCGGTTATTGATTTCTACTGCAGTAGATTTTATAAAACCGATAGGTTTGGCATTAAATACTCAGTAGATTTCAATAAACCTGTTCGGTTATCGATTTCTACCGCGGTAGATTTTATAAAACCAACTGGATTATTGTTAACCACGCTGCGGATTTTAAAAAAAGGAACAGATTTATTGTTAAACGCAGCGCGGATTTTAATATAGCTACAGGTTTATCAAAATCCGCAGCGCGGATTTAACCATTCCTCGTCATTTATTGAAATCCGCAGCGCAGTTTTAACTATTGGAGGTCATTTATTGAAATCCGCGCTGCGGATTTAACCATTGCTGCTCGATTATTAAAATCCGCGCTGCGGATTTTAGCTCGGAGACTGTTTTGGCGAAATCCGCAGCGCTTTTAAGAATACCCGGAGCATATTACTATAACATTCTGCGCTGGCTTATTCCCCTAAACTGTAAAATTGAACTCTACTGAGTGAATTATTCTGCTGCAGGAAGCAAGGAACAAAAATTGAGCTCACTTTTCAATGCTTCGAGTTCAGCATCCCAAAGGTTCTTCTCAATCAATAGTTTTTCAATTGCAATATAGTTATCGTCTGACAAAATTATGGTTGAAACTAATGCGGAATACTCTTTTTTACGATTTCCGGTCTGCATTAGTCTTTTAATGCGTCCGATAGGAATTAGAATGTCTTGAAACGTATCAAAATCAATTTTCCGATCTGCAAGTTCGTTTGTAATTCCATTAAAAATATCCAAACGGGGATTGACAAAAGTAATTCTATCATTTAAATCCAATTTCTCGATAGACCTTTTCGCCACAATTCTATTTGTGTCTTTTGCGTAATAGCGACATGCTTTTATATAAAAGAAATCTTTCGGATTATGTATGAAAGGATTAATAATAGGTTCGCTTTTGGTATCAAGAGTTCCTTTCTTTCCATTACATTTCTTTAATGATGGAAGTAAATTTCCCCATGACATAACTTCATCCTGATAAAGACTCTTAGGATGAAAGTGTTCAATTTCCATATTTTTACTTTCCTCCCCTAATTTAACCTCAGAATAACAGCATTTACCGAAAGATAAATCAAAAACTGCTTCTTTCAACCACTCAATATCCCAAACAGAATTTCCGGTATCTTTAAATTCTTGAGTTTTTGTTGCTTGGAATTCGGGCGTGAGTCGAGCTGGACAAGGGGCTAACTCTAGTTTAATCATACTACAGGCGTAAGTTGTGTAAACTGAATATCTAATAGTTTCCGCTCAGCGCTTTGTGGATGCAAAATCAGCATCAATTGGTCGTAAGCTTCCTTACCTATGGCATAATCATCGTTATCCAAAGCCTCGTCGAACTGCGCCATTAGCTCATTGTAACGATCGGTATGTATTTTTTCGTCCAATCCCATTACTTCACTCAGGATCTCTTCAATTTTCCAACCTATGTACGATTTATTTCCGAGATGCTTTACCTCGGTATGGTCACCCACTCTGGTAAGCGTATAGAGGTTCACATTCTCCATCGATTGGATAATAAATGGACTATGGGTGGTAACAATAAACTGCGTTTGCGGGAAAATATCAGACAACGATTTAATCAAACCCCGTTGCCATTGCGGGTGAAGGTGTAAATCTATTTCATCTATCAATAATACAGCAGGCTCCTTTAGTGGATTAGGACTATTAGGATAACGATCGAACATCTTCTTACAAAAATCAGCCATCCACGACAAAGTGGCCTGATAACCGTAACCGAGTTCAGACATTTTATGCCAACCATCTTCTGTTTTGAATTCTATGTAATTGTTTAGCTCCTCGTCAGAAATAAATTGGATTTCATTAATTTCAGGGAAAATATCCCCAGTAAGAGTTTCCTTTAAAATATCTCTTCGTTGTGCAGCCTTTTCTTGACCATTTTTCGCAGCATAATCTAACTGAAATAGCCAATCTTCAAAATCAATCAATCCAATATTATCAAACAAATTATCTGAATTTCTAATATCTTTTCCTTCAGACCCGAAACCTTTTTTCTCAACAATTCTTATGACTCCATATCCGTCAATATTAGAATATTTATACTCGTCATATGAGTTTCCCAAGGCCATTGAATTATTGTAAATTAAATTGCATCTTAACCCTTTAAAAAAAGAGTTGAACACTGAATCATGCTCTGTAATTTCGCTTCTCTCAGGTAAAAAATTTATTCCTAATAAGGATTCATTATCAAACAAATCTTTCCTGTGTCCAAGTGCATAATAAATAGTCTCATTATCTTGGGAATCTTTATTCGCATGGGGTTCCAAACTCGCAATAGCCTTCAATAAATTTGTTTTCCCTGTATTATTATTCCCAAGAAAGACTGTCCAACGGCACCATTCTCCTTTATCATCGACAAACGAAAATTTATGCTCCCCTCTGAAGCCTTTAAAGTCAACAAGGGCAACTTCTTTAATATAAACCGGAACTTGTTCTGACATAATATTATGAATGATTGTGTTTTGGTTTTGCAAACTTACAATATTTTGTTGAAATAATTATTGGGTGCTGTTCAACCCCGCCGGGGTTGGTAATGCTTTGTTCATTCAGCCCCCGGTTACGCTTCGCTCACCGGAGGTTATGCACATTCAACTCCTTCGGAGTTCTTTTTATTCTCATTTATACCAATTTTCGAGTCAGATTCAACTCCCCTTCGGGGTTTTTCTTGTTCCCCTTTAGGGGTTAGGGGTGGTTTTACACATCCTCTTCTACCACCAGGTTGTCGATAATGAAGACCTGACGCTCGGGGGTATTTTTGCCCATATAAAACGACAATAAATCTTGTACCGCATCTTCTTTCTTCAAACTTACCTGATCCAGGCGCATGTCTTTACCAATAAAGTGCTTAAATTCGTCGGGAGAGATTTCACCAAGTCCTTTAAATCGGGTAATTTCGGGGTTAGCGCCAAGTTTGGACAAAGCCGCTAAACGTTCCTCTTCCGAATAACAATACATGGTTTCTTTTTTGTTTCGCACCCTGAAAAGAGGCGTTTGAAGAATATGTACGTGTCCTTTTTTTATCAGATCGGGGAAGAATTGCAAGAAGAAAGTAATCAACAGCAAGCGAATGTGCATACCGTCCACATCGGCATCGGTAGCCACAATAACTTTACTGTAGCGCAGGTTGTCAATGCCTTCTTCTATATTCAACGCTGCCTGCAGAAGATTGAATTCCTCGTTTTCGTACACAATTTTCTTGGTTAGGCCGTAACTATTTAAAGGTTTACCCTTCAAACTAAATACCGCCTGTGTATTTACATCGCGACTTTTAGTAATAGAACCACTTGCCGAATCGCCCTCGGTAATAAAGATACAGGAATTTTGAATAGCTGTATTCTTTGCCTCATCTTTGGTCAGTGTATCATTGAAATGCACGCGGCAATCGCGAAGCTTTTTGTTGTGAAGGTTTACTTTCTTAGCGCGTTCACGAGCCAGTTTAGTTACACCGGCAATGGCTTTACGCTCTTTTTCCGAATCCTGAATTTTTTGGTGTAAAATACCGGAAGTTTCGCTATTACGGTGCAAATAATTATCCAATTCTCTTTTCAGGAAATCGGAAATAAACTTACTTACCGATAATCCACCCGATGGCGCCATGTCGCGCGAACCAAGTTTGGTTTTAGTTTGCGATTCGAAAACAGGCTCCTCTACACTGATAGCCACCGCAGCAATAATACCGTTGCGAATATCGGCCACTTCCATGTTTTTGGCATAAAACTCTTTGATGGTACGAGCCACAGCCTCGCGGAATGCACTTTGATGCGTTCCACCCTGCGTAGTGTGTTGTCCGTTTACAAACGAGTAATATTCTTCGCCATACTGATCGCTGTGAGTGAAAGCTATTTCTATATCTTCACCTTTGAGATGTATAATGGGATATAAAGGTTGTGCTGTAATATTTTCGTTCAACAAATCAGTCAATCCATTTCTCGATAAAATTCTTTTTCCATTGAAATTAATGGTCAAGCCCGTATTGAGATACGCATAATTGCGAAGCATGGTTTCAATATACTCTTCTTTGTACACATAATCGTTGAAAAGCAAGTTATCGGGAACAAAGTAAACGTAAGTACCACGTTCGGAACCGGCTTCGTCAAAAACTTCGCTATCTTTCACCAATTTACCTTGTACAAACTCCGCCCGACGGGTTTGTCCGTCGCGATAACTCTGTACAATAAAGGTAGACGAAAGTGCATTTACAGCCTTGGTACCAACTCCATTAAGCCCTACCGATTTTTTAAATGCTTTTGAATCATATTTACCACCGGTATTCATAATGGACACGGCATCCACCATTTTTCCCAATGGAATACCACGTCCGTAATCACGAACCTCCACATGTCCATCCTTTACCTTGACTTCCACATTCTTTCCGGCACCCATGCGGTATTCGTCAATACAGTTGTCGAGAACTTCTTTTAGAAGCACATAAATACCATCGTCGGAATGCGTTCCATCGCCGAGTTTTCCAATATACATCCCCGGACGGCGACGAACATGCTCGAGACCTTCGAGGGTAATAATATTACTATCGCCGTAATCGACTTGCTGAGGGAAGCCCCCTAAATCCTCCGCAGGGGGAGTTGTAGTTTCATTAATCATAATATCTTAGAAAAAATTACTCTCTTTTTAATCGCATGTTTTTAAGTCCCCCAAGGGGGATTTAGGGGGCAGATTTATCTCGCTATCCAACTTTCAGGATTTTGAATACTTTTTCCGTTCCAAATCTGGAAATAAAGCTCTGTTTTATTATCACTTTCATCATCGGTATAAATCTTACCAATGGCTTGTTTTGCACTTACATGATCGCCTTCACGCACGTAAATCTGCGTTAAATTGGCATATACTGTACGATAATTTCCATGTTGAATAATAACGGCATTATTACTTCCGGGAATAGAGAAACGCTGCGTAACTATACCTTCAAAAACCGCCCGGGCTGAGCTTCCACCGGGAGTTTGAATATAGATACCCTTGTTATTGGTTGTTACATGTTTCAACACAGCATGTTCGTGAATACCATAATGTCCGCTGATAAATCCGTTGGAAGTAGGCCAAGGTAAATGTCCCTGATTGCGTTCAAAATTGCCCGACACAAGTGTTTCCTCCTTGGTAAGCAGCGATACTGATGCAGTATTTGTAGCTTTCACTTCGGCAGTAGCTTTTGCGGTTTCAGTGGCCGCAACTTTTACTTCGGCTTTCGCTTCCTGTTCAGCTTTTACAGCCGCCTTTACTTCGGCTTTCGAAGCTTCACTCTTAGCTCTCGCATTTCTCACTTCCGCTAATTTTCTTTTCTCTGCTGCACGTTCCAAAGCAAGTTTCTTTTCCTGTTCGGCAGCTTTCTTGAGTTCGGCAGCATGTTTAGCCTCGGCTATACGTTTGGCTTCGGCTTCTTTTTGTGCAGCCATTTGTTTTTGTTTCTCGGCAGCACGTTTGGCTTCGGCTTTGCGAATTTGCTCTGCAATGATGGATGCAATTTTATTATTCAGATCATTTGCTTTCTTCTGTTGTACCTTTTGAGCTACCCGAAGCTTGGCTTCTTTTTTCTGTAAATCGGTCAGTAATACTTTCTCCTTTTGCTCATCTTTCGACAGGTTCTTAGCTTCAGTTTCTTTTTGCTGAACAACCTCTACCTTAGTAGTTTTATGAACCTGAAGACTATCATTTTTATGCTGAATCAGAACTTTGACACCTTCAATTTCGTGAACCTGTTGCTTACGATAGTCGGTATATTCCTGCAGATAGCGCATCCGTCGGAGCGATTGATCGAAAGATTTTGCCGACAATACAAACATTATTTTGGCATACAAACTCCGGTTTATATGCGCCTCCTGAACCAGTTTCGCGTATTTAGTTTTTAGTTCGGTCAGTTGTTGTTCCAACTTTGCTTTTTCAGTATCCAGTTGGCCTATCTGGTCATCCAACTTTCCAATCTCAGTTCCAATATTCTTAATAAGCTCTTTACGTTCGTTGATGTTTTTGCTGATAATGGTGAGCTTTGTCAACGAACTGCGTTGCGATTTCTTAGTTTCGTTAAGTAGCTTACTGGTTGCTTCCAGGTTTTTAAGCGTTTGCTTTCGTTGCAGTTCAAGTTCCTTGACACTTTGCGCCTGAAGCGAAAACGTAAAAACCGTCGCTAAAAACAGAACAAGTAAAATTCGATATGAAGATGGAGAATGCATCAATATAATGTATTAGAGTCGTTTTTGATTCTTTATTATTACTTCTTGATAATTTGATCAATATCGCCACGAGTATATTTCTCAGTTCCCAGCGCATTAAATTTCAAATCAGTATTAAAGTCGACTTTAAGTATTGAAAAATCGCAAGACATTTTTGTTTTATCATTGAAAGCACGTAAAGCTATTGTTTTAGGGAAACTAACTCCGCCATTTTCGGTGGTATAATCCGAATACGTTGTTTGTAATTGGTAGTCGCTATTTTTAGCCTTCAAAATTACTTTTTGTATAATGTTGGCAACAGAAACTTCGGTAGACTGAAGCATATTGCCCGAATCATAATTCAAAGCATACTGCCCACCCGTTAAAGCTACTAATTTACAGCTATCGGACAGAACTTCATTTTTGCCAACACAGAAAAACTGTGCAGTAAGCAAAGACTGCAAACTCTGGAAGTTAACATCCACACCAAACCGCTTGCTGAAATATTGATAATCGGACACATAATAATGTCTGTTCATTTTATCAAAAACTCTCATACTATCTTTCAGTAGCTCGGCTTTAAACACTTCGAACCCAAAAACCTGAAATGAAACAAACATTGCCGAGTCTTTTTTTATCTTGCAACTTGCTGAAACATTCACCGTACGGTCGTTCATAGTAAGCTCAAGAGTCATCTTGCTTACATTAGCCGTTTTAAATTGAGGTTGGCTTTTCTGAACCGCACTCACAACAGAAAGAGTAGGATTTACGGTGTTAACAGTAGGTTTTACAATACTTTTTGTTGTTCTACAGGCAGTAAAAACGAGCAATATTGATACTAAAATAAATGATATTTTGCGTCTCATGTTTTTTATTTTATAAATGTATAACTTGATAGGGTTGTAAAAGGAAATGTTCAGAAACTACCTTTTCCAGCCTTTGTTTTCAATTTTCTTTTTAAGTTCATCGGTTTTATTTCCGGCATCGAATGATTTTTGCCACATTTCAAATGCCTTATCATCCTGGTTCGACATCCACAGAATGTCGCCATAATGTTCAAGCACAACACCATGTTCTTCTTGGCTCGAAAGGTTTTCTACAGCCCGCTCAATATAAAACTTGGCCAGTGAATAACTTGCCTGTTGGTACAAAATCCACGCATAAGTATCCAGATAAGTACTGTTCTTGGGTTCTAATTCAACCGTTTTAGCGCTCATTTTTTCGGCCTTCTTAAGCTCCGACTTTTCTAACGAAAGATAGTATGCGTAATTGTTCATTACCATAATATTTTTCGGATTTGCCTGTAATGCCTTCTCATAATTAATGAAAGCCGAGTCCTTTTGTTCCAATTTATAGAAACCATCAGCAATTTGCGAATAGAAATCGCTTCTCAGGGCACCTTGTTCGGCCGCCACATAAGGTAGTCCGGTCTGGCAAGTGAGCAAAGCCCCTTTATAATCGGCCAATTGAAACTGAGCAATAGCCCGGTAAAAATACCACGCCGGCAATTTGGGTAGATTTTCAATAGCACGTTTGGTTACCGACAAAAGTTGATTGTAATTTCTGTCGCCAATATAAAATTGAATAAGATGCAGCCAGGTCTGATCGTTTTTGGGATTTATGTTTATCATCGTTTCCAATTCCGAGATAGCCTCCTTATTTCGTTTCTGATACTGAAGAAAAACGGCATAATAGCCATGGACCTGCTCTTCGAGTGGATAACGATCAACCAGCAATTTAAACAAACTCTCGGTCTCAACCAATTTCGTTGAGTCTTTCACCAGTTTCTCAACATATTGTCCCAAAACCTGTACTTTGGTATCCACATCCAGTTGCTCACTTTTAAGAGCACTCACTATCGACTCCAATGCCTTATTTGGTTGATTTACCGAATTGTAATATTCCGATAACGAAACATAAACATAAGCACTTTGTGGATCTTCCTTTAGTACTTGCTGATACACCTCAAATGCCTTCTCAGGCATTTTCTGTTCCATAAAAATATCGCCCCTGAAAACCTTGTAACGACTCTCTGTAGGATATTTCGCTACCAACTTATCTATTTCGGCAACTCCTTTTTTAGGTTTACCCAACAAAATATACAAGCGGAATTTCTCAAACGAGGTAGATTGCTCTATGCCCGAAAGGCTTTCTAACTTATCAAAAGCTGCAATTGCCTTGTCGTACTCTTTCGTTTCTTTGTAAAACGAAGCCAACATGCCGTAAACTTCTTCTTTGTTTGGAAATCGCTTTTGCAGCTTTTTGGCAACCACAATGGCCGGTTTCCAGCTTTTAAGCTGCGAATACATCGAAATGAGTTGTACATTATACCACCAGTTTCCGGGATCAGCTTTCACTGATTTCTCCAAACAACTTACTGCCTCTGCATTTAACCCAACCGATGCGTACAGTACTCCCGCCTCCGAAAGAGCCCCACCATTTAACGAGTCAAGACTCAAACAAAATCGAAAAGCCTCCAATGCTTCGTCGTATTTCTGACTATCTTTCAACCGAATTCCTTCGTAGAAATAATAATCAAACTGACGTTGTTCTGCAGTTGAAAGACGACTTTCCGGCTTACTTTTTTCAACTAATGTTTTAGTGGCATTACCCGATAAAAAAGAAAACACAAAAAGCAGGAAGAAGAAATATCTTTTATACATAGATTTCTGTAAACATTGAATAACGGCAGTTCAGTCATTTTTAATCAATGACTTTCAGCAACTGCTTATTTTTTTCCGGTGTGACCAAATCCACCTGCACCACGGTCAGTCTCGTTTAGTTCCGACACTTCCACCCATTGAGCCTGAGCATGTTCGGCTATTACCATTTGGCAAATACGCTCACCATCGTTAATGATAAAATCTTCTGCCGAAAGGTTTACCAGAATAATGCATATTTCACCCCGATAATCAGCATCGATAGTTCCCGGCGAGTTCAATACGGTTATTCCTTTTTTAATGGCCAACCCGCTGCGAGGACGAATTTGTGCCTCGTAACCGGCAGGCAATTCAATAAACAATCCGGTTGGTATCAATTTTCGTTCCAACGATTTGAGCACTATCGGCTCTTCAATGTTTGCACGTAAATCCATACCTGCCGACAAAGACGTAGCATACTCGGGAAGTGGGTGTTTTGACTTATTTACAATATTTATAGTCATTTATCAATGAAAATTATATGGTTGATAACTAGCTTTATTCTGCATCACAATTGTTGAATTGTGAAATTTAGGATAGCTTAGCCACAAAAATACAATTTTTTATCGATACAGCGATTTAGATAATATTGAAAAAAACGTTTTTTTTAATAAGTAACACTTACTTTGTCATTTCAATAGAGACGGAACAAGTCTAAGCAAGCCATTTCCATCTCACAATCAGCATCATAATTAACACACCATTTCTATCAAAAATCCATTTAGAACCACAACTGACAAAGCATTTTCTCGCTTCCACTTACAGAAAAATGATATCCACTGAATTTGCTTGATTTAGTTATCTGCTAAATTTATATTTGCACAGAATTCAGAACAAACAATAAAAAACAATAGCAAATGAAATATCACTACTTCTCGCTAAATTAAAAAAACAACTAATTATTAAAATTGTATCGTTATGAAAAAGATCATTTTATCAATTCTTGCTTTAGCTGCAGTAATGGTGTCATGCAGTAGCAACGATGATTCAGCTGGTGTATCAAGTTCTACCTCTGAGAGTATTGCGACCTATATAGCCGAAATATTTCCGGCAGCGTCGGTTGTATCAACAACAAGCAGCAGTTCAAAGGTTACCGCCACACTAAACACAGGTGAAACTGTTACATTTTCAAAGGATGGTTCTGTAATTGCTTATGCCAACAATGCTTGCAAAGGACTTGCAGCCGATAGCTTAGTGACTTCTACAGATAGTGTAGGCAGACCGAAACATGGTGGCAAAGGACATGGAAAACATGGGCACGACAAACACTTCAAAAATGAAGTTTCTGTGGATTCATTATCAACTACAATAAATGATTACATTAGTATCAATTACGCAGGCGACACTGTTATTCATGCCGAAGTTGACACCATTTGTCAGGGAATTGTAACCGAAGTATTTGTTTGTTCAAGTACCAAAGAACCAATAAAATTAGTATTTGATGCCACCGGAACATTTATTTTCAAGGCAGAAAGAATTAAATATGCCGATGTTCCAGCTGAAATTTCAGCAGCTGTTACGGCTAATTATTCAACTTACAGCGTGAAAAAGCGTGCCGAAAAATTCACTTTAGCCGACGGAAGTCTACAGTACAAAGTGTTCTTGAGTTTCAACAAGACCCGTAAATCGGTTACATTCAATGCCGATGGTACTGTAAGTTGCGAAAAATAAGATTTTGATTCCACTATAGTTTTTTGAGAATTGTCCCAGTCAGTTATTCTGATTGGGACTTTTTTGTTCCTCTTCCCTAACACAACATTTATGCATTATTCATTGTTCCAATGAAGTAATTTCATGTATTTTTGTTTTAAATTTTAATCAAATATTCTAATGGCACAATTAAATCAACCACTCACTATAAAATCAGTTACATTCAAGAACCGAATTGGCATGCCACCCATGTGCCAGTATTGGGCTAAAGATGGATTTGCTAACAACTGGCATTATGTTCATTATGGAACCAGAGCTGTTGGTGGCTCCGGATTAATTATTCTGGAAGCTACAGCCGTTGCCCCGGAAGGTAGAATTACTCCTTTTGACTTAGGTCTCTGGAACGTTGAACAAATAACGGAACTTGAAAAAATTGCTGAATTTATTCATGAACAGGGTTCTGTAGCAGGCATTCAAATTGGTCATGCAGGACGTAAAGCATCCCACGATTCGCCCGACAAAGGAGGGAAACAACTTGAGGTGAATAACGGTGGCTGGCAAACAATTGCACCATCCGAAATTCCATTCGATACAACTGAACGGCTACCAGTAGCACTTGACCAAGCTGAAATAAACAAAACCATTGCTCTGTTCAAAGACACTGCGTTGCGTGCAAAAAAAGCCGGGTTTAAAGTACTTGAAATTCATGGCGCACACGGCTACCTGATTCATCAATTCCTTTCACCGCTATCAAACACCCGTACCGACGATTATGGTGGGAGTTTTGAGAACCGAATCAGATTCCTACTGGAAATAACTGATGCTATCCAAACGGTTTGGCCAGCTGAACTGCCACTGCTTGTAAGGCTATCGGCAACCGATTGGGCAGAAGGTGGATGGAATTTAGACGAAACCGTAAAACTTTGCCAAATTTTAAAAGAAAAAGGCGTTGATTTAATCGATTGTTCCAGCGGTGGAAATATAGCCACAGCTAAAATACCTGTTGCGCCAAACTATCAGGTTCCATTTTCCGAAGCTATCCGAAAAACAGGCATACTCACTGCAACTGTTGGGTTGATAACCACTACCGAACAAATTTCGGAAATACTTGAAAATGAAAAAGCCGATATAGTACTGCTTGGACGAGAATTACTTCGAAACCCTTATTTTCCACTAACTTCCACCTTAAAAACAACCCACGAAATCGATTGGCCTATCCCCTATTTGAGATCAAAATAAAGACTTGCTCTAAACAACAATTTGAACTCATAACAGAAGAAATTGACAATCCACATTTTTTTGTAATTTTGCAGCTCGTAAAAAGAATATAACAAGCAGTTATGCGCATTTTAATTCAACGGGTAAACGAGGCTTCGGTAGAAATTGATCAACAAATAAAATCACGCATTGGTGCGGGGTTATTGGTTTTGGTGGGAATAGAAGAGGCTGACACAACAGAAGATAGCGAATGGCTGGCTGGAAAAGTGGTGGGATTACGCATTTTCGACGACGAAAACGGCGTAATGAATCGTTCAGTCACAGATATTGACGGTGAAGTGTTAGTTGTGAGCCAGTTTACACTTCATGCCATGACAAAAAAAGGCAACCGACCATCTTACATTAAAGCTGCAAAACACGAAATAGCCATTCCACTTTATGAGCATTTTTGCAAACTGCTTACCCAAAAATTGGGAAAAGAAGTAAAAACTGGTACTTTTGCGGCTGATATGAAGGTGGCTTTGGTGAACAATGGGCCAGTGACAATTTGGATTGATAGTAAAAATAAAGAATAAAATGATCAAAAAACACGTTCCTAATTTTATCACTTGCCTAAACCTGTTTTCAGGCTGTGTAGCAGCATTGCTTGCTTTCAAAGGCAATTATCAGGGTGCATTTATAGCGATTTTAGTGGCAGCAGTTTTCGATTTTTTCGATGGATTTGCGGCACGCTTGCTTAAAGCCTATTCACCAATGGGAAAAGAGCTCGATTCACTGGCTGATATGGTGAGTTTTGGCTTTGCTCCGGGAATGATTGTTTTCTCGTTACTGACCGAAGCAAATATTAATGAATGGTTGCCTTATCTTGCATTTATCATTCCCGTTTTTTCGGGGTTAAGACTGGCAAAATTCAATATCGACGAACGCCAAACATCTTCATTCATAGGCATGCCTACTCCGGCTAATGCTATTTTCTGGGGAGGACTCACAACTTCTTTTGCTCCATTTTTAATTTCAAACGTGTGGCTATTAATTGTTCTTACCGTTTTATTTAGCTACCTGTTGGTTGCCGAGATACCAATGTTTGCACTGAAAGTAAAAAACCTTGCATGGAAAGATAATCAGATTCAATATATTTTTCTGGGAGTTACTATCATTCTATTAGTTATTTTTCAATTAAATACCTTTGCACCCATTATTGGTTGGTATATTTTACTTTCAATAATAACAGCTGTGTTTGCAAAAAAATAGGCCGAAAAATTGTTGCAAAAGCCAATCAGAAATGTTTACCTTTGTAACTGTCAACTATCAATTAATTCAATGTCAATCAGTATTTCCAATCTTTCCAAAAAATACGGTGAGCAAACCGTTTTGAACAGCATCAACTTTGAAATTGGCGAGGGCGAAGTAGTTGGTTTTTTGGGGCCAAACGGTGCCGGAAAAACAACTACAATGAAGATTTTGGCTGGCGCATTGGCATACAATACCGGTTCTGTTCAGATTTGTGGAATGGAGGTAAATGACAATCAACTAAAAACAAGCAGTTTGATTGGTTATTTGCCCGAGCAAAACCCATTGTACACCGATATGTACGTGAAAGAGTACCTGCTTTTTGTGGCTGAGACATATAAACTGGACAAAAATAAGGAGCAACGGGTGGAGGAACTAATTGATTTAGTTGGATTAAGACCCGAATTTCACAAGAAAATTGGTCAACTATCGAAAGGTTACCGTCAGCGTGTTGGATTGGCTCAGGCATTGATTCCAAACCCTAAGGTGCTGATTTTAGACGAGCCAACCACCGGACTTGACCCCAATCAGTTGGAAGAAATCCGCAACCTGATTCGGGAAGTTGGAAAAAATAAGACCGTGTTACTCAGCACGCACATTATGCAGGAAATCAAAGCAATATGTAACCGCGTGATAGTAATAAACAAAGGTGAAATAGTGGCCGATTATTCCGATTTATCAAAAATAAGTGCATTCGACGAAAACAACTTTCATCTGGAAGTAGAATTTACTGAAGCTGTTCAGCCCGAAAATATTGAGCAACTGAAAAATATTACAGGAGTAACTACAATATCCGACACTCGTTTTGCGTTAATTGCTTCGGCAGATGTGCGTGGCGACATTTTCGATTTTGCCGTAAAAACAAAAAATAAAATCCTGACCATAAAAGCAGTAGAAAGAAGCATGGAAGAAGTGTTCCGTAACTTGACATTACCAAACAACGGTTCAAAGCCGTTTGTCGGTAAAATTGAAAATAATTAACGCAACAAAACGCTTAAAGCGTTTTGTTCGCTAAAGAAAAAAATGGAAGAAAATTTCGATATACGAAACAATCAAAAAGGCGAAAAAGAGTTCGAGAACGCTTTGCGGCCACTGACTTTTTCGGATTTTAGCGGACAAAACAAAATTGTCGAGAATCTGAAAATTTTTGTGCAAGCAGCTCGCATGCGTACCGAATCGCTTGATCATGTGTTACTGCACGGACCTCCGGGACTGGGCAAGACCACACTTTCAAATATTATTGCCAACGAGTTGAATGTTGGGTTTAAAATCACGTCGGGACCTGTATTGGATAAACCCGGTGATTTGGCCGGATTGCTCACTAGTTTGGAAACAAACGATGTGCTATTTATTGATGAAATTCATCGCTTGAGTCCTATTGTGGAAGAATACCTGTATTCTGCCATGGAAGATTATCGCATTGATATAATGATAGATAAAGGCCCAAGCGCCCGTTCCATTCAACTGGATTTAAATCCGTTTACGCTTATTGGAGCAACTACACGTAGCGGTTTGCTTACAGCTCCATTACGGGCTCGTTTTGGAATAAACTGCCACTTTGAGTATTATGATATTAAGGTAATTACAGGCATTATAAAACGTTCGGCTCATTTGCTTGATGTACCAATTGACAATCAAGCAGCACTGGAAATTGGTGGTCGTAGCCGGGGTACACCGCGTATTGCCAATGCATTGCTTCGGCGGGTTCGGGATTTTGCTCAAGTAAAAGGGAATGGAACCATTGATTTAAAAATTGCTCAATATGCCCTTGAAGCACTAAATATCGACAAATATGGTTTGGACGAAATTGATAACAAAATTTTAAATACTATTATCGACAAATTCCGTGGCGGACCGGTTGGATTAACGACTATTGCTACCGCTTTGGGCGAGGATGCCGGAACCATTGAAGAAGTATATGAGCCATTT
>Ga0302215_10001687_pt1 | contig 15573 bp, 10 predicted proteins | sample II_Fen_N3_1_FD_194580 | JGI IMG/M metagenome (GOLD analysis project Ga0302215, IMG submission 194580) | Peat permafrost microbial communities from Stordalen Mire near Abisko, Sweden - II_Fen_N3_1 | ecosystem: Environmental > Terrestrial > Soil > Wetlands > Permafrost | place: Sweden: Abisko...
ATGCGTTCTTTAAATACCAAATTTATTCAACGGACTGAAAATCTAAGAATTCAGAACTATTTGCTATTTTAATCATCTTTGTATATCCACGAGGACTGAAATCAATGATTAGAATATTTCTCCACAAACATACGAAACAATCTTAACATTCCCAAATATTCACGTAATTATTTTTAAGAAATCCACAAAACTCTTTATAGATATGGGGTTTTGGCAAACACAAAACAACCGTTCAGATCTTTCGAAGTTGAACGGTTGAGTGTAAAACGTTTATTTGTTGTTTGGTTAGAGAATCTCTGAAAAAGGGAGTTAAAGCACAAAACTATTTACAGTATCGCTCCACACGCGTGAAGGATCGGAACCTCCTCCCGCCACGCGGAAGAAGTATTGCTTTCCACTGGTGAGGGCTTCTATCAGCAGTTTGTGTTTGGTGGTAGTTGTCTGAATCCATACGCTGTCGGCCGTTACAGGTCCTTCGGTATATTCTATCACGTAGAATGAAGCGTTGGCTACCACATCGCAACTAAACCAAAGCGTACCGTGATTGTTGCCGGGCATCAGTGTCAGGTTAGTAGGTTTGTCCAATTGTCCTACTGTGCCCGGCCTGCGGTTTACATCAAAACCACTGCTCAGGATAATGGCTTCGTCGCCGTTGCTAATGCGCTGTACATAGTCGGCTTCGCTTTTCAGTATGGTTTCCAATACTGTGCGGCAGTTGTTTTTAATCACTGTATCTTCCTTGCTTCCGTTTTGCGCTTTGGCAATGGACAGCACAAAGGCATTGTTGGCAGCCGTAACGTTTGCCAATGCCGGTTCGGGCTCCGTGAAGTTAATGTTACCAGTCATTTTCTCCACTATATGACCTGTTTTAACGGTCAAATCGGAATCAGCATATCTGCTGGTGGATAAATCCTTCGAAACTTTTGAATTTCCCATAATGTTGTTTTTTGTTAGGAATTCATATTTTACAAATAAACGTTGTTTTCAGTAAGCAGGTGGTTACAGTTTGTTGCCCAATAGACGACGGACAACATTGTTAATACTAACGACGCCGGTTTATAAAAATTGTGTGTAATATAACATTTATATTTTATTAAATTCCGATTAAATACTTTAATACACAGGTATATACTAAGAGCGGAGAAATGGAGTTTAATATTGTTTTGTGCTGTTCGGTCAGGGTCAGTTTTACAGATAGATTTGAATATAAGAAACCCTTCCCCCCTGCGGGGTACTTCCCTTAAAAAGGGAAGATCATCTAGATTCGAGGTTTATGCTAAATAAAGGAATGATTTGATAGGAGATAGGTTTTTGAAGAATATGAAATTGCAAATATGTTCATGGATGAAATAATAATTCTAGTTTAGTGGATGTCCCCTATCAAGGGGACGAGCGAAGCGGAGGGGTTTATTGAACAATATTCTTAATTTTAGCTAGAAAAATAACCTGTTTTGGTTGAATATTGCGCATTTATTGGTCAAGAATGCTTCATTCTTGTTCAAGAATATGATTTTTCTGTACAGAAATGCCGCATTTTTGTACAAGTATTGCGCATTTTTGGTGAGAAACGTCGCAAAGCTCTCCAGAAACACATCATTTCTCTCCGAAAAAAGTAATTTATTGAGGAAGAATGAAGCATTATTGAGGAAGAATGCTCCATTATTGAGGAAGAATGGAGCATTCTTGACCAAGAAAATGGATTTATGGAGGAAGAAAGAGGGATAATTGATACAAATATTCATAGTTTGGATGCTTAAATAGTTATATATAATTGGAAATAGAAAAAACCCTACCCACAAGCTGACGGATACTTCTCTTAAAAAGCTAGATCAACCAGATTCAAAGATTTACTCATTTTATAGAAATTTTAAATCACACTATAAACTCTATTATTTTGTCAAATCATATATTGTAATTCGAAGATATACGAATATTATTGATCATTTTGGAAATAATTCATTTAAGATTAGGTTTATTTTGTTGTTTGTTCTAATTTTACAATCTTTTAGATATTGAAAAAATATTAATATAAATCTATTGATTATTCGATAAAGTTTAAATCAAACAGTTATGAAATTAAAATTAATGTTCTTAGGATTACTTACTTCTGTTGTATGTTTTGGTCAATTACAGGATTTGGACAATTTAGCCGAAGGTGAAATTGTAAAGTCAACCACATTGTACGATTCTAATGAAAAACTATATGGTTATCTGTATATTTATGAGCGAGATGCAGATGAATTTAGTAAAACAATGGAATATGTGCTACTTGATAAAAATCTCAACAAAGTGTCTAATAAAACTTTTACAAATAAACTTTATAATTCTGTTTCAAGCAATTATTACAATTGCATTCTAATGGGCGATCAAATTATTCTATGTAAATTCTATTATTACAAAACCTTTTTTATTGGGGAACCAAAATCTTTGCTGTCAACGTTTCAAACTATTTCGCTTAAAGACAATACAGTTTCTGAGGAATACAAATATGAGAATGGTCAATTTTCTGCATTTGAAGCGGATTTTGATAACATGAAAAAAGAATACAAGAATATTGATTCAAAAAACATAATAAAAGGTTTTAGTAATGAAAGTTTCAAAGGTTTTTATATTTTGGATCTTAACAAGAAAGACTATCTGGAAAAAGATCTGAAATTCTTCAATGAAAAAAGGGAACTTATTTGGAGTTACACTTACAACCCCAATGGAACAGAGAATAGTTACCAAACATTCTCCTTTCTTACTTCGAATAAAAACAACATCTATCTATTTGTTACAAAATTAGAAAAAAAAGAATACTCAAACATGAACGTAGTTGAGAACAAAATTGTAGCACTCGATTTGCAAACCGGTAAAGTAAAATATGAATATATGTTCGAAAATACCAAAAGTGAATATAACCAGACCCTTAAAATCCATGATTTTGACGATAAACTTATTATTACAGGTAATTATTCGCCCTACAAAACTACAGGCTTTAAACTTGATGATAATCTTGGTTTTTACAGGATAATTTTAGACGAAAAGGGAGAGGTATTGGAAAAAAAATATACCACATGGAACGATTTTAGCAGTGTGATGGAGATAAATAAAAAAGGACGTATAAAAGGAAACTATTATCTCATACCTACAAAATGCTTTTTCTTTAAAAACAAATCAGTATCTATTCTAAACGAGAAGTATAAATATGACTTTTTAAATAGTACTTATAAATTAACCGAATTCATATTAATCAATATGAAGAATGATTTCACTCCTGACAGTATTTATACAATAAAAAAAAATGAAAGCAACTTGAGCAGCAATTACTTGTTTTCGCGATATATAAAAGACAACACGGGAGTTGTTTTTTTCTACAATGATGTGATTAAAGGTCCCAGTTATGATATTAAAGATGTGATATTAGGGATTAATACTCTTATTGATGGGAAACTTACTGAAGAAAATATTTCAATTTATTCGAAAAAGAAATACAGTATTGAGCCTTTCCCTGCCAAAGAAGGATACATTATGCTTCACGAATATAACGAAAAAGCAAAATATAATCAGATTAGGTTAGAGAAATTAAATGATTAATACAAAAAAAGGCTCTTTATGAGCCTTTTTTTGTATAATAATCTGCAAAAATTTTCAACTCTTTCGGGTTTAGATTCCACATGAAACTTAAAAACTGTTGGTAACTTTCCGATTGGTTTTTAGGGTCCATTCTTTCCAAATATCGGTTAAGCGTATATTCTTTTCTTGCCTTATAAATTTTATCCATAAAACTTCCTAACCTGTTTATGTAAAATTGATCTGTAGGTTTCTCCTGAAGATAAAGCAAGCATAGGTATACACCAAAGCCATATTCTTCGTTAAACTGAAAACAATAGGTTAATTCATTCTGGGCAAGTTTCTGTAAATCTAGAAACTGAACAGAAGCTTGGGGAGTTTCTTCTTTTTCAATATCCGGAAAAATCCTTCTCAGGTTAGCAATTCGGATATCAATCTCAGGATGTGAACTGATTGAATCCTCATTATACCTGTCCTTGTACTTCGAATAATCATAACCTGAAAAATCTTCTTTTTTCAACCATGCTTCATTGAACGGGAGGTTAGGGAGATTAAATAGATTTCTGTAAGTATCTATTTTTACTCCAATAGGGCGAATGGTATCGTATATTTCCATCAATCTGAGTGACGTAAGATAATCGTATTTGTTATATTTCGTGTTCCGGTATAAAACATACCCAATAGAATCCGCTTCAAACACCTGTTTCTTACTTAATTTTCCATTTTGATAAAGAATTTCCTTTAGTTTGTTATAAGCTTTATCACCTTTATTATATTTCTCTTTCTTAATATTAGATACATCATCGCGCAAATCAGAAGATTTATTGAATGCATAATCATTTAATTTATCCTGAATCGAATGTTTTAAAACAAAATGCCCAATTTCATGAGAAATCACAGAAGCTAATTGGTCTTCATTTCGGAGGAAATAGAATGTTCCCATATTTATTACAAAACATTTATTACCTAGGCTGTAAGCATTTAATGACGCATTTCGGGATACGTAGAATTTTAAATCAGAGGGTAGTATTTTGTTTTTATCTACTATTATGGTTACTATTTCATTAATTATTTTATCAAAACGGGAATCAAAAACAAATTGCCCTCGTAATATATCTTCCTTTACAACTTTATCAATATCTTGAAATTTATTTTTTAAAAAATAAATTTCTCCAGCCTTGTAATCATTTCTTAAACTTTTAATGTATGCCTTTGAAAATCTCATATAATCTTTTTCTGCCTGAGTCCGTATGGGTAAATTAGCTGTATCAATTGGAACATATAGTTGAGCAAACGGGCAACTTGCAAAAATAACTGTCAGAAATAGAAAAGAGAGTCGTTTCATATTTATTTTTTATTTATTCTACAAAAATATAAAATTTCAGTATACTGAACTATATCTAAAAAAATATAAATCAGATATATCTTAAAATCAACATTGCTTCCACACGCATCGAGGCATCTCCTGCCCCTGGTTTATAATCAGGAGCAGTGTATATCTGGGTAGCTAAAAAACGAAATTATTTTATTTCGGTTACTTTAATTTCCGCTCCTAAATTATCTATACCTGCACTTTTTATTGAATAGACACCCTGAATTATCCCGATTTCTTGCTCCCTATTCTCCATTTCTTGCCAAAGAATGTGCAATTATTGGTCAATATTACTAATTTATAGAGGAAGAATGGAGATTTATTGGTCAAGAATGTAAGTTTCTTCCTCAAGAATGCTTCATTCTTGACCAAGAATATGATTTTTCTGTACAAGTATTGCGCATTTCTGTACAGAAACGTGGCGTTTCTGTTCTAATATCTCACGTTTCTCTGGAGAAACGTCGCATTTCTCTCCAGAAACACGTCATTTCTCTCCGGAAAAAGTAATTTATTGAGGAAGAATGAAGCATTATTGACCAAGAAAATGAATTTATGGAGGAAGAAAGAGGGATAATTGATTGAAATATTCATAGTTTGGATGCTTAAATAGTTATATATAATTGAAAATAGGATGATTAATGAAATAAAAATTCTAACTCGGAGATGTCCCCTTTCAAGGGGACGAGCGGAGCGGAGGGGTTACAAAATCAGTTTTTTGAAACCAATTGGAAACCTCTAAAATTTTGGCTTGTCCAAATAACTCGAAATAACTACTTTTGGAACTTAAAATAAAAGATTTATGGAAAAATATCAAATTGACTTCTACCAGAAACTTACTCCCACTGAGCAGCTTATTCTCAAAGCAATAGCACTGAGAGCAAGCTTTTCTGATGCATCCGAAATTACAGATCTTTTGATGTATCGGCAGAAACTAACCCAGAAAACGGTTAAGGATTGCATGGAAGGTGCGTTGAGATACAAACTGATTGAAGTCAATACCTCTTATGGATTCAGCAGAAGCAAATACAAAGTAAGTATTTCGTTTATGCTCTATATTTATCCTGAATTATCTGACTTTGATAAGGAGTGGCAAATAATAGAAAAGAAATCGTTTGATGCTTTTTATGCTGAGGAATTAACTCTTTTCAGAAATTTCCTGTATTGCCTTTTACATAATCCTAAAGGTTTTGTGGTGGCTGAACATAAATTTATAAATCGGAACGAAATATCTATCTTGTCAGAAATTGCGAAGATTTTAGATTACCCGGCTTACGACAAACTCCTGTCAAAAATCAATTTTGAGTTACTGAAGGTTTTATTTGTTCAAAAAACGAACTACTTTGTCCTTGAATTACATCCAATTAATGAAATAAAAAAATTTACAGAAAAAATCAATGCGCTGATTTCGACAGAAAACAGAGGAAAACTTCCATTTAGCGAGGATAACCTCAACTTCTATTCAGGAAAATTTGAGTTATTGGATAAAACTGTTGGGAAAGCATTGCATTACAATTTGGGTACCGCAAGTTTGACACATGGTGACTTTAAAACTGCAATCACAAATTTCGATAAAGGCATAAAACTTGAACGGGCTGACTTTAAAGGGTTGCAGTTACCCATGAATTTATTCTATTCGTTCTATTACCTCACCACCCTGCTTTGTATCGACCCGGAAGAAGCAACCCTCCGCTTCCAGAAAATACTGACCGGACTTGACAAAAACAGCTATACAACGTTCGACTTATATTTTAAGGTAGTTGCTTATAATGTATTAAATAATACTGCCACAAAAAAAACGACAACCGATTCGATGTTTGCCTACGTGAAGCAGGAACACAATGATTTGCAATCGCTTTTATTCATTTGCATTTGTTATCTGGCCGACGCAAAACCGCATACTTCTGTGCAAAATGCAATGGAATTGGTAGTTACCAAAGCATTTAAAGCCGGAAATCTGGTTTTGGCTTACGAGGCTGCCTTTGCCATGAAGGTTTGGTTCAATTCTGCTACTTGTGTAGAACTGTATAACCAAATTGCCAAAAAGATGAGCTACAAACCGGTTCTTTCGCAAATATCACGGCAAGAAGATTGGGAAAAATCGTTGAATTTACTAATGAATCTGGGAGGCGACAAACCAACGAAGACGACTAAAGAAAAAGAAGCGTCATCGCGAGTGATTTATCATTTCAACCCAAATACAGATGGAATTCAACCAATTTTACAAACCCGGAATACAAAAGGATTCTGGAGTACCGGTCGGAACATAGCACTCAAAACTTTCTTTGAAGCTAAAACTCCCGGAATGACCGAACAAGATGTACGGGTATCAAAAACCCTAAAGCATTATAATAACTATTACGATGGGGCATATTACGAGTTCTCTATCCGTGCTATTGTAGAATTGGTGGGTCATCCCTACATATTTTTGGCTGGAGGAAAAGAAATTCCGATGGAACTGATTGCTGCCCAACCCGAAGTGAAAGTAGTGAAATCGGCTTCGGGTTATTCGCTTAGCATTGATGTAAAAAACCTTACCGACCGGGTATTTTTGATAAAAGAAACCAATACCCGTTACAAAGTTTACGATTTAAGTGTCAATCAACTCAATATCATCAAAGTACTAGCGGAGCAAAAAATTGTTGTGCCGGAACATGGAAAAGATAAACTGATCCAACTGTTGGGCGGAATAAGTAAACACGCCACCGTTCATTCCGATTTATTGACATCCGCCACCGATAATACAAAAATAAAAAACGTTATTACCGATAACCGGGTTCGTGTGCAATTGTTGCCTTTTGGTGACGGACTGAAAGCCGAACTTTTTGCCAAACCTTTCGGCAACCATCCACCTTATTGCAAACCAGGTGTGGGAGGCAAAGTACTTATTGCCAACGAAAACGGAACGCAGCTTCAGGTAAAACGCGATTTGAAAAAAGAAACAGAATTTGCCAATGCTTTGCTTGCCGATATTCAGGCACTGGAAAGCATTGATATGTCCGACGATCTCATCGCATTCGACGAACCGTTGGATTCTTTGCATCTGCTTGATGTGATAGCGAATCACAAAGACAAATGTGTGGTGGAATGGCCGGAAGGCGAACGGTTTAAAATTCGTGCTACAGCAAACTTTGGCAACCTCAACCTACGGATTAAAAGTAAAAACAACTGGTTTGAACTGGATGGCGAACTGAAAGTGAATGAAGACACGGTGCTTACCATCCAGCAACTGATGGGATTGGTAGCCAAAAGCCACGACCGTTTTATTGAACTGAAAGACGGCGAGTTTTTGGCATTGAGTGCCGAAATGAAAAAACGGTTGGAGGAACTTTATACCTTTACCACTTCAGGTAAAGATGGTTTGCATATCAATAAATTTGCATCAATGGCACTGGGCGACTTTTTTGATGATGTAGATAACCTCAAAACCGACAAAGCATGGAAAGAATTCCGTCAACGGGTGGAAAATGCAGATGTTGAAGAAGTGAAAGTGCCTTCAACACTGCAAGCCGAACTTCGCCCTTATCAAGAAGAAGGCTTCCGCTGGATGACCCGCTTGGCCGAATGGGAAGGGGGAGCTTGCCTTGCCGATGATATGGGTTTAGGGAAAACCATCCAGACGCTTGCCATTTTATTGCACCGCTCTCAAACAGGTCCTGCTTTGGTCATTTGTCCGGTATCGGTTATGGGTAATTGGATAGCCGAAACACAACGCTTCGCTCCCACTTTGAACGTAAAAACGCTTGGCGCAACCAACAGGGCGCAGACCCTCGAAACGCTTGAAGCCGGCGATTTATTGGTTAGTTCGTACGGACTGTTACAATCGGAAGAAAAGCTCTTTATCGAAAAGGAATTTGCAACTGTAGTGCTTGATGAAGCTCATATAATCAAAAATTTTGCCACCAAAACATCCAAAGCCACCATGCAGCTCAAGGCTTCATTCCGCGTGGCACTTACAGGTACGCCTTTACAAAACCATTTGGGCGAAATATGGAACTTGTTCAACTTTGTAAACCCCGGATTATTGGGTAGTTTGCAACATTTCAACGACACTTTTGTAAAACCGGACAACGAACATGCCCGCAAGTATCTACGTAAACTGATTGCTCCTTTTATTCTCCGTCGTACCAAATCGGCCGTGCTCGATGAACTTCCTCCTAAAACGGAAATTGTCAAAAAGATACAACTCTCGGAAGCCGAAATGGCATTCTACGAAGCATTGCGTCGCCAAGCCATTCTCAATATTGAGTCGGGCGAAGGAAACCAAGGCACTAAGCATCTTCAGGTTCTTGCCGAAATTACCAAGCTCCGTCAGGCAAGTTGCAATCCATCATTGGTGGATGCCAGCGTGAATATTGCCTCTTCAAAACTGGCAACTTTTATTGAAATAGTAGACGAACTGATTGAGAATAAACATCGGGCATTGGTATTCAGTCAGTTTGTGTCGCACCTCGGCATTGTGCGAAAAGCATTGGACGAAAAAGGTATCAAGTACCAATATTTAGATGGTTCAACGCCTATTCCTGAACGGGAACGCAGTGTAAAAAAGTTCCAAGGTGGCGAAGGCGAGCTGTTTCTTATTAGCCTAAAAGCTGGAGGATTGGGATTAAATCTTACAGCCGCCGACTATGTTATCCACATGGATCCATGGTGGAATCCGGCTATTGAAGATCAGGCTTCGGATCGGGCACATCGTATCGGACAAACGCGCCCCGTAACCATTTACCGTTTGGTTGCCGAAAATACCATTGAGGAAAAAATCATACAATTGCATAATACCAAACGCGATTTGGCAGAATCGTTACTTGAAGGCAGCGACCAATCGGCGCGAATGTCGCTTAATGAGTTAGTTTCGCTGATTCAGGAAGGGTTGTAGCATTTCATGGATAATTGATGTGAAGGTATAAATAACTCGTTATCGAAATTTGTATTGTTGAAAGTTTGTAAAATGAAGTAAACTCATTTAATGAATATAATCTTGCACTTCGAAATTATTGAGCTACTTCACGTATTCTCAAATTTGCACTTTTACCGAAATAATTATACCTTTGCAATAAAAATACAGTTTTACGCTTATTATTGCATATAAATAAACTATAAATACAAAATCTTATGTTTAAAACAAATCAGTATTTCGATGGAACAGTTGTATCCATCGGATTGGAATCGGCCGAAGGAAGAGCCACAGTTGGGGTTATGGCAGCCGGAGAATATGAATTTGGCACCGACACTGTAGAAATTATGACTGTTGTTTCGGGTCAACTTACCATTCAACAACCGGGCGAAACCGAATGGAAATCGTATAATAAGTTCGAAAGCTTTACCGTAGCAAAAGGAGTAAAATTCAAAGTAAAATGTACTGAAGATACTCCATATTTATGCTTGTATAAATAAGATAACCCTAAATCCCGAAAGGGACTTTAGAAAAGAGCTTGTTCCAATTTTGGTACAAGCTTTTCTTATTTTATATGATTAACCTCAAATCAACCTACAGTTTATATCCTATGGATTTAAGTGAATACTTGTGGGTCTCGCAATTTTTTAAGCGCGGCATTAAAAGAATGCGATTAAAAATCGCGAGACCGAACTTGAACTATATTAACTTGAATTCGATATAAGAAATGAATTGTGATTTTCCAATATCCTGAAAATCAATTTTAAATAATTAGAATAGTTTGGTGCTCTGCACCTTAAATTGTCTAATTATGGAAATATACTACAAATAGTACGGTACGCTGTCCCTAAATAAGGTGCAGAGCACCATGCTATTTGTAGAGTTTAGATGAAACGAAAACAAAAAGGTGCAGAGCACCGTGATATTCATTCGATTATAAAAATATGTTTACTTGCTTATATCGAACTCACGTTATATTAATAGAACATGATGCGGTAAATCACATTATTTTAGTATCAAAGGGTTTTATATTTTGACATTGAATAAAAGATAGTACTTTTGCACTCAAATTAATATATAACTACTGACATTGAAACTCTCTGATAATAAGACAGGAAAAACCAACTATAAAATGCTGGTACTCGATCTGGATGATACTTTACTAAAAGACGATTACAGCATTTCTGCCCGAACCAAAGATTTACTTTTCGAAGCTCAAAATATGGGCGTAAAAGTGGTATTAGCTTCCGGTCGCCCTACTCCTGCAATGCACCAATTTGCGATTGAATTGAAGTTGGCCCACTACGATTCATATATGATTTCATTCAATGGTGCTGTGGTGACTTCCATGAAAACCAACGAAAGCATTTTTGAAAGAAGCCTGACCAAAGAAGAAGTACACAGTTTGCACGATTTTAGCATTGAAAATAAGGTTCATATCATTACCTATTCCGACAAAGGGGTAATCAGCGAAACTGATTCGGAATACATCGACGTTGAACTGAAACTCACCGGAATTCCACACCACAAAGTACCTAGTTTTAAAACAGAAGTAACCGGCACGGCTGTAAAATGCATTCTGCTAGAGCATCCCGATTATCTGATACACGTTGAAACAAAACTGAAAGCTGAACGTACAGATTTAAGTGTATCGCGTTCCAAGCCTTTTTTTCTGGAAGTAATGCCCCAGGGCATTGACAAAGCGGCTAGCATTGACTTTTTAGCGAATAAACTTGGAATAGAGCAAAGTGAAATCATAGCGGTGGGAAATGCAGGTAATGATTTGACCATGGTTCAATATGCCGGACTTGGCATTTGGGTGGATAACGTAAGTGATGATTTACGTCATCATGCTGATTTCATAGTTGCATCGAATGAAAATGACGGTGTGGCCGAAGTAGTGGAACGGTTTATTTTGAAATAACACAATAAAACATCAGACTAAACATTTAAACCTTAACTTCTGGTCGCAACTAAAACATAAAAATTTGTATCTTTGTCGTATAAATTTAATCAAATGAATTCGAAATTATACAAGTTTACCAGACTTCTAGAGAACGTTCCATTAGATTGGTTTATTCGTTTCACGGGCAAAAGAGATATTCTTCCATTCTATCACGCAGTATCCGATGAGGATGTAATTCACATTAAGCATCTTTACAACGTTCGTAGCAGCAAAGCTTTTGAAAAAGATCTTGACTTTTTTCTGAAACATTACACTCCTGTAAATTATAAATCGTTTAAAAACAGGTTCGATAACAGTTACTCAAAAAAAGAGAATACGTTTTTGCTAACGTTTGATGATGGGTTACGCGAATTTCACGATATAATTGCTCCAATTCTGGTTCGGAAAGGTATTCCTGCAATCTGTTTTCTAAATTCCGGTTTCATCGACAATAAGAATTTATTTTATAGATACAAAACCAGTATTCTGATTGAAAAATTGATGGAAAGAAACACCTCCACTGCTCAACAAAAAGAAATAAACGACTGGTTTTTAAATAAAAATTTATCATTGATTGATAATTACAAATCGTTATGCACAATAAATTACGCAAACAGGCATTACATAGATGAATTAGCCGGAATTTTAGACGTGGATTTCAATGAATATCTGCAAACTGTTAAGCCATATATGGATTCTATTCAAATTCAAAGTTTAATAAAGCAAGGTTTTGAATTTGGAGCTCATAGCATCGATCATCCTCAATTTTCCGAATTGAAAACAGATCAACAGATAGCTCAATTTGAAGAAAGCGTAAATGAAATAATCAAAACTTTCGATTTAGACTATAGAATATTCTCATTCCCATTTACTGACTTTGGAGTATCGATGGACTTTTTCAATACAGTTTTTGACAAGAATGCTACAAAAGCGGAATTAAGCTTTGGATGTGCAGGTTTGAAAAAGGATAGTTGCAGTCGGAATATTCAACGAATTGCAATCGAAAAAGATAACTTAACTGCGCAAGACATTATTTATTACGAGTATATTTATTCTATTTTAAAATCAGCTATCAATAAGAATACTATTAAAAGAAACTGATTGGTTGAAAAATACAAAAAACCCAATGCTAAACAAAGTAAAAGAAAATATTGAGATATTTAATACGAAAGAATCTTTTGTAATAAATGAAACTTCGTATACTTACGGGGAATTTGCTCAAAAAATTTCCAATATCAGAAACTTACTTGAGAGTCTTTCTCCATCAAAAAACGAAATAATTGGCGTAGTTACCTACAATGACATTGAAACGTATTCCACCATTTATGCTCTTTGGTTTTGCGGCTTGTGTTTCTTACCCATTAATCCGTTACTTCCGGTTTCACGCAATGAAGCAGTGATTAAACAGGCAACTATTCGCTTCATTCTTTCGAGCAAACCGTCAACTGATGTAATTCATGAAAATACGGACATTCAATATTATTCAACCGGAAATCTGCCAAAGCAGCCAATCAATCTCTCACTTCCTACACTTTGCGATAGTGATTTAATGTATATTCTTTTTACTTCGGGTAGTACAGGAGTACCAAAAGGAGTTCCCATTAACCGAAAAAATCTCAATGGTTTTGTAGACGGCTTTTATGCCAATGGATATTCGTTGGACGAGAATGATAAGTTCCTGCAAATGTTCGACTTTACCTTCGATATTTCGGTACAGTGTTATGTATTACCGCTTTGTATCGGTGCATCCATTCATACTATTCCGCTTGATGACATTAAATTCTTTACTATTTATCAAATCCTCGATAAACATAAGATTACGATAGCGAAAATGGTGCCGTCGGTTATTGCTTTTCTACGTCCTTATTTCCCTAAAATAAAACTTCCACATTTAAAATACTCTTTATTCTCAGGCGAGGCGCTTTACAACGAAGTAGTGGCTGAATGGGCTAAATGTGTTCCGAATGCCATTATTCAAAATTATTACGGTCCAACCGAAGCAACGATTGATTGCCTGTATTTCACATGGAATGAGTTAACCCAGACAGAGAAAACCTATAATGGCATTATCTCAATTGGAAAAACCTTTGGCGATTCCAAAGCCATAATTCTGGCTGAAGATGGTTCTGTGATTACCGATACAGAGAAAGGTGAACTGTGCGTTACGGGCAGTCAGGTTACAACGGGGTATCTCAATTTACCCGAAAAGAATAAAACAGCTTTTGTGACTATACATCACGAAGGAAAAGATTGTTCGTTTTACCGCACAGGCGATCTGGTTTTCCGTGATAAAGATGGTGATTATATGTATTGCGGACGGATTGACCATCAGGTGCAAGTTCAAGGTTACCGCGTTGAATTGGGCGAATTGGAACATCATGCGAAAACTATTGCCGGAAATATACAAGTAGCAGCCATTGCCAAAGACAAAACGCCCGGAAACACTCAACTTTACTTATTCTTAGAAAACTATAAACTTGAAAGTGAACTTATTGCGAAGCATCTTCAACAGGTTTTACCGTATTATATGCAACCTGCAAAAATCATTAAACTGGATACTTTTCCGTTATCGTCAAGTGGTAAAATTAATCGAAATCAATTAATTGAACTTATCTGATAGCTATGAATTGGATGACCCAAAATCATAAAGCATTGTTTGAACTATTGGCAAAGTCGAAAGACCTTATGAAGGTTTATGATCGGGATGGGTTTTATTCAGTTCTGGCAAATAATAATGTTTACCCAAAACTGACACTTGTTTACGATTTTGAAGTTTTTCAGGAACAATCATTCGACAATTATTTTCAAGCCGTTGAAAAACAGGAAGCTTCGCCTTATATCATTTTTCAGGTAGATGAGAAAACATCCTTGATTGATTCACTATTGAAAAAGAATGGATTCAGAGCCATTGAAGAATGGACTTCCATGAGTATTCCGCTGGATAATCTACCAAAAGAAACTAGTGAAAACCTTCGAATTGTGAAAGTAGAAAATGACGGACAACTCCAACAGTGGTTGAAAGTAGTGGAACAAACCATGTTTAATAATACTCCGATTGAAACAGGAATTTTCGAACAATTAATGACGGATGAAAACATCAATTTATGGCTTGGTTACTTCGACAATCAACCTGTTTGCACAGTATTATCTTATGTTCATTCCTATTCGGTTGGCTTGTATATGATTTCTACCTTGAATGACTTTAGGGGTAAAGGGTTTGGACAAGAAATAACATTAAAAGCATTACTGGATGCATCATCAAAAGGAGTTTCGCAAGGTGCATTGCAAGCAACCAGATTAGGAGTCAATATGTATCGAAAAATTGGGTTTCAGGAAAATGGAAAATTTCAAATTTATTGGAAAGTTGGCAAACAATATATGTAATGCGGATTTAGGCTTGAAATTATGTATCAATATTACTTAAAACCTTGAAAAGGTTTAATTTGAATAACCGTGGGTGAAGCCCATGGATGAAAAAAGCCAACAATACCAGCCCCGAAGGCGGCTGAACATAAGAAAGTGTTATTCAACTTTTAATTCGAATAAATAAACAAATAATACAAACACTCAAAATCACATCATGACAAATACAACTCTTCTTCCTGAATTGACCGAAATTTTCAGAGCCGTTTTTGAGAATCCGGCAATTGAAATTACACCGACAACTTCGGCTAAAGAAATTCATAATTGGGATTCAATGAATCATATTATACTGATTTCCGAAATAGAGAAACATTTTAATGTTGAATTTGAATTAGACGATTTGATTGAAATGAACAATGTCGGCGATATTATTGCTGCTTTGGAATCGAA
>Ga0302215_10001689_pt1 | contig 15570 bp, 12 predicted proteins | sample II_Fen_N3_1_FD_194580 | JGI IMG/M metagenome (GOLD analysis project Ga0302215, IMG submission 194580) | Peat permafrost microbial communities from Stordalen Mire near Abisko, Sweden - II_Fen_N3_1 | ecosystem: Environmental > Terrestrial > Soil > Wetlands > Permafrost | place: Sweden: Abisko...
TCTGAGATAACAATCCAAGCATTTGCGAACGGATTAAACTCAGGGAACCGGTGAGTCCAATCAAATCTACTTTTGATTTATCCAGTTCATCAATCGAAGCAGGTTGCAAATTTGTATTTAATTCTTTTAATTTTACTTCCTGCTCTTTGGTTAATTCCTGTTGACGCTGTTGATTGTAAATATCACTTGAAATTTGTTGAACACTGGATTTTGCGGATGTATAGGCTTTCCCTCTTAAAACATAAATTTTAAAAGCAGTCAGTAATGCCGTCTTCTTTGCATTGACGTCCGCACTTGGAGGGGCAGTAGAGAGTATAGCATCCATGTTGATGCTAAGTTCATCCCAACTTAAGTTTGAAGTTAGTATTCCATCAATCCCTTCAAATGTTTTCTGAGCATTCTCCATCGCATTTTCTTCTGCCTCAAGGTCTTCAAACATTTTGTAAGTACTGTTTAGTATATTCAGTAATTTTTGAATGCGTTGAACAGATATTCCTAAATCTTTTACTGATGATAGTGAACTTGCAGGTACAAATATAGCAGATCCTATTGCAAAAAGGTCGGTTGCAACTTTTAATCCAAATTTAATTTCTTCGGTTATTTTCCATTCTTTTAATGCCTGCTGGAAGTTTTTTACTGCAGTTTTAACTTCAGACTGCTGAGTGTTTACCTCCGCCCACAATTTATTGACAGTCTCATCCTGTATTTTTAGTTCACTCTTTTTTTGATTAATAATTGACTCATAATAATTTGAAAGTGAATTTTGCTGTGAGATACTGGCATCCACGTAACCAGAAAGGAGTTTCCCTGTGTCAATGATGTTTTTATTTAAATTCTTGGCTACATCAATTATCAGTTCCTTAGTTTTCCTGAATTCAATTTGTGTTTGGTAATTATCAATTGTTGAATCTATTTCATCAATGTAATTGAGAATACTATCAATGTAGATTTGATAATCGTTATAAGGTAAGACAGGAACAAATGAACCCATAGATGCATCTTTACCAACATATGCTTTATTTAATGCCCGGACTCTTAGGTCTAATAGATCTTTGTCTTTCGTATCAGACGGGATTATTTGAGTGATCCAGGTTAGGCTTTGTCGTAAAAAGTCCTGCATTTTAATGTCTTTATCCGAAACAGTATTTATGCTGGCTTCTGAAAAAGAGTAGCTGAACTGCAGATCATTTTTTAATTTTGGGATATTGGTCTGTGCAGGTGAATTCCGGACATCTAAAGTAACCTGTACATTCCCTTTGCCATTAGACCCAATATTGGTATCGGCATACTTAAGACCATCCACAATTGTATAATGAGACGTATGCGTTTTATTGGTAACCTGTAATGCACCATAAAAACTCTGAGTGGATAAAGAAAGTGTATCAAAGGCTTTCTCATTCAACTCAATAGTTGAAACGAATTCCTTATTCTCCAGTGATACTAACTGCAATACTAACAAGACATTGTTTCCCGGAATTTTAATTGCCCGGTTCTGTGTATTGAAAAAGTAATTACTGAATAAGGTAAAATTTTTAACCTCTTCGGGTGCCACAAAATCCAGAGTCGAAATATCCAGACTGGTTTTATAGGTATTGATTTCAGGGGTAGCTATATTGGATAAGAATCCGGGTAATTCATCTTGTTTTAATTTATTTTCCAAATCACTGTTGCAATATTTAATAAACTGCGGTTTTATAGCATTCCGGAATTTTTGAATTACAGCTGCTGTAAAAATTCTTCTCCACAATTGTTTTCGGTTATACTCCATGAATAAGGTAAGTGAAGTCAGGCTTGTCTCAATGGAAGTGTATTCAAGATATTCCTTATTTAGCGTTTCAGCAGATATTTTGGCCTCATTTTGATATAAAGCAAAAAGGCTGTTTTCTTTAGCAAAGGTGTTTTCAATCCAATCTCCATTTTTAAGAGTTCTGTTTAAAGTTTCACTTTGGCTAAAACTTAAAATTTTCCCAAATTCTTTTACATATCCATATTGCCCGGTGTTATGATTGGATGTAAACTGACGAAATAGAATGGCATTTGATCCGGATAATTCGGTTTCCTTATTGAGGTAAGTTTTTTTTACTTTGTCGTAACGTTCTTGCGGCATAACCAGAATCTGAAAAAAAACATCCCCTAACTTAATGTTAGATATAAAATGGGTTCCTTTCCCTTTGAAGAACCCCAGGTATGTATTTGCATCATCGGCTTTTATTAACCCCGGATCAAAAGGACTTCCATTTGATTTATAGCGTTTAAGTGAAGAAGTTGCAGTAATAAATTCTTTCTTTACACCCAGTTTTTCAGGTATATTTAATAAGTTGGGCTGAACCAGCATATTCTGTTGCATTACCGCATGTGAAGTGGAAGTATCATTTCGTTTAAGTTGGATTAAAGCAAAACCTACCCCCGATGCACTTAAGTTTACACCCAAAGTTTCAGAAAGTATTTTGATCGCTTTTTGACTGTCTTTATCAGATATTAATAATGGCCCTGCAGGTAGTGAAGGCTCCGGTATTCCATCTGATGGATTCTCCACTTTATAGGGCAACAAAGTGGTTAATAATGATTCGGCTGAATCATGTAATGAGATTTCCGGGAATCCCCATTTCCCGGATGTTTCAGGTTTTTTTACAGGACTTAATTCCAAAGGTGCTTCTTCGGAAGGATAAAGTGCATTGTTTCCATTTTCTTTTGTAAGCCATGATGCATCATAACCATACAAGAGATTCGTTGTTTTTCCTAAATTAAATTCTTTCATTTTTCTTAGTTTTTAAAAATTAACACTATTTTATTTATAGTATCTCTCTTAGGATTGAATCATCTGTTGTTGATTTTTACAGCAGGCCTGATATTCAAATTACTAACAAGAGTTTTCTATTCTTCCAATTGTGATTGCACCTTGCGTACAACTCCTTAGAAACTTTATCCACATATATGCATCCAATTCAACAAATATGCAAATCTCAAAAACAAAAATAACCATTAGCGCATAAAAGGGTGTTAATTACTATCGTCTTCCAAATTACTCTTATTACCTGCACTCTGGTCCCGATTATTAAGATAATTGTGCTTAACTCAAACGCTATCCATCAATTACAAATCTTCAATACACCTGGGCGATTAAAGATTAAGTCCTCAAAAATACAAATATTTTTAACATCACCAACCAAATGAAAGGGTTTTTTTATACAAATTTATAAAACTGATGATTATTGGTATTTTCATGCATTAAAAAACCCGGATACGATGATCCGGGTCTATTCTTAAAGGGCAGTAGTGAATTAAAAAACAAAGTTGCATGATACTTCATCTCTCCCTCTTGTTCGGATTGAAGATTTAAGGGTTGAACATTTGCAATGTTCATTATTTAAACTAATTGCTTTTTTATATTTAGAAATAAATATTATTTGTTCCTCATAAAAACTAGGTGAAGAAGAAATATAAGTAGTTTCGACTGGTTCATCCCTGATAAATTACCAGGCAATAAGTATTTCGTCTATTCTTAATAAGGTACAGGCGATGATTTCGTGTAAATACATAATTCTTTCACTGCATAATTTGTGGTAGAAATAGAGTTTTTTCACAGCAGAAGTAAATTTTCAGGCATGAATAATAAAAATGAGTCGTCTTGGAATGCCTTTTTCTATATTCAGTAAACGACCGAACCAATATCATTTGCATGTAAATGATGAAGGAAGCATTCACTGAACTTTATCTGTTCAAAACGAGAGAACTTAAGAAACTATCAGGCGGTTTGGGTTATTACTTCCAAAGAAATGATTTATTTTTGTATTGAACACGGTACACATTTATTATAATATGAAAGTCATAAGCAGTATAGAATTCAGGGTTAGTCAGAAGAAGTACTTAGATATTGCTGCCACTAAAAGAATTATTATCAAATGAAAGAATGAATTCATTGAAATCGTTCACCACAGCAACTCAATCCCGGATAATCCATGCCCGGGTAATGATTTGTATTTTGATAATCCACAAATCATTGAACGAATTGAAAAAGCATTGAAACAAGTAAAAGAGGGTAAAGTGATTGAATTAACCAGTGAAAATCAAAAGGTATTCTTAGGGTAATTAATTCAGTGTTCCGGGTTCCGGGTTCTGCGTACTGCGTTTTACAATTTTCATTCGTAAAATAAAGGTCCTGCATGGTGGGTCACGCGATTTTCGTATCGTGGATAATGGTATTGGTTAAGCATTCAGCATTCTCTGTTCTGCTTTTTACAATTTTCATTAGTAAGATAAAGGTTCTGCATGATGAGTCACGCGATTTCCATATCGTGGATAATTGTATTTAATAGAATTTCAAATCATTTATTTTGCTTTATCCATAAAAATAATGCTGGACATTATACTAATAAGAATTATTCCCACAAAAAACAGAAACATTCCTAATTTCCTTTTTGAATTTATCTTACTTACTCTGAAAAGTAAAAATCCTAAAATCAAATTGAATAAAGCCCATAAGACATTCGTCAAAGGAGATGAAAGTCCATGACCCGGTGGATTAGCAAAAGGTGTCGGGAAGAAGTTTCCTGAAATTCCATTCACAAAATGAGGAACTGCATTCGTTAAAAATCCTCCTGCAAAAAAACCTGCAATGTAATGATACCATTTCATTGAATCCTCCACTGATTTAATAGTTTTTGCCATAATTCTAAAAATTTATTTGTTTTAACTTATTGTTTACTATCTCCTCATTCTCCATTATAATATATTCAGCAGAATTCGACATAACCACCTTGTCTATCTTCATTCATCACATTGGAGGAGCCTTCAAAGTATGTCTTTTCTTATTCTGTAAATTGGTTTATTCTGTAAATTCTGATTCAAACTATTGCAATTCAGTCAATAATATAACATAATGCATGTTTGCAATTTGCATTCTTTATCCGCATTTATTGTTTGTTTGGGTTAATCAGGTTAAAGTCTTCCAATTTGGTAAAATACTCTATTCCTAAAACTAATAGCATTGAACATATAAAGGTTACCTTTTGCATGATGGCCAATAAACCCCAATTGCCGGAACCATATAAGAACAGGGTATAGTAAAAGATCAGGAAGCATATAATACACGAGATTTTAAGTACATGAAGTTTTGTTTTTAGGATAAATGCAGTAATATAAAATAAACCAATCAAAAACAACGTGCTTGTTGTTGTCACCATCATATCGTGCAGGGGTGTTACAATTAAGAAGTTAAATAGTATCAGGGAAGCACCTATCATTTTTAAGATAGTAGTAGCGGGTCTTGCAGAAATCTTTTTTGACGTATGGATAAAAAAAATTCCATAACCTACTGAATGGAATGCCATCCCGATAATTGCCCAGATTCTGGACGGGTTATCTAAACCATTTATCGCTTTTGCAGCAAACAGGTTGCTTATAAAATTTTTTGACCAAACAAACCCTATTGAATTCTTGTCAAGCAATGATCCTCCCGGATAAACCAAGGTTGCTATTACTATTAAAATCACAGAAATGACTACGCATATCAAAACCGAATATTTCATACCTGTTAAATTTCACGTTAGTCGATAAAAGTTTCATAGAGTAATCTGCAAATTAAATTAGATTCTGAATCCGTAATCATGTAATAAAAATGTATTATTTAAATATGTTTGGCTTTTTTAAAGTTTATCTGCAATAAACATTTACAAACCTGGCTAAGTTCATTTTGCACTATACGTTTCAGGGAATGTTACATTTGAAATGAAGCTCACAGTTAACCTGTCACAAATTGAATGAGATAGTTAATCCACGATTACCCCGATAGTAATCGTAAGGAGCACTAAATACATTTAGGTGCTAATGTGCATAATGTATGTTAGCGCTTTCATCCTTGGTTTGTCAAATATCTCTTTAAACCATTTTTATTTAGAGATAAAACTCTTTGTTAGCCTCATACCCCGGTAAATTAATTTTCATTTCTTCAGCTTTGCTCATAATGTCTTTACAATACGATTTTACTTCTTCGAGGTTTGAATGGCCCGTAAGAATTTGTTTTACTGATGGCATGAATTTAATTATTATTTTCATAGCAATACTCAAAAACCAGGGGGATAAACTAAACATTATAAGGTCGGGGCTTGCCTTTAAATCGACATATCGGGCTTTTAGCAGGGGCAATAATTCTTTCCCATTTGCAATTACATTTTTCCAGTGTTTAGTTGACTGCATTGCTTCTTTCAGGTTGGCTCCGTCTTTCAATGTTTCCAAATGGAGTGCAGCATTCATTACAAAATGACCAAATAGCCAGGATCTAAAATCGGTAACAACCTTGGTCTTGAAACCTGCTGATTTAAAAATCTCTATTACTTTCACAGATCTTTCTGTTGGCTCAGTACCAAAAGTACCCATCGTGACACTTCCAAAGATAGTACCATTCAATATTCCTTTCTTGTCAAAACCACCGCCTGCCATCGGAAAGCCCCAAACTATCTGATCAGAAGGTAAGGTTGTTGTTTGATCAAATGGTTCTTCCCAAAAATTATTGAAAATCAGGATCGTTGCATTCCCGATTTTATCTCTCAGGTATTCAGCGACTTTTGTAAAATGATAATGTTGAACACTTACAAATATCAGATCGTAATTGTGATGTACATTAAAATTTTCGATCATCTTAATTGACCAAACTTCTTGTATCAATTTTCCCCGAATGCTTTTTCTGGCATCATATACGTTTAAAGATACTTTTGAACCATATTCAGCTTTTCTGCCAGGCCTTACATAAAACTCTACATCATGACCGCCCTTTTCTAACGCCCATGCATATTGGGTAGAAATAACTCCTCTGCCAAACATTAATATTTTCATATTCCTTTTATTTACATTGTTTTTTTTCGAAGACAGCTGACCTGAAATGACCTCAAAGCTACCGGGATTATATACATTAGCCTCAATATATGTCACATTTTTTGTTCTTTCCTTGAAGTCTGACAGCACATGGATTAATCGGTGCACACTTTCATGATGACGGCATTTCTGATTCTAATCAACTTTTCATCTTTTTCAATATGCCTTTGTCAACACTTTCATTGAGTAAGTTTTCTGTATAATTCCAGAGTGTGGTTGATCCTTCTTTTATGACTTTTTTCTTCTCATATACCTGGTTGTAGTCAACATCAAATTCTTTCCATGTACCGCCATTATTGGAAGCGTTTTGTAAGAGTGGTTCAAGCCGGTCCATTGATTTTGCAAATTTTGCCTCATTGGTCTCACCCGCTTCAAATTCTTCCCAAATTGCAATGAATTCATCAGCCTGCTCCTTTGGAAGAAGTCCAAAAATTCGTCTTGCGGCTTTTCGTTCATTTTCTGTGTTCGTATGACTTTTCAACGTGTCATACATAAAAATATCTCCGGCATCAATTTCAACAATGTCATGAATCAAAACCATTTTAAGTACTTTAAGCACATCAATAGGAGTATCTGAATGTTCAGCAAGTACCATAGACATCATCGCCAAATGCCAGCTATGCTCTGCATCGTTTTCTGGTCTGTCGCTGTTAAACAGCTTTGTTTTACGTTGAATGTACTTTATTTTATCTATTTCCTGAATGAAACTTATCTGTTTTGAAAGATGATTGAGTTGCATATTTTCTTAGTTGTTTTTCTGTATTTCTAAATCCTGTACTCTACTGCATCGCTAACAAGATAGATTTCACCTTTCAGCGATTCCGGATACCCGTTTTAATGTAAATTTAAATCTTGCAAATGTAGTAAATGTTATCTTATATTTGTATTTGTCGGATTGCAAATCCATATAATACAAAAGGCTGAAATTGTAAATTCCAGCCACAAGCATTAACTTTTTTCATTTATTGACGGATATATTTGAAAGGACTGGTGAAAATAAAATTCAATATTCTTCTGTGTTAAATCCGATTCTATTTCGGGGCTTTTCTACGATTCTTTTGTCAGCTTGCAATTCTGCCAATGATTGATTGATCAACTCGATCTGCATACGGGTGTCTTCATTTATATCGTTATAATCAGTGAAAACTTCATCGATATACGTTTTTAATTCTTTCATTTCGGCTTGAAGTTCGACCATACTACCTGTAGGATTAATGATAAGTGATTGGCGAATAGTCACAAATGCACGCATAATACTCATGTTTATTTGAATGGCAGTTTTTGAATTTAACACACTGCTAAGCATTGAAACACCAAGTTCTGCAATGACATAAGGTTTTTTTCTTAATCCCATATAGTTGGAATTGGATATCGCAATCTGTGATTTCCAATTTCGAAATTCCATTTCTGTCAATTGAAACATAAAATCTTCAGGGGATCTTTCAAAATTCCTTTTAACAGCCTGATTCAATGTACGCGTTTCCACTCCATACTTTTCTGCCAAATCGCGGTCAATCATAACTCCACATATCCCAATTATTTTTATTTCCGGAACAATGCCCCATTATTTCGGGAAGTTGTGCTTCGCTCAAACTGCGCCAAACCAATTACAAATTTTCTATACACTTGGAAAAAAAAGTGGTCTTGCTTAATCAGAATTAAATTTTCTTGAGCCCAATACGAACCTTATTTTAAACTTGAATAAAATGAATAATTATTATCTATACCCATCTGGATTAATTTTGATTTGGTATCCTCCTGTAGTTATATATACATATCGACCATTTTCATCTTTATCAATATAAAGACAATCATCTACTCCATTAATAAACATCGTTTTATAAATCGTACCATCGGAATTGAATTCTTTAATTTCATACGGACTATCATAGCTAAAGGATACTACAATAGTTCTATCCCCTATTTCATTACAAGCACGTGGAAAAGCCATTGATTCTCCGTTATTATATCCTTTATATTCCCATATTAGGTTTGAATTAGATGAAACTTTTAGAACTTGCGTTTCTCCGTAAATTTGATCCCCCAGGGCAACAATAATATAATTATTATCCCCTGTAGTAAGTATATTTGAAATAATGGCTGAATTTCGTTTTCTATCTTTACAATACAAAAAATACTTCTGATTGATTATATTTGCATTTTCATCTAATTCCTGCAATGAAATATTCTGATCCATGTAACTCAAGTTATCAAAAGTTGCACCTGAAGTTTCAGTTGTGCCAACAATAAAATAATTACCATCTGCTTTTTTAATTATTTTGCATGCACGATTTTCTAATGTAGATCCCCAGTATTTTTTCCATATTATATTTCCATCTGGAGACAACTTTGTTAAAGTATATTCAAGACTAACAGCCTTACTCCAATTTCTGGAAGAAGTTCCAACTATCCAAAAAGATCCATCAGGAAGCTCTACAAAGCCATTAATATCATCAATAGCATAATCTAATAATTTTTCATTTTTCCAAAGTAAGGAGCCTGTTGCTGATAATTTCACAACATATTTCGCGTTTACAATTAAATAACCACCGTCTGAACAATTTTTAATCTCGATATTCGTTCTGAAACCTGAAGATGTTTTGTAATATCCTAATGCAAGTTCTGTTTTCCAGATAACATTCATGTCTTTATCTGTTTTAACAGCTAACTCGCAATTAACTTCATTTTTGAAACCATAAAAGGTAAATAAGTATCCATTATCCTTTGTCTTTGTACAGTAATTAAAATTAACTCTTGTATATTGATATTTATCTATAAATACCTGCCTGACTTCTTCATAAAATTCTTTCATGGTTTTTAGGTTTACGGTAGCTGTTTTCATCGAAAAGTCAGTACTCATAGCCCGAATAATAATTTTTTGTTCAGCATTCGCTTTTAGACCTGCAATATTGTAGAAAGCAGTTTTGATATTATGCAATGTCAATGAATCATTGATAATTATATCATAACTTTCAGCATTCTTAGGGGCTGTCCAGGTCAAATTCACTTGATGATCAGTGATTGATTGAATTTTTACATTAAAATCACCTATTACAGTTGCTTTATTTGTTTGTGCAAGTATCGGTTCGTCGGCAGAAATAGTTTCCTCGCAAGCAGTATATGTAAAAATTGTAAAAGCGATGAAACAATGCCTTATTAAAGTTTGAATTTTCATACTAATATGTTATTAAGGATTGATTTCAATAAAAAAATTAGTTTCACCATAATACTCCATACCAAAACCAACATATATTTTTTCATTATAGATAAATGTAGGTGTTGTTCCATCTGCTAGATTTTTATCAAAAATATCTCTTAAACTCCAGATGTTTGTATCTAAATCAAACTCCCAGGTATCCCTTAAAGAACTCCAGTATCCTGGATCATAAGATGAACCACCTACTAAATATAATTTATTGTTATTGTATAATATAGCTGTTGAAAAACGTGTCATTGGACCACCGTTTAATATACTTAGTACTGACCATGTGTCACTAACCGGATTATATTTATATAGCTCTCTGTATTTTGTAAATACAAATCCAACAGATGGAGAATAGCAACTTGAAACTAAATCCTGTGATGCAACCTGTGGAATGTCTGTTTTCTTTGTCCATATTTTCAATTTAAAGTCATAAGCCCAAAAGTCTGTAACATAAACCCATGAGTTTGCTTTAGTTATACCACCACCCATAAATAATTTATCACCTAAAACAAATGTTGCAAATCTTTCAACTCCTTCTCCCGGATAGGTTGCTTGTTTTTCCCAACTATCTGATAAGGTATTATATTTCCATAATTCTAAGGAACTAAATAATGAAAAACCATTGGTATTTAATTTGACCAACACATATTTTTCATTCTTATATTCAATTTGAGCTGGTAATATCCAGGAGTATTGATCAAATCCTGTCGGAAATGGAAAATTATTTTTTCTACTCCATGATTTAGTGATCAGATCATACATTATTATAGAGTGATCAGGTTGACGATATAAATAATATATCTTACTACCTATTCCAAAGAATGTATAAAGTGAACTAAAATAATACCAGTCCGATGGTGGAGGAGTGATATCAAAAGAAGTCGAAGTTCCATGTAATACCCTTATTTTTGAAGTTACCAAAAACCTTTGTCCATTTATATAAAAATAAATCGAATAATCACCTACAGGCAAACTCTGTGGAATTGTAACCTGACAGTAAAAACTGGCATCTGTTGTTCCGGTTAATTGGGATGTGTCCCAGGCAGATGGAACTAAAACAGAATCATTTAGTTTTACTTCTATTGTACTGTTTAAAGGAGGACATTTCAAATAAAAAATGTCCAATCCTATCCATTTCCCTCTTATTGCATTGACTCCTATGCCATGATAAATATCTAAATATGTTTCATCTGAATTTACAATATCGATATTTGTAATTGCAATATTCGTTTGATCATAGTCTCTTGAAAAATAAATTACCTGTGGATCACTTCTATATGTATTTTTCTCAGATTCTAATACAGCTTGAACTTTGTAATCATGATAAGCCTGTTGTACATCGACTTTAACAGTAAGTGTTTGTTCTTTATACGATTTTAGTTCAAATTTATTAACAAAGTTATTTTTGGTATCTGTCAGATCACTAAAAGATAAATAAGAATTTTTGAATATAGCACCAACTCCCTTGTTTATTTTCAATGCTATTTCACAAGAATCTTTTGATAACAACTTGATAGAAACTATTTCTATACCAGGGGCTTCAAAATCTTCGTATATTTTTTTGCAACTATTCAGCAACAAACATACAAATAATAAGCATATTACAATAAAGCGTGAATTATTCATAGATTAATAAAAATAAAATAAATATTGCGACTTATATTGATATAACAGAACATGAAAAAAGTGCTTTCTTAAGCATATAATCATGTCTGCAGGTAAATATTTATATTGAAGCTCATAAAATTATTTCCTCAAATCTTACTCTCTTGAATACTGCAAACTGAATTTTCATTTATAACGAAGTGTAACATAAATAGAAACTAATGCAGTTTTCAACTCACCAAAATCCTTAAATCGGAACAATTCTTATTTCCGGAACAATGTCCTTTTTTTTGTTAAGTTATATATCGCTCAAACTACACATTTCACCGATTAAAAATCTTCAATACACCTGGACAAAAAGGGAATTTAAACATTTAAAATTAAGACTTACAGTTGATATTGTTTGCTTTTAAAATTTCGATATAATTTGTAAGGTTATTCTTCTCTTTGGTTGAATAAATTAATAAAGCTATTTTATATTTTTGTTTACCAGTATTTATTTTCAGGTAATTAATTCCAGACTCAAAAACAAATCCTTTCATTGTTAATTTAGGCTCCCCTTTGAAACCCTGGTATTTAAATTCACAAAACTCTATTTCAAACATGCCTATTTTTATTATTTTCTCTTGTTCATTTTGAAAGCAGATAAACGAATTAGTTAACTCCAATTTCCCTATTACCTTGTCTCCCAAAAGCATTATCGGAGTAAGGAAAACAAGTAAAAACAAAACAAGAGCAAATGTTATTATGATTTTTGAGTAAGGGAAAGATTCAAAATAAATATTTATTATTGCTGATAAAGCAAAAAAAACTATTGCAAACAACATTATTGCCATTTTGATTTTAGTACGTTTCATGGAGATGACTTCAAATATCATATTGTAAATTTATTAGTTCAATTGATTCATATCTGGTTAGATTTTAATAGTAAATTACCATATAGAAAATTCAACACATTCATCTTTTTTTAACCATCACCCAAGAGTGCTCTCTATTAGTGTTTTCTTATTCTGTAAATTTCAAAATTCTGTAAATTCTGATTCAGACATTTTGCTCTTATTTTTCAACTCCACATAAATTCCTTTATGGTCTGAAAGTTTCTTGTCTAAATTCCATTCACCAATTTCTGTTTCCATGTTTGTAATGAAATTTTCAGAAATTGCAATGTGGTCAATAGCTTGTACCAAACGACTGAGGGTATGTTCATTTGAATGATTGAAAAAATTCCACTTTATCTCTTTTCTTATTCTGTAAATTTCATAATTCTGAAAATTCTGATTCAGACATTTTCTCCACACAAAGACAGGTATATTTGTCAACCGTTTCATGTTGCCGTATGATTTCGTAATTGGTGTAAATGGTAATTCTGTTCTCACTTTCCAGATAATAATCTTCCGAAAACTCGTAATTACAAATCCTAACGACCATCAACACCATTGACTGATTTATTTATATTCGTTGAGTCTGGGCATCAATACCTTCAACTTTTTTTATTGTTAAATCATGATTTTGTATTATCGCTTTATATTCAAACTTATTATCATCAATAATAATTATGGGAATTTGGTGTCGATTAATTCTATTTAAATGTGAGCTGTGAGTTTTTAAATCGCTTACACTTATTAATTTTCTAAACATCATAGTATATTAGTTTTTAATTTTTTTTCTTCTTCTCTCCAGTAAATAAATCTGCCGTATATTTTTCATATAATTCAAATAAGTAAACCATTCGGTTTGCTTCACTTGTAAATGCTTGTGGGCGGTATGATAGATCAACTGCTTTATCTAGCTCAGTATGTGCTTTTACTAATGCAGGAGGCATGGTTAATGGATCATACAAATCAGCTAGTGAACTGTTAGAAAACATTGAACGTACATCCAATACTTTTTGTGCTTTTTCTTCTATTGCTTTGATTTGTTTTTCAGTTGGATTCTCTGGCCAGGGAAAGTTATTATAAACTATTTTATTAGAATAGATATAATCACTTTTCATTCTACCACAAACGTTACTCATCCAATCCATATGCATTCTACTTTCAAGAATACCAAAAGTATAAGTATTAGCATTGGGAATAAATGAAGCTGTATTATTTATAATGAACTCAGATTCAACAAATGCAATCGGAATATAATTTCTTTTTTCTGAAGATACTTTTGGGAACATTAAATATTTTGAAACTGGTTGTCTATCTTCCGAAAATAATGTCGGAAATTTTGCCCATTGCTTAGTCCGTTCTTTTGTACTGGAAAGTCTGAATTTTTTCACTTTATCAATTCTTTCCAGTATAAAAGGAATATCTCTTAATTCATTTGAAAGTGCATCTTTCAACCAAAGACAATATCGGGTATTGCCATTAATGAAATCTCCACCACCAATAAAAGGTCGAATAAATTTTATACTATTAGGATAATTGGTTTTTAAAAAATTCACTTCATCTTTTGATAGCATGAAATGGCCATCATCGGTAGTTTCACTTCCTTTAATAATTTCGGGGACATTGCAGATTGGTTTTGTTCTTGTTGTAATAAACATATCTTTCCCTTCCAACAAATATGGATTGATATTTCGCACTTTTAATTCTTGAGGTAAAGCATTTATATTCTCATATTCGTAAATTAATTTTGTATTTGTATCAAATGCTGCAAAACCAACTATTACACAATGTACTGCTGCTTTACCTTTTGCTTCATTGTTCCATTTAAAGGTTTGATGTGCAAAATGAATTTTGATTTTATACTGATTGAATAATATATTCCAGAGTAAACCGACCTGTTCTCCCTGAACAATTGAATTGGTAGATACAAAAGCAACTTTAGTATTCGTGTTTTGTATCAATCTTGCAGCTATTAAATACCATGCTGTTACATAATCTAATACTCCGCTACCTTTGAATCCAGCAAATATATTTACCATATCTGCTTTTTGTGTAATACTTTGAACTTGTTTTCCTACAAAAGGCGGATTGCCTAATACATAGTCGAATGTATTTCTAATTTGAATTCTTTCATCGATTGATGTTCTCTCATCAATAATAGTCAGATTACCTGTTCTGATATTAACGGTAGTATATTCAGTTTCCGGTTCGTTTAAAGTTATGGTAGTATTATTTGCAGTAATTTCGATAGAGTCATTCTTAATTAAACTTTTCCAATCAATCTGCAAAGCGTTCCCATTTATAATCTTAGCTGCTTTTTTTAAAGGTAATCGGGCAAAGTATTGTCCAAACTCATTGCTGATAAGCATATTCATTTGATGATCCATCAGCCACATAGCTACTTCGGCTATACGTGCAGGGAATTCTTCATATTCAATGCCATACATCATATCCACATCCAGCCAGATAATATCCCGAATATTTAATACCTGTTGACCATGCTTATAAATTGAACGTAATATCTCCAGTTCGAGTAACCGCAATTCACGATACGTAATTACAAGGAAGTTACCACAACCACAGGCAGGATCAAGAAATCTGAGTGTACTTATTCGTTTTTGGAATTCGGGAAGCTTGTTTTTATTGTCTTTAATACTTTCAAATTCTTTCCAGAGATCATCCAGAAACAGTGGTTTAATAAGTTTGAGAATATTCGTTTCGCTTGTGTAATGTGCACCAAGGTTTCTGCGTTCCTGTGGATTCATTACACTTTGAAACATGGAACCAAATATGGCAGGTGATATTTTACTCCAGTCGATAATGCAACAGTCTAATAATGCTTGTCGCATTTTTGTATCAAAACTTGCTGTAGGGAGTACCTCTTCAAACAGTTTCCCGTTTACATACGGGAATTCGGCAAGTTGTTCGTCAATATTTTTGAAACGTTTTTCAAAAGGAGTATTCAATACCTGAAACAGTTCCTGAAGTCGGGGAGCAAGGTCGCTTCCATCTTCG
>Ga0302215_10001691_pt1 | contig 15565 bp, 9 predicted proteins | sample II_Fen_N3_1_FD_194580 | JGI IMG/M metagenome (GOLD analysis project Ga0302215, IMG submission 194580) | Peat permafrost microbial communities from Stordalen Mire near Abisko, Sweden - II_Fen_N3_1 | ecosystem: Environmental > Terrestrial > Soil > Wetlands > Permafrost | place: Sweden: Abisko...
TTTGACGTCAACTTTTGGTGTACAACAGATATACGGAAGTGAAAAATCTGCGACCACTTTTGTGGCTCTACCATTATTTTCATAGACTATTACAAAAGTTCCTCCCTGTTTAACCCCGCGTTTGTGTTCTAATCCCGGATGATTTTCAACATATTCATTGAAATAAGCTTTGAACATGTCTTTATTATCCGCCAATTCTCCTAATGACAAAGCCATTACATCAAATCCCAGCTGTCGTTCCTCTATGATCTTCTTTATTTGCTTAAAAGCCAATACATAATCCATCCCTTGATGGCCTTCTATATTGTAAAATGAGTTTTTGTCAATATTAAAATCTAAAGGAGTTTGTATATGATCATCTGATGCCAGCAAACTCACATCATATGCTAAATTATCTCTAAATGACCGATTGCTTGTTTTATCGAAATTCCAGGCTTTTAAAAATTCTTCTGTAACTTGATAGTAAAACGGAATTGCCTTATTGCCAAGAGGATTTAATTTTTGAGAGGGAGTAATTTTAATTGATGCCTCATTTTCAAAACTATCAGAATACTTGAAATTTTGTGCTTGCAGTTTAAAACGAGTGAGTAATACTTTTACCCTGTGTGTCGCTTTTTCATCATCTAAAACTGGAGAATTGTAAAACTGGTGTCTTGAAGAATCCAACTGTTTTTCTGATGATAATTTCCCAAGCATGATGTGTTTAGGAAAAGAAACCAAATCGGGAAAACACTTGGTAAATGATTTAGGTAGCAGTTTTACAATTTCAGAATAAGTATTCGTCAAATCTTTTACTATATCATAAGCATATTGAAAACCTGTATTTTGAGTAAGACATTTTTCTAATGCTTTTTTGAAAATTTGATGATTTACAGCCGGAATTCCTATCAGATCAGAGATTGCATTGATTTTATCGAAAACACTTTTACCATAATCATCTTTTTCTAGAACAGCCTTGTATAAATCTTTTAAATCTGAAGAAAGAAATTGGGTTTCAACTCCTCTTTCTGAAATAAGACGTTCTACAATCACCCGTTCCTGCTTCACATCATCCATTACACCATCTATAAACAAGGGATGCTTTTGCAATTGATCCTGCTTAATAATTTGATTAAACCCTTCTTTGGTAGTAACTAATACTTTGAGATTTCGAATTTGCTGTACTCCATAATTATCACAATCAACCCCTCTGCAAGGTTTGATTTCTTTTTCATAACTTTCTAAATACAGCAACAAATACTTATCTTCTAAATTTGAAAGTTTATTAATAGGCTGAAAATCTGAGCCAGCTTCCTTACTGGTTGCTAATTCCCAAAGTTCGATCTGACCGGTGTTTCCGATAGTAAACTGCGGATATTTTACTTTAGAATTATCATATACTTTAAAATGTGTGTAATCTTTATATTCTATCTTAATTGTTTTTAGATCACTCATATACAATTCTTTACTTACCTCACTTGTATTATTTAAGGTGAGCAAATCTCCGTCTGTTGTAAGAGCCACTCCCTGAGAAAGCTGTACACTGTATAATTGACCGCTTATAAAAATAGGTTTTGGCTTGAGACCACAAACAATACCGACTCCTTGTAGCAATACCCTAGACAAGCGATCCTGATCTTCAAAAAAGTCTAAAAACTCGTTGAATTGGGGTGATTCTATATATTGTCCCTTAGTAAATTTGCGGTATTGGGTTGATATATTTTTTAATTGATTATCCATTATGATTCATTTTTTAATGATTTTAAGGTGATTTTATAAACTTCTCAGGTAGAAATTCATCTACCTAAGAAGTATTCATTCACTGTACTAAATGGTGAGATATTTTACCTTATTTGGGACCTCCACATCCATTGATAATTGCAGTTTGGATAGCGCTCGCATTATAACTTGAGTTCCAAGAACCACCTGTACCATCAGCCAATTCTCTCCAGATATATTTTCCATCTATCTTCTCGTTAACACCGTCTCCCAATACGATAACTTTAATTGATTTTTCCAGACATTTATTTTTCAATCTAGTCATTTCTGCAACATCTGTACTGTTAGCATTATCATCATTACCTCCTGGAACAGCATCTGTTATTAGTATAATGTATTTTGCTACATTATTTCTAAATGCTCCGGCAAAATTGTGTTCCACCACTCTGCTTATTGCCATATCTGTTGGTTCCGGGGTTCCAGATCCAGCTCCAAGGTTCAATCCTGCTCCAGGATTATTCAGTTTATTAAGCTTATCCTTGAAAGAGATTTCATTATTATCAGCAGACATTACTTCCATCGCTGTTATCCACTGGAATTTTGAACCCACTCCAGCATTTATAAATTTCTGAGATGCCGGTAAGCTTGTATAAGCAGGCGCAGTATGATAGGTAGAAGCAGTTCCAGAATTATATTCGTCTGCCAATACAAGACCCAATCTATAAGCTTTACTACCAGATTGTGCTGCGATAGTTGATATAATACTGTTTGCTCCCGCTTTAGCAGCCCCAATCTGACCTCCCATACTACCAGTATAATCAAATATGAATACTACGTCCATACCCGAATCACATGGAGGTGGCGCAATAGTAATTGTAACTGTTGCAATATTACTGTCGAATTCACCATCGTTGATGTAATAGGTAAATGAGTCTGTAGTGCTTAAAGAACCATTATGCGTGTATTTGATTGTACCATCAGCATTTAGACTTGCTGTACCGTAAGCTGGTTGTGTTTTAATAAATACCGTTAAAGGAGTATTTCCTAAATCATAATCGTTGTCTTTAACTGCAATATCAACAAATCCTAAATTTGCAGTTGAGGCATGGTCATTTATTGCTACCGGAGCAGATTTAACACTGATAAATACCGTTGCGATATTACTGTCGTCTTTACCATCATTCACACAATAAGTAAATGAATCTGAAAGATTAGATGAGCCATCATGGGTATAAGTGAAAGTATTATCACTGTTTAAAACAACCGTTCCGTGAGATGGGTTTGTTTTTTTAACTACAGTTAAAATATCGTTATCCGCATCATAATCATTACTTAAAACAGGAATAATTACCGTTTTACCAAGCATACACGAAGCTTTGTCATCAAGAGCAATAGGCGGAATATTTGGTTTTTCTTTAGAACAGCACAAGTATGGTAATGAGAAATCTGCAATAACCTGATTATTGGCTTCTGACTCACAAACCACCAAGAACGTTCCGCCCGGTATTACACCTGCCAAATGCTCTAAGCCTGATTTTCGCTCTAGAAATTCGCTTAAAAGCTCAGTTACAATTTCTTTTTTTCTAGGATCTTCTTTTACAATCGTGACATCATCTTTTGATGATCCCGAAACTTTTGCAAACTCAACTTTATTTAAAAGTTTTAACTGACTGTCTAATTTCGATAAATTCAGCAAAGTACTTTTTGTATCACTTTTTTCTTTGCTTATATCGCTTGAAATCGACACCAACTGCTTTCTGAGATCATCTATAGAAACTTTTCTTGGCTCAGATGGCACATCACTGTCACCCGTTTTTGCTTCTTGCAAAAGAAGTACAGCGACATCAAATGCCAATCCGTATTTTACTTTAATATCATTGATATTTTGAACGGCAGCTTCGAAAGGCAATCCCAGATGACCTTCAATTCTGTAGAAATCATTGTCATCAATATTATAATTTAAAGGATCTTGAATAAAGCCGTCTCCCGCCAAATTGTCTGTATGATAGCTTAAATTATATTTTTCTCTATCGGTTTTTGTTTTTTCGAAGTTCCATTGAGCCAATAATTGTTTGTTTACGTTATAGTAGTAAGGAATTGCTTTGTCACCCAATCTTACATGAAGACGAGAAGGGGTAATTTTAACTGGTCCTACATACGATTGAAAGCCATTTACTTTCTGCACAAAACGATTGACAAGCATGACGATTTTTTCGTAATTCTCATCATCATTTGTGGTTACAGGTGAATTATAAAAAACATGACGATAAGTAGTGTATTCTCCCAGTTCTAGTTTTGCTCCCACAGATCCCAAAAGAAGATGCTTAGGAAATGAAGTTATATTTGGGCAACATTCAACATTCAGATGCAAGATCAATCCCTTTATTTCGTTGTAGGTATCAATGAGATCTTTCAGCAAATCATATCGGTATTGGTAATCTTCCAATCTTGGTGATGCAGTATACAATAAAGCATACAATTTCTTATTGAGCGCTTGTCCATCAAGGTTTACACTCAAGTTAAAAGTGCTTGCAATTGCCCCAAAGCCTCTACTTAATTCCGCAAAACTACTTACAGCATCCTGAAATCTTGTATTTAATTGCAATGCTGATGTGATACTTGGATCCAAAATCACTCTTTTCGCCTCTATTTTTGGCAAACCATCAAAAAGCTCTTCATAGGCATTGTGAGTTTTATAGATCGTGTCTTTCGCATCACCTTTTACAATAAGACTTAAAACAGATTTTGAATCTGCCAAAAGCACCTTAAGATTAGAAACCTGTTCCGCTCCGGCGTTGTCGCAATCTGCATCCTGACATGGATTTTCTTCATTGGAGTAACTTTCCAAATACAGAATGATCACTTTATCATATATATTGCCGATGTCTGTTAATAGCTTAAAACCTTCAGCAGCAGCACCTAAAGCTTCATATTCCTTTTGTGTAATAATTTCTAAAAGAGGAACTTGTTTATCTACGATGCGAAAATGCTGATATCCAATTTTATCAATATATTCTCTAAAATATTTGTAGTTTTTAACATCGAAATCTATAGTAGCTTCCGACGCTGTGCTTCCTTTTTGACGGAGTGTTATTAAATCTCCATCTGTGGTAACTCCGGAACCTTGTGTAATTGCGATCGTATGAAGATCTAAATCTGGCGCTACATCTTTTTTCACCATCTCATCTTCGGGTCGTACGATAAAATCTACGTATGTCGATTTAAAGCCACATACTACACCCACACCGCTCAGACGAGTTCTTGAAAGCCTGTCCTGATCTTCGAAATAATCTATAAATTCGTTTAATTGACCCTCTGTCAACACTTGATTCTCGTTGAACTTTCTATATTGGGTTGTTATATTATTTAATTTAGCATTCATTGTTTTCGATTTTATATGTTTGATTGTCCTAATATTATTTTTCCGTCTAAGCTGTCATTATCATCCATCGCGCAGTCTAATAATCTTCCCGGTCGATAAATATTGTTCAGATGAGTTAGAGCGAGCAATAAAGCCTGAATACTGTACCCCAGATTAGCCGTATTATTTTTAGATTTATCAGAAAGATATTTTTTAAAGGCAGCCTCAAATTCAGCGAGATCGTTCTGAGCTGCTTCTCTTTCGCTCAATCGGTCTCCCACCCAGCAAATTTTTGCTAAAACATGAGCCGGAATTTCTTGTCTGATAATCGTTTCGGCGTATTTTCTGAAATCAAGATCCTGAAAACGATAGGCAAAACCAGGAAGAACAACACTTATTCGGTAAGAATATGGATCATAAACTTCTATTTCGCAATCTTCTTCACAAGAATACATAAGAGCTTCCGAAGGTTTCAACGGGATAAGATTTGGCAAAGTAGAATCTGACTCTATACCATACGCTATTCTAAAATTTTCGCCAATGGACATACATCCGATGCCGCCCATGACTTTATAATCTTTAACGGTTGGCTTTAATAATAAATGCTCAATCAGGAAAATGCCTTCTTCTGTAAATTCATATTTAAAATAATCGACCATTTTCACTATTCCATCTTTCAATTCTTTGAGTGTGGAATAAGGATTATTTTTTTTGTGAGTAGCCATTACATTTTTATCTTTTGTATCATCTAGAATGTCAAAATAATAATTGCCTCCTCCTGAAAAACGAATTTTTATATTTCCGATTAAATCATAATCCGGTTTTGCTTCTTCTAGTTTATCTAATGCATTTTCGAGGTCTTCCTGATCTACCTGAATCATCTGATAGATTGATTCATTCAGATTTTTGGTCGCTGCATATTCAATTTTGAAGCTTTTTACAGACGATAAGATAATATTGTTGTCTCCATCTCTTATTCTCCAGGTATAGCTGTATTTGCCATTAGTATCTTCAGTTTTAATGATCGTAACAGGAGATTGAGATAAGTTTCTCTGCTTATAATTTTTAATTCCCAGCAAACGGGCAATTCTTTTCTGTACCCCGGAAATATTATTTGTATCCCAAATATCAGAATCTGAAAACAAGGTATAATTGTAACCCAACCCTCGGTCTTTACTTAAGGATTGATACTCTTTCAGGAAGTTCTCTTTATTGCTCAAAACAATTTCATCAGCAGATTTACCGTATAATGATTTCATTAAGAAAGTATAGTCGCTAAAAGTTTCGGCAAAACGAGAGATTAAATGATCTAAAACTTCATTTCGGCGTTCTACACTATTATCAAGCTCTTCATACAATGAATCGGTAAGCTGATCATCATCAGTAGCATAATCGGAAACCAATTCTTCAAAACCTTTAATATTTTTGAGAGCCTGGGTGAAATAAGTTCTTTTTAAATCACCATTAACACTTAAAACTTCTTTTACTTTTTCGAGGTGTTTGAAATAACCGGCAAGAATTTGATCAAAAAACAATAAGTAACCTTTCAGTTGTTTAGCCAATGCTTCTCTTGCCGGATTTTTGTTTCCTATAATTCCTGAGATTCCGACTCCGTAAGTATCAGGGAATTCATTTAAAATAGTAGCATAATTAGCTATATCATATGAATTTCCTTGTGGTAAAGCCAATTCTTTATTTTGTCTTGCATCATCTCTAAGAACGTCTTCTTCTCTTTTAAGAGTTTCTAAATAATTCTGAACTTTCTGGTCATTGATGTTTAACGGAAGAGAACCTTTGCTATAGCTGAAAGAACTCAGCTCGCACAGTTCCGGTTTTCTGCCTTTTTCAATACAGATCAGCCAATCGTTGTTTTGTTTTACTACGCTATCACAACCTGCGATAGAAATTTCATGAATTTCTTTAATCCCATCAATTTTCATGATTTCGCTGATGATGTCAGAAAGACGAACTTCTCTTCTCAGCTGACTATTGCGGAGTTCTTCAGTATCTATAAAACCATTGTCTAAAAGTGGTCCTTCAAAAATCTGATCTGTAGCCAAACCTTTATCCAGCATTTGTTTCAGCGAATAAAAATGAACCTCCGGAGACAGATAATTATTAACCGCTTTTAATACTTTAGCATGTACAAGCTCTTCATCGGCTTTGTTAACAATTCCGATACGGGCACATACAGCCACTTTTTGGGTTTCAATCTGTTTAATTTCAGCCAAATCTTCACAAAGACTTCTGTTAGCGTGGTAACGTTCTAATATTTTGGATTTTACACTAAAATCTCCGCATTCAATATCATCCGGATCAATATCTTCGGAATAATCGATGTAAAGATCGTACAGCCCTTTTACATCAAAATGTTTTGTTTTATCTCCTATTGGATTGAAATCTAATTTTCCTGTTTCACAATCGACATATAACCTTTCGTTTTTGGGAACCAACCAACAGTTACGGATAGGTCTTTTAGAACCAGATACCATGGTAATATCGATAAATAACTTTCTGTAGTCTAGCTCAGTTAAAGGTCTAGAAGGCAAAATTTCTGTAGCCTTCAGAAACTGGGTATGAATATCTTTGTTGACGTCTTCAGATGCAAGAATATCTTCCATATTCAGATTCATCCTCATACCAAGATCTGTAATTGCGTAGCTCAACACTTCTAAAGTGGTGATACCCGGATCGTGAGAGTTGTAATCAGTCCAAAGTTTTCCTCCTAATTTTTCGATGTATTCAATACCTGTTTTGCGTAGAAAATGAAAATCGGTTTGATCCTCAGTTTCTATATTTTTTGATATACTAATATGCTTATTTTCTGACATGATTATATTTTCTTCTGTTAATTATTAAATACATATCTGATCTGTAATACTTACAATGTGCTGTTTTGCCGAGACCAAAATTGATTTTGGATCTACCTCAATGAGAGACTGTTTCTGTAAAACATTATTCACCAATATTTTTACCTCGTCTATGTAATCTACATAATGCAGCTGCTCCAGATAATTAACAAGTTGATTGATATTGAGTACCACATTAAAATCAATTTCTTTGGAGTCTGTAAAAGCCCACGGCGAGATATATTTTTTAATATCTTCATCTAATTGTTTCAGATAAAATGCTTCGTCATACTGTTCAAAGAACTTCACCTTTGCTTCTACTTTTGCTTCTTTATAATTCGGATTAATTACCTGAGCCTCAACATGCATCGTATTTAATTCGTTGATATAATTTTGAATTTTATTGAGACTGGCTCTACTTACTCGTGGCTGATAGACATCAAAAGCATTTTTATTTTTAATATTCGGTACCACCATCAAGGTTACATAACCGGGAGCCATATATGATTTTTCGGAGGTATGATTCAAACATTTTACCTTAAAAACTTCCTGGAATTCCTGTAATATCAAATGCTCGTAATCCCATTGGGTAATTGCTCTGTGCTTATGTCTCAATCGTTCACTTACACGTCTGTAAAATTCAGGATCTGTCTCTTTGTATTTACCGTCAAACGAATTGTAAGGCTGATTGACAGATTTTACCTGAGGAACTCTGGTAATGAGTTTAGAAATGGTTTCTGCACCTAATCCGTTATTTAGATGAGACAAATCATTATCCTGATTTTGGAATGTCGCTAAAACAGCCTGAGTGTATATTCCCTGAATTTTACACACCGCATCATAGCTTCTTTGTGATTTTGCTCTTATCCAAACCAATCCGTCGGTAAATCTTGTATGATTGATATCGATATCTTTAGAAATTTTGAACTTTACAATCCCCGATTCCAGAAATTTTCTGGTTTCATTCTGTAATATATTACCAGACAGATCAATCCATGTATTGCCTGAAAGGATACTCCATTCTATAAACTCTTTATCGGAGAAAGTATCTACCAACGGGTTTTCGCTTCCTTCCAGCATTTGGATTAATAGCGAAACTGTTGTTTGTGGAGTCGCTTCCAGACCGATATATAATTCACCTCCGTTTTTATGTACCGGAACAATTTCCTGTACTTTAACATCTTTTTCGTATTGTCCGAATGCATCTTCATGATAAAGTTGCACTCCTTCGCTTTTTGAAGCTTCTCCTTCAGGGTCTTTTTCTAAATACAAATAAACCTCATCTTTTGCACTGTAATTCAGTTCAATATCTTCAGCAAGAGGAATATAGGGTTCATTTGGAATAAGTTTTCCTAATTCTGAATTACTCGATAATGCCAAAGTATACAATTTGGGATATGCATCCTGTAATGATGACTGGTTGAATGTCAACCGGATCGACTCACTTGTACCCGACTCATCATTCATATTATTGATAGAAAATTGAGTCTGATAACCAGCACCTTCTATTTTTTTAAAAACATCAATATTATTAGCTTTCATATACCAAATTTCTCTGTGTAATAACGCTGTATCTGCTTTAAAATAAGCATCAGAACCTACCACCGAAGTTTTTAATTTTTGATACTCTGCTAAGCTGACGTTTTGATTAGGCTTAATAACATACCCGTTGTATAAATCTGTTATAGAATCGGGAGTGTTTTTCCAGTTTATCGTAATGTCTGCATTTTGCCATTTTTTAGAAAACATTTCAGGACACTTAATAAAGAAATTAGATCCTTTAATGGGCTGTGCAGTGAACGGATAATACGGTTTTTGTGAATTTAATTCGCCATTATCATTTTCTATCTGAATTGATTTTACTCCTTTTACATCAACCGATATTCCTATGTTTTTAATTAATTTTTCTGAAAGAGCTTCATAGATATCGTAGTATTTTTCTCCTTCAATCATGAACCTTACGACAGGGAAATCGGTTTGGAATGTTTCTGACAAAACTTCCTTATTGTACTTTACCACTGCCGGGAAATCTTTAGGTAGCGTAAAAGAAAGAACGAGTCTTTCTTCTTCGTTTTTTATACATTTTAAAACAATTCCTGACAGCCATTCTTTCTCACCACTACAAAACACTTTGATATTATTTTGAATATCTTCTATCAGAATATTTTGTAATTTTTGGGTCGAATTTTTATTAAAATCAATCGTAAGGGCTACTGTTCGCTCTCCTTCTTTCAGATCAAATAATGATGACGCTACAGAAAATCCCAGTTTAGCTTTTGGAAGTTCTTTGTAAATAGATTTTTTTTCTACAACTGTTTCATCAGAATTATATCCAAATGGCCACCAATAGTTGCTGCCTTCCGGTAATTTATCTCCCAAACCATCTGCAGTATTTGCTTTCGGAGCCATTTTCAGCTCTCTTTTTTTAACATCGTTTAGAAAACTTTTGACCTCAACTACTTTTGCCTGATTGGCAATAAGATCATCACCTGTTTTGTAAACACGTTTTTTTCCACTAAGATCTTTATCACCATCCAGCAATGTTCCGCTCGGAATTTTTTCCTGAATCGCTTTTTTAGCTAATTCAAAAATCACATAAACTTTGTCTGATTGAGCATCATTTTTTTCAATTTGAAGTATCTCATTATAGTAGAAATCCAAATGCCTTTTCGTCAAATTATTGAAGGCTTTTTTTGAAAAATCCAATAATTTTAAAAAGCAAACAAATAATGTTAAATGAGGCGTCAAATTGCTGTCTTGTTCAAACCGGGACATCAGATCTGCCACCTTTTTTTTCATACTTTTGTACTCAACACTCTCTCTACGAGGCATAGTATCGGCATCATCATCACCCAGAAAGAAGTTTCCCCAGTTTGGCTGTGGTGTTGTATGATTATCTTTGTCAAAATATTTTACACGCTTCGCAAAATTGTTTGCGAAAAGTAGCCAATCAAACAAATCGAAATCGTGTAATTCAAGATTGCCCGGATCTAGTTCTGCTAAAAAGCGCTGCATTTGTGATTTTCCTTCACGATAATGTGAAAATGTATCTGTTTTTTTCATTTGTTTATATTTATCTTTCTATGGTCAGATGCAATACTTATTGTAATGTTGGTAGTATTCAAAATGGCTAGAGACATCCCGTTATGTATTATATTTCAGTAGCTTCACCTTTATAAAAAGGAAAGACCATATTGCTTCTTGTATTCGTATTTCTTACTTCGTAGTCAACCGTTATCAAAACTTCGCCTTCAAGCTCATCCTGAGTATCAATTTCAATACTCAAAATGTTTATTCTGGGTTCGTGATATAAGATGGCACGCTCCACAATTCCTTTCATTTGGGTAATCAGCGTTAAGTCCAGAGGTTTAAAAAGCATTTCCTGCAAATCACATCCGTAGTCTGGGAACATCACCCGTTCACCGGGGCGTGTTGACAATAAAATAATAAGGCTATTATTGATGTCTTCCACATCGGTGGTCATTACCAGTTTTCCTTCAGTCTCATTAAACTCAGGCGGAAAACTCCAGCCTATTCCTAAAAAATCTGTATTTATTTTCATACGTTACTTGTATTATATTTAGTTATAGCATTTTGCATCTGTAACATAGAGTTTCAGTTATTCTAACTGTTTTTTTATTGATGTTTTACGTTTTAATTTTATTTAGATCATATTAAATGGCGGTTTATAATGGTATAAACCTGTCTTTCAATATTATCCACCTATCAAAACAGTAGCTTCACCAGCGGATATTACACCTCCATGAGCTGTGGAATCTCCCATTCTTGCGGCTGGTTTTCCGCCTATCATTACACTTGAAGATCCTGATGCGATGGTATCTAACGGACCTGTACATACTGCTTTGTCTCCCACTCTTGCTGCAGGTTTTCCTCCGATCAATACGGTAGGTTCTCCTGCCGGAATGATGTGTCCGCCAACGTGTGGAACATTTCCCGTAACCATAGGACAGGTGTGCATATCTGTAATTCTTGCTGCTGGTTTCATGATTAATTAATTTTAACTTGAGATCCTTTCACCACGGTTACCGCTCCAGATTTAAGCTCTGAGCCAGAACTTCCTTCTGCTTTGAATTGTGCACTTGCTTTTACATTGATATTAGTTCCTTCCATCGTAATGTCACCTTTTGCTTTGATCTTGATATCTTTTCCGCTTTCTAGACTAATTCCATCTTTATTAAGCGTAAGAATATTAGAATGCTCGTCTTGTATTTTAATGACATCTGCATCTTCATCTACAATCACTTTTTTGCCTTTTGGTGTCTCAAGCGTATATGAAATTTTGTCATCATTAAAAATCATTTTCATTTCGCTTCGGGTGACAAATCCTTTTTCGTGATTATCGTCTGAAGCTACAATGGGAGCGGGTTTTGCGCTGCTGTTCAACATTCCCAGTACCACTGCATCATTGGGATCGTCATTGATAAATCCGATGATGACCTCATCTCCGATTTCAGGTCTGAAAAATGATCCCCTGTTTTCACCGGCATCAAGCGTTGCAATTCTTGCCCAAATTCCTTCCTCTTCACTGTTGATGATTGGGATTTGTACTAAAATTCTGTCTTCTCCATCCGGATCAGATTCCAATTGAGAAACTTTCCCGATATGTAATCCGCTAATTGCAGGAATAATTCCTGAACCAGGCATTTCACTTACATCGTACGTTTCCGAAAACCATGTCGGAGAAAGCCCAAACTGAGCATCGACAAGCCAATTTCCTTCCGCAATCTCGTGACGAACACCTGTAACGTATATTTTTCCATTGAATCGGTTTCCGACACCTTGCAGTATTAATAAAACTCCGGGTTTCACAGCTGGAATTCCCTGGAACTTTACTCTTCCTCTTGTCTTTGCCAGTTGTTGAAAAGTTGCTTTGGCATCGCCCCATTCCTGAAGCTCACCTTGAGTAAGATTTCCGCCATGCTTAAGCTGCAGATCTTCGATTCCAAAAACATTGGCTAAATCACCAGATGAAAGATTTCCATTAAGGCTTATTGCCGGATCCTGAGCTTCAACTTCTGTCAGTTCCTGATCGGTGTAACTCCAAGTTTTAGCTGTAATTTTATTAAATTGATCTCTGGCGTCGATTTCTCCGTCAAATTCATGTACAGATGATCCATAAACTACTGTTTCTACTTCTTTTCCACTAAAAACCGGCTTGGCAACTTTAATGGTTCCGTCATCAACAAAACACAATTTACCGTTTGCCTGTGCTCTGGTTAATATAAAATCCCAATCTGAAGCTTGGTACTGAACGAGTTCTTTATGCGAATTTGAAGTTGCTTCAACATCTGCAGTTGCGCCACTATTACCAATCAGTTCTTCCATGACATCGCTGTCTGTACTTTCGTAGAAATATTTGCTTTTTCTTCCTAAAGTCATTTTTACCGCCTTATCTCTGCATTCTACGATGAGGTAAGAAGATCCGTTTCTTATTTTTATGTTGTGTTTTACAACAACTCCTTTAAAAATGGTTTCTTCTTCAGAATGATAACCTGCAGTGATCTCAATTTCTTTCCCGGGAATTAATAGATCTTCATTGCTTAATTTGAAGTCTTGTTCCGGTACGCTACCGTCTAAAATAACGATGCGGGCATAAGGAATTCTATTGACTTCTTTTTCTACCACAATGCTTTTCACACCGTACTTTCCAGGCAATTCTGTACCTCCCGACATAACCTTGAAAGTTATTAAATCTGAGTTTTTTGCTGTTTGTATGTGTCCGCTATTGTTCATATTATGATATTTTTTGTAATGGCGGAAAGTATAGTTCGCTTCCAGGTGTTAATTGCCTAAAATTGATAAGACCATTTACCTTAGCTACTTCCAGATAATATTTAGAGTCTCCATAAATTCTTTTGGTCATTAATGGTAATGTATCTCCATCTTGTACTGTTCTTTTATGAGTAAGATCTGGAGAAGATTTTTTCCCCATTGCTGCAGCAAGTTCTTTGCTAATTGATTCTAAGAAAGTTGCTTTACCTATGGCTCTTAAAGGACTTCCATCACTATTGAATAATTTATAATCTATTGTTAGTTCAGTAAGTGATCCCTCAAATTTAAATTTCCCCCAAGTAACAATAACTGTGTACGGTTTATGAATCGTTCCATTAAAATCTCCTGTTGCACTATAAAAATCCTCTAATTGTTTTTCTACAGCAGTTTTACTAAAAGAGTCTTTTCCTTTTATCTTATTTAAAAGCTTATTACCTGGATTAGCTTCTGTTACTCCTGTACCATCAAATAAAAATTCTAATTGTAAGGTTTGAGGAGATTTTTTTATAAATTTTGAATCAGTTGCGTTTGCTCCTTCTGGGTTTTCAGTATTATACTCAACTTTATGTGTTAAAGAATAACCTGTTGGATTAATGAGGGCTGTAAAAACTACACTCTGTTTTTCACCAAACTCGTTATCTTTATAAGTTTGTATCGTAACTTTTCCTGTACCTGCCATTATCTTTCTTTTTTACGTTGTTCAATATTTACTACCTGCTCTACGCTTTCACTTACTGCCCGCATGATTTTTGCTACATCTACCGATGTTTCAGTCGTTGTTGTTGCAGCTTTTTCGTCCACATTTATTTTAATGTGAAGCTCTTTTATTTCTATTGGCATTTCGTTTGTTTTTTAATCGATTATTAATATTCAAAACACTAACAACCAATGATTTAACCTATTTATTTTTAAAAATCTAAGCACATAAAAAGTGCGGTCAGTCTTTTGATAGACCAATCTTTTGTTTTTGTCTGAAAAATTTTTGCTGAATGTTATCTGAAAACTACCACACTTTCAGGTGCTTAGATTAGATTTAGAAATTACAAGCCTAGGCTCGCTAACGACGAAGGTATTGTGAAATATCTATATTTCAGTTCTATTGTTTCAATAGCAAGTTTGCTTTCTTCTGCGTTGAATTCTGAAACGTTCCATTTTACGGGGTATGCCCCAACTACATTCCAAACCATTAACGGCGCTGTAGATTGTAGCCCTCCTGAGAGCGTAATGATGAGGTCTCTCGGTTCAAACTCGAAGTTTTCCATTGCGTTTCTGCACCAGCTTATCAGTCCGGAACTTACTATTAATCCACGTTTAAGAACTAAATTTTCATATTTTGGTCTCAAAGGAAGCTGATGAAGAAATCTGTTTTCGCCTCCTTCGGCGTATTCTTCAGTGACAATTTCTGTTGATAAACCTGATACAGACTGAAATCTGGAATCAATACCCTCTGTTGTCGAAATCCCGTTAACAATAAAAGAGAAACTGGTTGGAGGATATAAGAGAGCCATGATTAGTTATTTTCAATAGTTAAACCTTCGTGCGCAATTTCTAGAGTTTCAATAGCTACCTCGTTACCTTCAGCTTTCAAATCTGTTGCATTCACTTTTAGCGGGAATGCATTTTTTACTTTCCAGGTAACTGCCGGTTCTCCGTTCTCATCTAAAAGTGAGATCGTAATCGATCTTCTTTCTACCGTATTCAACTGGATTGTCTGAAACCATGCAAAATATTCATTATCACTTTTGAAAGTTCCTCTCTTTAAAGTAATGTTGCTGAAAGTTTTCAATCCGGGCATTTTAATCTTGCTAAAGTCCGGACTTGCACCATGTCTATATTCAATTAAAGCTGCTTCGGCATTTAATCC
>Ga0302215_10001692_pt1 | contig 15558 bp, 17 predicted proteins | sample II_Fen_N3_1_FD_194580 | JGI IMG/M metagenome (GOLD analysis project Ga0302215, IMG submission 194580) | Peat permafrost microbial communities from Stordalen Mire near Abisko, Sweden - II_Fen_N3_1 | ecosystem: Environmental > Terrestrial > Soil > Wetlands > Permafrost | place: Sweden: Abisko...
CAATGGTATTTTCAGCAAGTACTTTGGTGGAGGTCAAGTTGCTCTGGATGAATACAACAAGATTCATCTGGGTCACTACACCGATCGTCAGGGTGTTCGTCGCGATATTCGTGATATCGATTATCTTGCCATCATGAATTTGGTTGGCGAAAAAGATCCTTCGATTATCCGCGATTGGTCCGATACGTTCCTGAAAACCAATTACGATCTGCGCCTGCGTTTGGCTGGTCGTAAGAAGATCATCACTGGTATCTTCAGTGACGTCGTGTTCACGGGCTTTGCTCGCCGCGTTACCTTCGAAACGTCTTTCATCGAAGCACTGGCGAAGTCGTCAATCGAAGCTGGTCTCAACATCCGTTCAGTAACGTCGTACGCGGATCTGGGTAGCTATGAGCGTGCCACTGCTGGCTTTGCTGGTCAAACACTGATGTCTGGTGACATGACTGGCTTGTTCAATCGTGGTGGTCTTGGCAACGCTACTCCGATGGGCGGCTATCGTTCGTTCACGAATCGTTGGTCTGCATAAGCAACTGTAATTGAGAGCATAAAAAGAGGGGGATTCGTCCCTCTCTTTTTTTTTCTTATCATTAAAGATTGAAACGATTTATAACCATATATTACTAAGATGAGTAGTAGTTGTTGTTTTTAGTTTATATAAAGAGGTGAACTAAATTGAATGATTTCTTACAAGGAGATATTTTATCGATAAAAATAGCTGATGTCGTATTGGTAGGTCCGTTTACATACGAAGCTGCGTTATTCGAATTACGTAAAGTATCTAATAAAAATGCTGTATATTTAATTGAAAGTATTAATGGATGTCTAAAATATGCTGGAAGCACGAGCGATCTTCGTAGAAGGTTAGGCGAACACATATATGAATTTAGGCACAACATTCATCCAAAATTAGAATTTCAAAGAGAATTTAATAGAGATAAAAAATTATTGTTTTACTTTAAATTATGTAAAACATTAGAAGAAGCCGTTAGTTTAGAACAAAAAATAATAACAGAACTCTATGGCACTTCAGGTTTCTTAAATACGTCTATAGATGCAGAAAAACCATGGATAAGAAAAGAAGAATATGTTTATTCTTTATCTGGTAAAGCAAAAACCATTGATACAAAGATATTGATGTCAAAAGTTGCCAAAGAACAATATGCAAATGGCAGATTAGGCAACATGACTGGAAAACATCATTCTGATGAAACAAAAGAAAAATTAAGAATTGCTCGTGTAGGTAAAAAGCTTTCAAATGAAACTAAATATAAAATTGGCTTACATAGTCAATTAGGAAATCACAATTTAGCTAAACCATGTTATGTTTTAGGCAAAGAATACGATTGTGTTAAATCTGCATCTTTAGATACAGACATTAAATACAATTTGTTATACTGGAGAATATGTAATAATAGCCCTAAGTATGCTGAATATTATTTTGTCTAGAGGAGAATATCATAGGAATCTACTTAAAGCTCACAAACTTTAATGAACTGTTTTATACAAAAGCAACTAAAGTTCCAATCGTAATTAATAACCTTCAAGAAACATCTGAAGACGATAAAGAATCATTTAATAATTTAATTTATACAAGATACGCAACCGACTTACTCAGCAATCTACCGACATGCGAATGTGGTGAGATTGTGGGTGAGCACAATATCGGCGTAACTTGCACGAATTGTAGAACGTTGGTGAAGTCACCAATTGATCAAGAATTAGAACCCCTATTATGGATTAGAGCACCACAAGGAGTAAAAGCTCTTATAAATCCAATTATTTGGACAATGCTTACAGATAAATTCACACGTAGTGGATTTGAGATTATTCGTTGGTTGTGCGATACAACTTATAAGCCACAGGTTAGAACACCTGCAATTATGGAGAATGTCCAAGCTCTAGGAATTGAAAGAGGTTTAAATAATTTCATAGCGAATTTTGATTGGATCATTGATTCACTATTCGATCTAAAAGGATTTAAACAAAGGAAAGATGTATTAGATCCATTACAAGTACTGTTACGTGAACAACGCGATTGTGTGTTTTGCGATTATCTTCCGTTACCCAATAAAGCACTATTGGTTATTGAAGAAACAAATCTCGGAACATATGTTGATCCAATTGTTACAGGTGCTGTAGATGCTATCAGAACCATGGTTGGTATTGATTCTGATTTATCCAGTCATAGTGTTCGAACAAAAGAAAACAGAACTGTAAAAACGATTGCTCAACTTGCTGACTTTTACGATGATTTAGCCAGGACAACTTTGGCTAAGAAAGAAGGTATTTTTAGAAAGCACATTTTTGGAACTAGATCACACTTTAGTTTCAGAGCAGTTATTTCGTCATTGACAAATGCACACAGATATGATGAATTGCATATTCCGTGGGGAATTGGAATTTCTGTATTTAGAATTCATTTAGTTAATAAATTAGCGCGACGTGGTTTTGCTGTTAATGCCGCAATAGCTTTTCTAAATGAGCATTCTGGAAAACATCATCCTTTGCTTGAAGAATTGTTTGGCATCTTAATTGATGAAAGTCCATACAAAGCAATCCCTGTAATTTTCCAACGAAATCCGTCACTGGAGCGTGGTTCTGCGCAGGCTATGTGGGTTACAAAAGTTAAAAGTGATCCAAATGTTCCGACTGTATCTTTAAGCATTCTGTCAGTAAAAGGATTTAATGCGGACTTGAACTATCAGAGTCCTTTATTCAGTAATGAATAAATAAAAAAGCTTTTGAATTGACTGGAAACTCTCGAATATAAATGAGCTACAGCAAAGTTAGAAATGACAATTGCGAATGCCAAAAATCATTTATAATATTAGATTCGCCATCTAATAATGTAATAGTTAATGTATTACAGTGAGACAATCAGCAGCTAAGATCCTAAACCTTACAATGGCACGGATAAAGTTCAGAGACTATCGAAAAGATTCATTTTAGAATACTTAGTAGAGTAGGATATTTATTATCCGAAGTAGAAGCCTCCTAATAGTTTCCCATAAGGAAAGCTAAGGATGAAGATATAGTCCAATCTTTGCAGAAATGTAAAGGCAGTGACGGCGATCAATTAAATGGTACATTGTCAATTGATATTGCAACTACGGAACAGCTAAAAGCTTTGGCGCCACATAAGAGTGTGTTTGATTTGAATGCACCTAAAATGGTATCAAAGAATCTTTCAATTCCAGATACTGTTGTTAGTACAATTAGTTCTTTTATTCATCATCCAGATATTTCGGTTGATCAAAATAAATTGAATCTAATGGCACCTTTGTTTATTCAATAAAATGTTAGTGTGGTATCTATCTACTTGTATTGATAGGTACCACATTAATTAAATAATGGAGAAAATAAGATGGGTAAAAAACATAAAGATATTCGTTGTAATTGTGGTGCTGAATTTAATAAACCAGAAGAACTAGCAGAACATTATCGTAAAATGCACCCCAATGATGCTATTGATCTTTATAATCAAGTAGGTACCGTTGGTGATAAATTTGCCGATATAGCAATTAGACATTGTTCCGCAATAGCACGGGGTAGCAGTGAAAAACTCCAAAAACAAACTGAAGAACTCAGTCATTTGAAAACAAAATATGAAGTTGTTATTGCTGAATACAATCACTTGAAAAATGCATTAACGGCAATTGATAATGTATTGGAATTATCCAAAACACAAATCAATGTTCAGGTGAAACAATGAAAAATTTTGATGATTTTTGGAAAGATACATTGGATTGTGGATTGATTCCAAAAACACATCCAAATCTTGGTGAAATTGAATATGCTGCCAGATTAGGCTTTATGGCAGCTATTGCATTAAAGGGATCTGAAAAAGAAGATGAACTTAGAATCCATAATGAGCGAATGGAGTTTGATCCGTTATATGCAGCAGAAATGTCACACATGCTCTCAATTACAAAAGACAAAGAATTTTCAATTGGTCTAAAATGCATTGAACCTTACTTTGCTATGGAGCTATTAAGATCTCTATATGTTAAGAATGTTGAATCAACAGAGAAATTGGTTGCCGGTTGTCGAATTTATCGTATTGATAATCTTGATAGAATTGGTAGAGTTGATAATGTAAAAAATAAGTTAAAAGAATTGATAAATCACTTGGACGATGGAACAATATGAAAGCGATATGTGAATTGGACTGGTGAAGCAATGTATTCGGACTCGTAAATTTGTAGTAGTCTTCAATGTCGACAGAGGATTAATTACAAAACGATACGGATACATTGATTTGCGTTGCCGAATGATTACTGAAACAAGGAAAAGAAAATGACTGAAGAAGAAATTATTCCCGATGATGATTTAGGCACTGTTGATCTAGAAATTTGTGATCAAAAATTTCACGTTACTATGGTGCCAGATACGCCAGATGCTTTAGATATGTTTAATAAAGCAAAAGAAGTTTTTACTAAATATGGATATTTAAATGGGGATGAAGAATATCCTCCAGAAAATAGCGAAATGTTTGGTAGAGAAATTAGCGGACTAATTATGTCTGCGTATAATCATACCGTTTCTGAAATATTTTTGCCTGTAGAAGAAGCTGGCGATATGTCTGGCGAAGTAAGTAGTGGTCACGGTTATGAAGATAAGCCTGAAGTAATGAATGAGCTTAAAGCAATTATCATTGATTCTAAATTAATTAATGATAGTTTCTTATATTTCAGTACTGATCTTATTGATTCTATTGGATTCTCAAAAGGATGTATTGGGATTGATTTTAGAAATGAATTAGATGAAGACTAAACAAGGAGACCTACATGGCAATAGCGGTTAGCTATGGTGGTGACGATGAATTCAGAGCTTTTGTATATGGTCAAAATAAAGATCCACGAACGCTTAACTACTTAGAGAATCAACTAAGCAACATTAGTCAAACACTAACGTCAGCTGGTATGAATTTCTTTGCTGATGCAAGAAGTATTTATGATCGCTTTAATGGATCAGAAGCAATGCGTTTAGCACGCGCAGCAATAAATAAAGCAGGTAGTGTTTTTCAGACAAACATCATTAGGGCCATTTGGGAATCAAGTGAATTCCAGAACGCGCCATTGTGTATGCAACGATACATTATTGCAGAACCATCTGTTCGTAAGTTGTTTAATGAGCAGCGCATTGATGGATATTCTGATACATACGTAGATATGCATCCAGGAACAATTGGAGAAAGTCATTACGATTATCGACAAGTAATGAATGGTATTGTAACCATTGATGAAGACGGATTAGAATTAACAAGATTCTTTCCGGATGAATTACTTGAAGGTGATCGTGAATTGGATCTTAGTGAAAAAGCTGATATTTTAAATAGCTGGAAACACGTAGCGTCACTAATGAAGTTTGGTGATCGCGACGCTACTAGCGTTTGGAATAATAAGCTTTAGTAACAACTGACGGAATAAATACGACCCCTGTTGGGTCGTATTTATTTTTTTATATGTTTAGTCAATTTTATGTTAAATAACATTACTTAATCGAGAATATAAAATGGCTAATGTAACGTGTGCTCCGTCTTTAAGTGCTCAAGGTTGGATAACAGATACTGCATCGAAGGCCGATATTCTGTTAGCGTGGTTTTTTGAAGCTGTTAAATCAGAAACTTATTTGTATGGAAATAATATCAGTAATCTTCAATGGTTAATTGAAGAATACGGAAGTAGCATTGTAGATTTAACTGCAAGAATCGGAAGTACATTAGAAGTATATCTTGGTCGCTATTATGATCATGTCGTTGCTACAGTTAGTTCCGATGATAATGCCGCGAATTTAACAGGCGAAATTACAATTACAATTCATTGCACATTAACTGATAATGGGCAACAATATTCATTGGGTAAGTTATTACAAATTAATAATTCAATTGTAACTAATATTATCAATATAAATAATGGCTAGATATAAATAGAGAATAAAATGGCTAATCCGAATGATAACGTAGTTAATTATAGATTACAAAAACTAGCCGAAGACATAGATGGAGTTAGCGCTCAATTGAAAACGCTATCGCCAGCCGATATTCCTCGATTAGCTGAACGTATATTTGTAAATGTGTTTTTACCATTATTTGCCGGTGATGAAACTCTTATCTATGATGCAACATTTAATACATGGGTTAGTTTTGCTGGTAGTCCATATACAGACGTTCACGTTGTAGATACAAAGAACAATATTTTATTTACTGTTCCGCCTTTATTAGATAGATCAGCAATTAATCCTGTTAACAGACTTTCAGTATCAATTGCGCATGTCGTAACTACAGCAGGTCAATTTGCAAGAATTCATCCTACGCAAGGATCAGTGTATTTGCACAATGAATTATCTAAGCGCGCAATCGTAATGAAAGTTCCGGCTAATATTCTTAATAACCTTGAAATATGGAACAATATATTTAAACGTTATGGTCGTCCTGAAATTATGACCATTGAAGAAAAAGTAGCTTCTGAAATCCCAAAAATTAATCCTGATGATGAATTTGAACCGCTATGAATACTGATATTGATTTGATTAAAAAAGGCACTAGAATAATACTAAAAAATCAACTAGATTCAGCTGATAATGGTCTTAGAATCATAGGTGAAGATATTCGTATTGACACATCTAAAACTGTAGTGTCAGAAACAACATTAGATGCGTATATCGAAAGTATTGAAATTGAAAATACTAAACTAAAAACAGCTTTAAGAAATCTTGTTAAGTTAAAAAAATACAAAGATCTTAATGGAAAAGATAAACACTATACAGTAGCTAAACCATTAGCATGGGAGGCTGCTGAGAAAGCATTAGACTAATGACTGAATTAAATATAGCGTGTATTTCAGATATTCATCTTGGTAATAAACGAAATAACGCACGCAATATCATAAAGAATCTATATGCAGCTTTTCCAGATAATTCAAAAACTGGAGAACTTGACATCATTTTTATTGCTGGCGATGTATTTGATAGTTTATTTTCATTATCTGATAATGACGTAGTTGATATTGATTTATGGATCGCATCATTATTGCAGCTTTGCGTCAAACACGATATATTGCTTAGAGTACTTGATGGCACTAAAAGTCATGACTGGTTTCAATCCGAACGCTTTATGACTATTGCAAATATCTTAAATAATAAAGTAGATGTCAAGTACTATAAAGAAATAGCAGTCGAGTATATCGAACGTTTTGGTATCAATGTTCTATATGTTCCTGATGAAGCAAATGACACAACAGAAAAAACATTAAAACAAGTTAAAGAAATATTAGAAGCCAAGGGATTAAAACGCGTTGATTATGCCGTAATGCATGGCCAATTCGAACACCAATTACCGCCATTTATTAAAGTCCAAAAACATGATTCAAAAGAGTATTTGGCATTGGTAAAAGAATTAATTTTTGTTGGACATATTCACACGCATAGCGTATATAAAAGAATTATAGCGCAAGGTTCATTTGATAGAATTTCACACGGTGAAGAAGAACCTAAAGGACATGTTAGAGTTGTAATGAAGTCCAATGGTGATAGAAATATTAAATTTATTGAAAATAAAAAAGCAACAATATTTAAAACAATAAACTGTACTGGACTAACGCTTGATGACACAATTATTAAAATAGATATTGAAGCAGGCGATTTACCTGATAACTCACATGTTCGTGTATGTGGGAATGCTGATAATCCTATTTTTACGAATATGAATATGTTAGTAGCGCGATACCCGTTATTGGTGTGGAGTAAACTAATAAATGAAACTCACGAAGAAATTGAAATTGATGACATCACAACCGATGTTAATTATATTCCAATAACAATTACAAAAAACAACATTAAAGACTTATTATTGAATAGAATACAATTAATTCCCAGAAGTGAAAATGTTTTAAAATGTATTAATGGCATTCTTAATGAAATAGTGTAGTTAAGGGGAATATGAAATGCAGGGGCAGGCAGAACAAATTATTGGCTTTATGGAAAAAAATAGAAGAGCGACATTGCCAATAATTGTTGGTAAATGTGATCTAATTGAATCTCGATTAGAATGTGCTAGAATTATGCATCATTTAAGTGATCTAAAAGTTATTAAAAAAGAAAACGATGAATATGTTTTTCTTAAGCGCTTAGCAGCTGAAATTCCAGACATCGATAATAAAAGAAAAGATATTTTTAGAAGTAAAATAAGTGTTAATAAATCACCTATTCGCTTAGTGCAACCACGTGCTAAAAAGATAGATTTCGATAAAAATATTAAATTACGTAATGTTAATAAGGAAATTATTGTGAGCGAAACTAAAGTTACTGATAAAAATTGCGGACTAATAAGAAATTCAGTTGCTGGTAAAATTGCACTCTATTTGTTTAATGCTAATAAACGAACACGTGCAATATATATTTGTCAAGGAATAAATGAAAAATATTCTGTTGTTTATGCATCAATTCAAAGATTGCTAGGGTTAGGTTTTATTAAACAGACTACACATAGTCCTAGAAATGTTGAATATGAATTTAATTTTGAATACGCATATCCATTTGCTACAAAAGCTGAAATTGAATATGATGACAGTGCTCACATTAGTAAAAAAATAATAGCCACATCACCAGAATCAATTGAGGATATTAAAAGAATTGCTATTAGTATCTTAGAAAAAGAAATGCACGAACATCAACAAACTGTATTGCGAGTACGCTCAAGAATCAGTCAAATAAAAGACAATATTAAATCATTGAGTAAAATAAAATAAGGAGATCTAATGTCATTTAATAGGATATCAACTAGAACTGTTGGGCAATACCCAATAAGTATTGCTACATCATTAGCATTAGAAGCAGCGTTTGATATTTATCCAGACAGACCACCTCTAGGCAAACAACCTATATTTGACTATGATGAACTTTGGATAAATTTACGCACTCTTTATAGAAACCTTATTGGGTCATTAGATAAAGATGCTGCTAAAGCGGTGCATCCGGAAGAATTAGCCGAAGGGCTTATGGATGATATCGAAATGATTAACTCAATAATTACTACAGAGACAAATAGAAAAGTAAGTGTTGTTTTCTATTATTGTAACTATAGTGATTTAGAATTTCATTTTAAACATTCTACAATTAGAATGGATAATACTGATAAACAAAAGGAATATACACTAATACATAATCGAACAATTAAATTAGTTTTAGATAAACAAAAACAATCACAATCGAATTTAATTCGAGTTTTTGATTTGAAATTTCAAGTCGATAGATTGAAACGTGTTTTGTTGTTGACAAATTACGCTATTGATTTACTGAATCTAAAATCTTTCTCACACCTAACGTTGTTGGAAAGCCATAGTGGTCATCTAAAAGAAAAATCACAATGGTATACAAAATTCAGTGATTCCAAAGAACTAGCTCAGATTCCTTTTAGGGCTGATATGCTACAGGTATTTGGAGATAGCACAATATTCAGACCAATGGATATTAGGCTTCGTCGAGACATAATTGACTTAGCTAAAAAATATAATTGGTCATCAATAACAACATCAGATCGTATTCGTTATTGTGTTGGTCAATTACAAAATCCATTCTATAAAGAGGTGCTATTAAACATCATTAGTGATGTATGGTAGACATATGGAAAAGAAATTAATAAAGTTTTTAAAAGCATTAGAAAACAGAATAACGCCACCGCCAAACTGTCATCATTGTTTACATTATGGCGAAGATGATAAGTTATGTTTATTCTTAAACATTAAGAATAAATTTCACAGTATTTTTCTAGACGCTGGTGATTTGTCTAAAAATGTAGATTTATTAGTTGTAGAAATTATGCAATTAATATCAACAGATACATTACAGTAAGAAAATACTAACTAGCCCCATTATTTGATAGACCTAACATTAACTAAAAAATTAAGGAAAAATGCCATGGCATTCACGCCCGTTCCGAGAGTTAAAAATGCTTTGGACAACAGGAAATTGAATCTTAATGCTCCTTGTCCAAGTGCTCCTGGTAAAGTAAGTAGTTTGATTTGGAGCATCGTTGCAAACAATCCGCGTCTTGTTGTTTATACGAATGATCCCAATGATACTAAAGATTACGGTAAAATTTCAGCTAATCTAGACATGCCTGTATTCTATACTTTGTTGGCGATGCTTGATAAAGTAATTAATACCGAAGGCGAAATTAAGTATAAACTGGAAAATAAGAATTTCATTTTCCCAGGTGGCAAACGTTCTGAAAAACCGGTTGTTACTAGCGAAATTTGGTTCGGTAAAGATAAGGATGGTTTGATTTGGATTTCTGTCACAGCACGCGATCGTCCGAAAATTAAGTTTGTCTTCACACATAGCGATTATCATCATTTCCAAAATGCAGATGGAACACCTGTCTCTCAGAGCGATGTTTCTATGTATGTGGCTAAGGGTTATCTTAGTATTTTGGAAAACATGGTTGCATCTTTGGCTGTTGCTAATTATGTTGAACCGCCTAAGCGTGAAGATACCGGTGGTAATAAATCATCTGGTGGAGGTGGTAGCTATGGAAATAAGCCCGCTGCTCAAGAAGAGGATAACGACTCAGATATCCCTTTCTAACTGAATATCGGAAATGTAGATTTTGTAATGAATTAAAAAACATTGATGACTTCTACATTTCTGATAGAAACAAATGTAAAGAATGTATAAAAGAAAAAGTTAGAAATAATCGTAATAAAAATATTGACTATTATCACGAGTACGATAAAGGTCGGTATTTAGATCCAAAGAGAATTAAACATAGAGCCGATTATGCTAAAACAGAAAATGGTATTTATTCTGCAACTAAAGCTAAAAAGAAATATATTGTTCTAAATCCAAATAAACGGAAAGCACATAATGTTTTAAATAATGCTATACGAGACGGAATAATTAAAGCATGGCCAATTTGCGCTATTTCAGATTGTAATTTGAAACCGCAAGCACATCATCCTGATTATAATAATCCATTAGGAGTTGTGTGGTTATGTCCTAAACACCATAAGGAGGCTCATGCAAATATGTAATTGTTTTAATGTATAGCATTTAGGATTGTTAATAGTAGGGTGCAGCTAATACTCGGAAGGTATTAGCTGCACCCTACTATCCCCTAAGAATAATAAACAGTCTATTTTTTTACAGACACATATTACTAAGATGAGTAGCAGTTGTTGTTTTTAGTTTAGGATGTATTATCAACAAGGAAAAAGAATCGTGAAACTAACTATTAACAGATACGTTATATTAGGGACTCAGACTGAAGTAATAATGGAACATCTTGATGAGCAAATTACTTGGAATGTTGCTCTCTTTGATAAAATGAACACTAGCGATCGCTTATCCGATAGCGATGGTAAGTTTGATATATTTGAACAAATCAATGCATACTGGGCATTTCTACCGGCAAACATACAAACCAGTATCTTCGAATGCTACAAAAAGATTAAAGATATCTTTAATAACGTTTGGGACATGAATGAATTAACCAAACAATTATACGTAGCAATTGCAGAAATTTACGAATACCATGAATTAGCCAATCTTAGACATTGGGTAGATTTTCATAGCAACATTATTCTTCCTGATAGAATTCCAGATAGCTTTGAATCATCTCGTGAAACTCCTGGAACTCGTGAGCGTACTTATCTCAAAGACGATTATCGTTGGCTAGTTACTGTGTCGTTAGCTCTTCGTGTAATGATTCCTGTTTGGGGAGAATACATTTCTCTAACCAAGAAAGAAACTGGAACAGTGTTTAAAGAGTATTATGCATTTAAGTTGTTGGCATATACAAATCTCGCTAAATCTGAACCAATGGAACGTTTGAGGATTTATGTAGAACATTCTTTACCTGCCGATAAATCAAAATCAGCAGCTATTCTTGGTGGAATTAGTAGTGAAGATTTTCCAATATGGATTCTAGCATTAGTTGTTGTTAGAAAATTAACAGTTGGCGATATTCGTGGCGTTATTCCAAATACTTCTCTTATTGCCAATATTTTTAAATTTATTGGTGGTAAAGTAAAAGGTCATGATTCTAGTTTTATTGGAATTGTTAAAGATAAAATTATTGAAGGCCAAAGCCAAGATAGTGAAAATAATTTATCGAAGCTTGAAGGTTACAAAATCAAGCAGGAAATCCCTGCTGGTGATATCGCTATTATTGGGTATTATTTACAAGACACAGATGCGCTTGCTTTGAAGATATGTCCGACGATAGATCTTGATTTAGTACGAGCTTCTGTAGCATCGGTAATGGAATTAGAAACACAACAAATTTGGGCACCGCAAACTACGCTTACGCAGTGGGTATTAAAAACAGCAATTCCACCACGCGGACTGTTGTATGTTAATAAGTTTTTAAGTTTGAAAGCCATGGGTGTAGCACAAGCACTGTTATGGCATAACAAGCATTATGACTTAGCGGCATTGGTCAGCGCAATAGAATTCAATAACGAAAATGAAATGTCGTTAGATGGATCAGATTCTAGAGCAAGAATCACAAAAGACCAAATTGAACAACTGGAAATATGGTATCCGTATAGTCGAAAACCTACTGGAAAACAGCGTGTAGTTAAACGTGTTAATCCAGCAGTCGAATCGATTGATTCTGTAGCAACTCAATTTAGCGAACACGAATGGCGGCTAACTTTACCGTCGCGTTTAATTCAACAATTAACGGGGAATGAAAATAACAGGCGATTCATAATACCGTACGACATTAAAATAAAATTAGCTTCACTAGTAATAGCACTTGCTAGTAAAACTTTTTTAAACTGAGGAAAATAGAAATGAGTTATGCACCAGCTGGTCTTCGTATTCGGAAATTCCTTTTACATGAAACTGGTACTTATAACCAGCAATATCGTCGGCCTTACAACACAAATTTGACAGGCGGAACGCTAAATGTTTTGGCAGAAAGACTCGATGGTTCCAACACATACGAGCCATCAATCATGGGTGGAATTGCCAATCAGTTTATTTCGCCTTCACCAACGCCTGAATCAACAATATCATTAGCAAATGGTTGGAATGAGCGCAGAATGCGTTTCATGATGGAAGTGGAAACGATATCGAATATGGGCACGTCAACACTAGAAGTGGTGCTAGGCTACACTAACTACAATGGTGTTTTGGCTACTGGCGTTATTGATCCACAAATGGAATTCTTTGTTAATTCAACGATGCAAATTCGTGATACAATGAATTTCACCCCACTTGGCAATCAGGTATTTAGTAGCGTATCTGACGCATCACACATTCTTGTTGATAACAGATGGGAAGGAATTTTATCTCCTGTTAAAGAACAAAGAATGCGGCCAGAAGATGTGTATTCGACGATGAGTCGTTCATTGCTTCATAGTGGCGGTGGTTCTGTATATGACGGTCGTGCTATGTCAACAACGACGGCTGTTAAGTCCAGAAGAACAAATGCGTCGGCTGCCAACTACATGTCCAAACTTCTAAGCGGATATCAACATGCGTCTGCAATTCGAGAAATGGGCGAAGATCAAGCGAGTATGTTTTCAAAAGCTCGGCGTGATACAGCTGAAAACTTGGTTTCACTAGATCCGTTTTTGTCAGCAATTGGACAAATTCGTGGAACCGGTATTGGCAATACATTTACGTTTTCGAATCTACGACAAATTGATCCAAACGTTGAAAACGTAACACGCGCACAACTGATGGCACCTACCTCACTTGCTTCGGCACATCAAACTGGCCAAACAGCAGAATGGGGCGGATCTGATCTATACACTACCACAGCATCTGTTCTGAGCCAAGCAATTCCTAGTATTTTAATGGAACTTGCACTAACTCGCATTGTATTTAAAACAACAAATAGAAATATTAGCGGCGGAATCACAACCGTTATTATGGATGCTCAAGGTTTTAGTAGTGGTGATATTTCACAGTATTTGGATATATTCAAAATCCGACTCGAGCACGAAATCCTTCAGGATATTTCTTTCAACAATAGTTTTGATTTCGCTATTGAAATGAGGGTCGATCTTTTGGGAGAAACATGGATTAATATTTCATTAGAAGGAAAAGCTCCTGCTGATTTTGTAACTCCGAGTTTCTGCGACGCTCTTCTTGTTCCCGTTATTACAACAAACGATCAGTTGGCTATGAATTTGGCAAATGATTTTGAGCAACTATCTATTTCGTTAGCAGATATTCACAGTCAGAAATTTGATGCCTCGCCTCTAGGCAATTATCGTACAAGCGGAATTTAATTAAATGAGTAACAACAATAATCCAAAGAGAGGTCCTATTGTTGTCTTGTTTGAAGATAGTGTCGGCCAACGTCGTCGGCACTATTTTTATCCAACAGGAAATTCAAAGGACCGACGAAGAAAGAAACGCGAACTAAGTCGAGCTAACAATATCATTAAAACTGAAAGGTATTTATAAAAAATGAAACTACTTGAGCTATACGAAAATCTTCTGAAAGCTGCATTTTTGGCTACAACAGAAGATGGCTATGTGTCAAGAAAGTTTGGAGATCAAACTGACCCTGCAATCATTAAGGGCAAACGTCTGGTTCTGCCAACACAAGAACATCTGGCCAATCCAAATAAGAAAGACATTATTCTCTTTCATCCACTTTCGGAAAATATTCTTAAAGGCGAATCTGTTGTTCTGGAAGAATTCAGAACATCGCTTAATATTCGTTTGAATTTTACGATTGGTTTGATTGCCTTTCAGTTGCTTCAGATCGCAACGTCAACAAAAGAACATGCAAAACTAACTCCAGATCAATCAGAATTTTTGAGTGATTTGAAAAATGCTGACGAAAAGACTTTGGATACATTCGGAAAATTGCTTAAGGCAATGAATGTTAGCCAGAATCAAAATGTCTTTGTGTCAATCTTCTTGAAACGAAGTGGTTCTGTCGGCGGTAAGAAATATCAGCGCGCCGGCATTGTTGCTTTCCCGTTTTATGAAGAACTCATGAAATCCACAACGGAACTTTATGGCGTGAAATTGCGTGTAAAAGATCGTGAGACATTTATCAAGTTGATGGAATATATCTTCCCAAATATTGGTGTTCCTGAATCGCACAATCGAGGAAGTGATTCTGATGTAGCTCCGTTCTTGGATGCCTTGATGAAAGCCGTAATGACTGTTTCTGCGCCGCTCAATGATCAGATTACGTTGTTTAGTAATTTCCTTGATAGCCCAGAAGAAATGATGGTGAATGATGAATGGGTGGAAGTATTTGATAACTTGGGTGTCATGCTTCCGCAAATCCGTTCTATTCCAATGCAAGCAGGAAGTGAACCAGTAATGCCAAAGAATGAAAGTGAACTGCATACAACAGTTCCTGTTATTCAAACTACTCCTGTAGCAGCATCTCCATTGCCAGCAGCTTTGACAAATCCACCAGCACAAACAGTGTGGAGTAATTATCAGCCGCCAGCAGCAATGACGTTTAATAATGGTCAACAACCATTGCCTGGAAGTAACGGAATTGTTCGTACAGCAAACGGAATTAATTTTGAATCTGTTTTGCGTTCAAATCCAGTGTTAGCACAAACTGTTGGTGGT
>Ga0302215_10001693_pt1 | contig 15556 bp, 12 predicted proteins | sample II_Fen_N3_1_FD_194580 | JGI IMG/M metagenome (GOLD analysis project Ga0302215, IMG submission 194580) | Peat permafrost microbial communities from Stordalen Mire near Abisko, Sweden - II_Fen_N3_1 | ecosystem: Environmental > Terrestrial > Soil > Wetlands > Permafrost | place: Sweden: Abisko...
TAGATTTTATGATGATATAGTCAATTATAAATATTATTCTTTCTTACATCCTATTTTAATTTTAAATTATTCTGAAAGTACAAAAAATCAGATACTTAGGTTTGTAGATAAACCTTTTCAGGTAAAACCATTAAAATCCATTTTTCGGATTTTTAAAGATGTTGCAAAAGTGAATGATAAAATAATGATTGAAGAAAATCTTGAAAAAGATGCAAACAACTTTGTGAATAGTTGGAAACAGCAATTTTCAATTCTAGATATGAACATACCGATAAGTAAAAAAAATAATGATTCAATAACTTTTAATACGAATCTTTTATCTGAAATGATTTCATTTTGTATAGAACGTAATTTGAAACCAGTATTAATACTTCCTCCTGTAACAAAAGTATTATCTTCAAAACTTTCTGAAGGTTTTCGAGAAAATTATATTTATTCATTTGTTAGAAAAAGTAATAATTATAATGTAAAGTTTTTGAATTATTTCGATGATAAACAATTTGACAATAATGAATTATTTTTCAACTCTTATTTCTTGAATGAAAAAGGCAGTAAACTCTATACAAAAAGAGTATTGTTGGATTTAGGAATAATAGAATCATAATAAAATATGATGTATATTTGCATAATCCCATTATTATTTTGAGTTTTGTAAAAATTAATATTAGAAAAAATAATCTTAACAGACTTGTAAGATGAAAATAGGAATACTTACACAACCCTTAAGCACTAACTATGGTGGTCTATTACAAGCATACGCTTTACAGGTTGTATTAAAAAATATGGATCATGAAGTTTGGACAGTAGATAAACAAGAAACAGAATTATCAATAATTGTAAAAATATTTTCAATTTTGAAACGATTTATGTTAAGAATCTTATATCTTAATCCAAACTTGATTCGTGTTTGGGCAACTAAAAATGAACAAAATAAGATAAACATACATACAAATCGTTTTATTAAACAAAATATTAATACAACAAAAAAAATAAAATCTTTTAGTAAATTAACGTTCCTGAAAAAATATAACTTCGATGCTTATGTAGTTGGAAGTGACCAGGTTTGGCGATTGAAATATTCACCTTTAATAACAAACTATTTTTTAGATTTTATTGATAAAAATGAAAATGTAAAACGAATTGCTTATGCTGCTTCATTCGGTGTTGATAAGTGGGAATTTTCACCAAAACTAACTCGTCAATGTGCAATATTATCTAAAAGATTTGATGCAATATCTGTTAGAGAAGATTCTGCAATTCAGCTTTGTCAGGAAAATCTTGGTGTTGAAGCTTACCAAGTTGTTGATCCAACAATGCTATTGACAAAAGAAGATTATCTAATATTAGTTGAAAAAGACAAAGTTCCAAAGAGTACGGGGACATTATTGGTTTATGTATTAGATAAATCAATAGAAAATAATGAAATTATTAAGAGAATAGAATTGGAAATGGGCTTAACTCCATTTTCAATAATGGCTAAGAATACATTTTATGAAGTAGGGAAAGACAACTTAAAAGATTGCATTTTCCCTCCTGTAACTGAGTGGATTCGTGGTTTTTTAGATGCAAAATATGTTATAACAGACTCATTTCATGGCACTGTTTTTTCAATTATTTTTAATAAACCATTTATTTGTATCGGTAATATGGATCGCGGAGTAATTCGATTTACATCATTATTGAAAATATTTGGTTTGGAAGATCGACTAATTTTGTCTAAGGATGAATTAACTGAAGAAAAAATTAAAAAAAATATTGATTTTAATTTTGTGAATGAAACTTTGTATATAGAAAAACAAAAGGCAATTAAATTTCTGTTTAGTACATTAAATAATTAATATGGAGATTTATTCACCTCAAATAAGCGTTATTGTTCCTGTTTATAATGTTAAACAATATTTACACAAGTGTATTGATAGTATTTTGTCACAGACCTTTACAAATTTTGAATTGTTACTAATAGATGACGGAAGTTCAGATGATTCGGGAAGTATTTGCGATGAATATGCTAAATTGGATTTAAGGATTCAAGTATTTCATAAAAAAAATGGAGGTGTTAGCGCTGCCCGAAATTTAGGAATTGATAAAGCAATTGGAGAATGGATTTGTTTTGTGGACAGTGATGATTGGATTGAGAAAGAAACATTTTTAGAAATAATTGATAATATTGAAGAAAAAAAAATCGATCTAGTTATTTGGGGATATCGATTAGTATATCCAAACTATTCGAATGAAATAAATGTCCCTATTAGTGGTTGCTCAAATAATAAAACAGCAATAGATGAATTGTTAATCATGTGCGATTTTCAAAAACTTTTAGAATCTCCGTGTAATAAACTATATTACACCAAAATTATAAAAGAACGGATGCTTAAATTTGATACAAATCTTTCATTAATGGAAGATAGTAAATTTAATTGGAATTATTTCAATTCGGTTCAATCAATTTATTCAATTAAAAAGACATATTATAATTATAGAATAAACCACAACAGAGAATCACTTTCTGCAAGGCATATTGATAATTTGATTGAAATTAGAACTGAAAATGTTGCTAAACGTTTAAATTTTTTTGTTAATTATGATGGAAAATATAAGAATCAATATTTGTCTTTTTTAGAAAAAGATATTGAAATGGCTCATCTTGAATTGATTTTAGCATTATATGCGAGCAATGCATCACTCAAACAACGAAGTGAGAATATAAGAAATTTAATAGGCAGAGGGAAAATAGATTCGTTAAATGGAGGATTTATTTATAAATTGCTAAAAACCCAAAATGTATTTTTTATTGATACAATTTTAAAATCTCGTTATTTAACAAATAGGTCTATTCCTTATCTTTTTGGATTATTTCAGAAATTAAGAACTAAATACGTTAAACAATTATCTTGTTTCTAATTTTTCCTTTTTTTAAAATTTTAAAATGACCGAATTAACACTAATATATTTTTTTACGTTTTCTATTGTTGTTTTACTTTCTTATCTTGGAGTGAAAGAAAATAATAAAGAAGTTTCTAACGATGGAAAACTTAAATGGAACATTTATTATTTTTTGTCTTTTGCTTTAATCACTATATTCTTAGGAACCAGAGATGGAGTAGGAGTTGATTTTTTTAGTTATAAAGATGGGTTCGAAAATGGAAGTCAACTATTTGAATTTGGAGAATCGACAGAATTAGGACAAATATGGATTACAGATATATTACATTTTTTAAATCTGGATTATCATAGTTTTTTCATTGTGACCTCTTTTATAACAGTTTTACTTCTATTCAATAGTTTTAAAAATTTTTATTATTTATTGCCAACAGGAATATTTATTTTTTTTGTTGGAGGAATGTATAACTTTGATATAAATGGAATCAGACAGGGAATTGCGATGATGGCATTTTTTAATGCATTGCGATTTATAAATTGGGAAGGTGGCAAAAAAAAGATTTTAGAGGATATTTTTTGGTTTTCATTTTATATTGTCCTTGGAGCATTATTTCACTATTCCATTTTCATATTTATTCCATTCATTTTTATTTTAAACAAGAAATTTTTGTCAATATTTAATTCTCGTAATCTTATTGTAATTGTTTTTTTAGGATTTTTCTTTAATTCTGTTTCATATTTAGAAGTTTTTGCTAATACATTTGCTGATATATTTCCCAAATATGAATATTATACTGATTTGGATTTGATGACTGAAGTTGGTGGATTTCATCTTGGAGCAATCTTTATACTAATTGCAAACTTAATACCATTAATTTATTACAATAAGATAAAGAATGAATTTCCTGAATCTGCGAAGTACTTTGTTTTATATGCGCTTGGAACCGGTTTGATGTATGCATTTTCAGAATATATGGTAGTAGGTCGTGCCATATTATATTTATCATTATGTAATATTTTTGTATTTTCATATTCAATTCAGTATTTTAAATCACTCGGTAAATATATTCTAAGTTATAGAATTTTAAGTATCTCGATTATTGCCTTTTATATTGTATTATTTATATATAGTATTCCGAAATTTATTGAAGTACAGATTGTAGAAAATGATTATTCGTTTTGGTTTATCCCACTAACAAAATAGTTTTCGATAAAATACTGTTAAGTTGGTGTAAAGATTAAGTAAATTATAAAGGTCTATATGAATATTGATAATGAGAAAATAGATGTTTCAGTAGTAATAGTTTGTATGAATAATATTGCAACTCTTTTTCCGTGCCTAGATAGTATTTATAGGTTTACTAATAATACCAACATTGAAATATTTGTTGTTGCATATCTATTTTCAGACAAGAATTTGGAATTGTTGAAATCAAAATTTCCAAAGATTATAATTATTAAAAGCAATGAAATTAGAGGATTTTCAGAAAATAATAACTTGGCTTTACGTCAAGCAGCCGGAAAGTTCTGTTTCGTAATGAATGATGATACATTATTGGAAATGCCGGTAATAGATTTATTACTTGAATCGTTTCAGAAAGAACCGAGAGCAAGTTTTATGAGCCCTAAAACAGTATATGCCAATAATGATTTACAAAGTTGCGGCAGACCACGGATTACTATCTGTACCTATTTTTTATCAGCATTTAAACTATGGGATGAGCAAAAAGTAAAATCAAAATATATTAACCAAAAAGGCATTTTTCAAAGTTATAATATAGTAGGAGCTGCTTTTATGGTTAAAACAGATATTTTGAAAGAATTGAATTATTTTGATGAAACTTATTTTTTCTGCCCTGAAGATATTGCTTTGTCAACATTAGCAAATAAAAAAGGATATTTGTGTTTTGTAAATGAGTATGTTACTTTGATACACCTGGAAGGTGGAACTGCCAGTACTATACAGACAGCAACACAACCCGCAATCTATAAAGGTATGATTCTTTTTTTAGGGAGTAACAACCTTAAAAAAATTCTAATAACGGGAATTGTGTTCCTGGAAATTCTAATAAAAAGATTTTATTGGTGTTTAAATCTTTCAGCTAATAACAGAACCTTGAATTTAAAAGTTTTAGAAAATTCATTCAATATTCTATTTTCAAAAAAAACGACAAAAGAAATATTTATTCAATATTACAATAAAATCAAATAATTTATTATTATGATAGTAGTTAAATTGCTGGGTGGTCTTGGTAATAAAATGTTTCAATACGCTTTATATAAAAACATTATAAGTTCAGGTAAAGAAGCCACAATTGATGATTTTTCATTTATTCCATCATGGGATTTCGAAATAATCAAGTTAGAACAGATTTTTCCAAATGCGACTTATCAAGTCGCTTCAAAAGATCTTGTTGAACAATTGTCAGGAAAAAATAATTTGGTGAATAAATTACGAAGAAGGATAAGTGTTTTATCAAAAAAAGAATTTATAAATGAAAAGTCGATGAATTTTAATCCTTCAATATCCCTGTTAAATGGTAATTACTATTTAGCGGGATTATGGCAAACGGAGAAGTATTTCAGTGATTATACAGAAATTATTAAGAATTCTTTTGAATTTAAACCATTTACAAATGAAAGAAATATTTTGCTGTCAAAAGAGATGTCACAAGTAGAATCAGTGGCAATTCACATTAGAAAAGGTGCTGATTATGAGAAGAAGATTGTGAGGGGAACATGTGATATAAATTATTATAACAATGCTATTGCATATATTTTGAAACGTATTAAAAATCCACATTTTTATATTTTTACCGATAATAAAAAATGGGTAATCGAAAATATAAAAGATATAAATTATACCCTTATTGATTGGAATCCGATTTCAGGAGCAGAAAATTATTTAGATATGCAACTTATGTCCTGTTGCAAACATAATATTATTGCTAACAGTACCTATAGTTGGTGGGGTGCATGGTTAAATAATAATTTAAATAAAATTGTTATTTGTCCTGAAAACTGGTATAACAGTAAATCAACTTATTTTAATACTTTAGACTTAATCCCTGATAATTGGATTAAAATATGAATGAAATTTTGATAAAATGAGAATTTAAATATGAGAGTAGGAATATTAGGGGCAGGGATAACCGGTTTAAGCATTGGAAGACTTTTGAATAAATATTTTGAGGTTGAAGTATTAGAAAAAGAATCTCATTGTGGTGGAATTGCCAGGACAAAAGATGTTTTTGGTCATGCTTATCATGTCGTTGGGGGTCATTGTTTTAATTCGAAATATCCTGAAGTTATGGATTTTGTTTTTAATGAAATACTTCCAAAGGATAAATGGCACAAAATTAAAAGAAACTCTGTTATACGATTTAAAGATCACGAAATTAATTACCCCATAGAGTTCTCTGTAAGACAAATATATGAATTCGATAAAGATCTGGCTATAAAAATAATAACAGATTTTATTAGTAGTAATGATGATCTTATTTATTCAAATTTAGAAGAATGGTTTAGAAAAAAATTTGGGAATACATTAGCTGAAGAGTATTTTATTCCTTATAATACTAAAATATGGAATAATGAACCAAAGAATATGAGTCCAACATGGGTAGAGGACAAATTACCAATACCTGACAAATTTTCATTTTTTGAAAGCTTGATTGATAGTGCAAAAGATAAAATGGCGCATGCAGAATTTTATTATCCTGACAGTAATAATCAAAACACCTTTATTGACTCATTGGCTGATGGATTAGATATACATTATAATACTGAAATTACTGAAATTAATTATGATAATAAAAACAATCTTTGGATAGTAAACAATAAACATGATTACGATATTTTGATAAGTACAATTCCATTAAATATACTTCCAACACTGATTCTTAATACCCCGGATGAGATTCTGCAATCAACATCAAAACTTAAATATAATTCTGTTTCTAATGTGATATGGGAATCAAAACCTACTGATAGAACATGGACATATCTTCCGGGAAAACAAACTATTTTTCACAGATATATCCATATTGGAAACTTTTATAAACCAGCCTTGAATTATACGATTACTGAGTCGATAGGTAAAAGAACATTTCAGGAAATGATTGATGATGGTAAAAGTGATTTTTTTTTAGTAAAACCATTGGATTTTAATATTTCGGAACATGCATATGTTGTATTCGATGAGAACTATAGTGAAAGTACTACTAAAATTAAAAAATATTTAGACAAAATCGATCTATATTCAATTGGGAGATTTGGTGAGTGGCAATACTATAATATGGATGTTTGTATCAAAAGTAGCATGGAACTAGCTACAATAATATTGTCAAAGTACTCAAATTGATGTCTATATTATAAATTAGTAATGAAAGAAATGAACATATTAATAGCAAACTGGACTTGGTATCCAAGTGGTGGAGACTGGACTTATATTGATAGTATCTGTAAAATATATGAATCACATGGTCATCACATAATTCCATTTTCAGTGAAGAATGAGAAAAACTTTCCAACACCATATGATAAATATTTTTTAGACAGTGTAGATTACAAGGCATTATACAATAAAATATCATTAAAATCTGGAATAAGAACAGCTATAAATTCCATTTATTCAATTGAAGCGAAGGAAAAATTAAAGTTATTGTTAAGTGAAAATAAAGTAGATATTGTACAATTAAATACCATAACCAATTATCATACTCCAAGCATCTTACCAATCCTTAAAAATGCTAAAATTCCAATAGTTTGGAGGATATTGGATTATAGATTAATATGTCCAAATACTACATTATTTGTAAATGGAGAAGTCTGTGAAGCCTGCTTCAAACATAAATATTATAACTGTATTTTGAAGAAATGTAAAAAGAATTCACTGCTGGCAAGTACACTTTTAGCACTAGAAAATTATGCATATTACCTTATGCCATTTTACAAAAATGTAGATATGTTCCTTTTTCAAAGCGAATTTACACGAGATATGTTTGTAAAATTTGGATACAACATAAGTAAAACTCATATTATCGAAAATCCGTATGATTGTTCAGAAGTTGAACCAAAATATGAAGGTAAAGATTATATCTTATATTTTGGGCGCATTGAAAAGGAAAAAGGAATTTATACCCTTTTGGATGCACTGAAACTATTACCTGACGTAACATTAAAAATAGTGGGAAATGGTACAGAATATGAGAACTGTATAAATTATAAAACCAAAGAATCCATCAATAATGTGAGTTTCCTTGGTCCAAAATGGAATAAAGAACTTGAGCCCATAATAAAAGATTGTGAATTTGTTATTGTTCCTTCTGAGTGGAATGAACCAAGTCCTTATGTTGCTCTTCAATCGTTTTCTTATGGTAAACCTGTTCTGGCAGCTAATATGGGTGGCTTAAATGATTTGATTATTGAAAATGAAAACGGCTTACTTTTTAAAGCAGGTGATACTGTAGATTTATCTGATAAAATCAGAAATCTTTTAAGTGACAAAAGTTTAATTACATCAATGGGTATTAAAGCAAGAACTATTCTGGAGAATAAATACAGTCCGGAAAGATATTACCGTGAAACTATGGATGTCTTTGCAAATCTTATTAATTCAAGATCATAATTATGAATGTACTTGTAATCGGTGGAAACGGTTTTATTGGCTCACATCTTATTGATCATTTATTAGCTAAAGGTCATAATGTGCGGGTATTTGATATTTCTTATGAACGATACAGGAAGCCTTTATCTAACGTTGATTACAGAATATCAACATTAGAGAATATCCCTGATTTATATGAAGCTTTATTAGGAATAGATATTATTTTTCATCTGGCAAGTGCATCTGTGCCTAGTACATCCAATATTGATCCTATAACAGATATAAATAAAAATTTGATTTCAACCCTGAATATTTTAAATTTGTCGGCTAAGCTTGGCATTAACCGGATTATTTACTTTTCATCCGGTGGTGCGGTTTATGGAAACCCCTTGACAAAATTAATTCGAGAAGATCACCCGTTAAGCCCTATTTCATCTTATGGGATTGTTAAAGCTTCAGTCGAAATGTATTTGTCCTTATATCAACGGTTGTACGGATTTAAACCGCTTATATTAAGGCCGTCAAACCCTTATGGCCCTCGACAGGGCCATTTTATTGCACAAGGAGTAATTTCAACGTTTCTACGTAAAGTACAAAATAATGAAAGTCTTACCGTTTTTGGAGATGGGAATTCAACAAAAGATTATATATATATAAAAGACCTAATCGATTTAAGCTATGAATTAAGTTTCAACAATGAGGTAGGTATTTTTAATTTAGGTAGTGGAATTGGTACTTCTATTAATCAAATCATTGCAGAAATAAAAACTGTAACAAATAATGAAGTTCATGTAAATAATTCAGAAAAACAAATTTATGATGTTGATCATTTTGTGTTAGATATTTCCAAAACAAATAAATTAATTGAAACTCGTCAATTAACAACTTTGAAAACAGGAATTTCAAAAACATGGGAATGGTTAAATTCAATAGAGTAATTTATTTAAAATAAGGTCTATAAAAATCAAATTTATTTGACAATCAGAATTATAAAATCAATAATAAAAAGATAGAATTTCTTATGAAGAAGAAAATTTACATTGCAGGTTGTGGTGGTATGCTGGGAGAAGCATTTTATGCTCAGTTTAAAGATGAATATGAATTAATGTGCACAGATAAGGATGTTAACGATACGTGGTTGAGTTTTTTGGATTTTCGTGATCTTGATGCTTACCATAACGATGTTAAGGCTTTTGCTCCCGATTATTTGTTTCATTTGGGAGCATATACTGATTTGGAATTTTGTGAACAAAATGCGGATGAAACCTATCGAACCAATACAATGTCGGTTGAAAATGCAGTATATATTGCCAATGAATTAGATATACCTTTATTGTATATTTGTACTGCCGGAATTTTCGATGGGAAAAAGGAATTGTATGATGATTGGGATTTACCAAATCCTCTTGGAGTTTATGCCCGTTCTAAATATATGGGAGAACGTTTTGTTTCAGAAAATGCAAAACGATTTCTGATTTGTCGTGCAGGTTGGATGATGGGTGCAGGACCAGATAAAGACAAAAAGTTTATTCAAAAACTCATGAAACAACTTAAAGATGGCAAACAAGAATTATTCATTGTAAACGATAAAGACGGTACGCCAACTTATACGCATGATTTTGCTAAGAATGTAAAATATTTAATTCAAAAAGAATATTGGGGACTTTATAATATGGTTTGTGGTGGACAAACAAGTCGTTTGGAAGTAACAGAGGAACTGCTTAATATTTTGGGACTAAAGGATAAAATCAAAATAAATGTAGTAACCAGTGAATATTTTAAAGATATTTATTTTGCCGAACGCCCACCAAACGAAAGGCTTGATAATAGAAAATTAAACATCCGTGGAGCAAATTTAATGCAGGATTGGAGAATTGCTCTAAGAGAATATATAGACGCATATTATAAAGACTATTTGAAGAAATAATGAAGAAGGTTGCAATTATTGGTTCGCACGGACTTTATGCCAATTATGGAGGTTGGGATCAACTTGTGAAAAATTTGGCTGAAAGAAAATCAGATGATTTTGAATATGTAATTTTTAATGCGGCAGAATCTCCAAAAGATATTATTCCACCTAAGGGAGTTACCGTTAAACGTATCGAATTGAAAGCTTCCGGATTTCAAGGGCTATTCTTTGATTTCTGGTCTATTTTGATTTGCTTTAGGAAAGTTGATACGATGCTTTTATTAGGTGTACAAGGAATGCCAATTTTACCTTTTCTCCGGCTTTTAAAAAAGTTAAATATTGTTTCAAATGTAGGTGGCATAGAATGGGAAAGACCAAAATTTGGTTTTTTCTCAAAACTGTATTTAAAATTTTGTTTCAATTTAAGCTTCAAGTATTCAAAATACGTAATACTCGATAATCAACATTATACTAAATTTTTACCTAAACAGAAGAAAGCTGAAGTGATGATTTTACCTTACGGGGGAGAAATTGACAATAGTTTAGAGCTAACCGTAGATTTAGAAAAGAAATATCCATTTATTAACCAAAAATATTTTTTATCTATAAGTCGATCATTAAAGGATAATATGATAGCTGAATTGTGTGAAAGCTTTTCAGAATCGGAATATCAATTAGTTTTAATTTCAAATTTTTCAAAGTCACCTTATGGTAACAATGTATGGACGAAATATTCTGATAAACCCAATATAATACTGATAGATGGGTTATACGATAAAGCTGAATTAGACTTTGTTCGTCGAAAATGTAAGGGATATATTCATACTCATACACTGTGTGGTACTGCACCGTCATTAGTCGAAATGATAATTGCTCAACGACCAATAATTTCGATGGACAATCCCCAAAATAGATTTACTTTACAAAATCAAGGCTTTTTCTATTCAGATTTTTCTGAAATTCAAAAAATGCTCAAAGAAAAATCAGATTTGTTAGAATTTGTTCCTTTGTTAGAATTATGTAATAAATATGATTGGAATAGTATTATAAAAGAATACGAAAATTTATTTTAAATACATGAATAATTTTTAGAAATTGAAAAGAAATTACTGAATATGGGAAAAACAACTTGTCATTATTTAACAACATGATACAGTCTCGAGAGTTATTAGCTATTATATCGATATGTTTTATGTCGTTTACTAATGTTTTAAATGGACAATCTAATTCAGTGAAGTCTTTAATTAGTAAAAATATTAACTCAGACACTAGCAACATAGATTTAGTGAAAATATGCAAGTGGAAAAATGATGCTTCTACATGTGTTAACTTTTCATTTGATGACAATAATCTATCTTCCCTAAAAATATCACAAATATTTGATTCCTATGGGTATAAATGTACCTTTTTTGTAATTTCTTCGTATATGTATGTTGATAGTCTTAAAGACATATGTTCCAGAGGAAATGAAATAGGAAATCATACGTATTCGCATTTAGATTTGTCCCAACTTGACAGTTCACAAGTTAGTTTTCAAGTTCGTAAAGGAAAAGAGTTAATTGAAAATACTTTGGGTATTAAATGCGTTAGCTTTGCAGAACCTGGTCATAGTAAGACTCAGTTAAGCATTGCTATTGAACAACAGTATGAATTATTTGATAGAGATTATTCTGAATATTCTAGTCCTGTATATAGTTCTTTAATATCTACATCCAAAATTAGTGGGATAACAAATTATATAAAAACTGGTATTAAAAATGGTAACAGGCTGCTTTTGGATGGACATGGTATTGATGGAGATGGATATAGTCCTATAACAAAAGAATTTTTAGTTCAAACCTTAGATTCTCTTAAAAAATACTCAAATGTAAATAATATATGGGTGACCTCATTAAAAGAAGGTGCTCAGTACGAAAACCTTTATCATGAGATTAAACTAAAGAAATCATTTCAAAATGACACTTTAACTCTTTCATTTGAAAATTATAATAAGGAAAAATACAAAGACTTAGACTCTTCGTTAATTAGTGTTGAAATTCCGTTTGAATATTGCAATGATATATCATGTTTAACTAAATTTGTTGATGTAAAGAAACTTCATGATAAATTTATAATTACCACAAACATTAAGAATGATACTAGTTTGGTTGTTTTGTTAAAAAAAACAGAAGACCAAAATGTGTTAATTGCAAATGTAATAGCAGATTCTTTAATAATTTATCCAAATCCAACGAGAGATTTCTTAAACTTAAAAAGCGATGATGATATTTCATTGATTGAAATTTACAACCCGGAAGGAAAACTAATACTGAGAAGAATAACTAATGTTCAAAAAATAGATATATTGAATCTTCCATCAGGTTTGTATTTTATAAAAATTGAAACGGGCTATAAAAATAATAAAATCGTTCATAGAAATAGATTTATAAAAATATAGTTTTAATTGTTATCAATATTATAAAATATAATTACATTTACAGACGTAAAAATCTCAAGAAATATCATATTTGTTAATGAATTTAAAACCTGAGCAAAAAATCTTTAATTTGTACTATTAATTTAATGAACATCAATAAAATAAAAGTAATATGTGCGTTTTTATGTTTGATTGTTGTTGGACATGCAACAACAATTACTGTTAATGTTCCTGGATCTCTAACTAATTTACTTTCCATAAGTGATAAAGTAAGTATTACAAATCTTACAATATTAGGAAACATTGATGCCAGAGATATAAAATGTTTGCGCGATGAGTTCACAAAACTCATAGTTTTAGATATTAGTTCAATAACAATACAACCTTATACAGGTGTAGGTGGAACTACTTCCGATCTGATTTATCCGGCAAATCAAATACCCGATTATTCATTCAATAATTCAGGAAACGGAAAAACCTCCCTTATAAGCATTACTTTACCCGATTCCATTACAACAATTGGTAATTACGCTTTTTCAAATTGTTCCGGACTTACCAAAATAATAATTCCTAAGCAAGTAACTTTAATCGGAATACATGCATTTTCAGATTGTTTAGGATTGACAGGTAATATATTCATTCCAAAATCTGTTACAACTTTAAAAACTTTTGCTTTTTATTCTTGTCCAGAGATAAATGGATTTGTAGTCGAAGACGGCAATAATTATTACTCTTCTACTGATGGTGTTTTGTTTAATAAAAATCAAACTCTCTTGATTCAATGCCCAATGAATAAAGTTGGAGTTTATTCTATTCCTACTTCCGTAATTTCTATTGGAACTCATGCGTTTTACAATTGCAGTAAATTGACGGGTAGTTTAGATATTCCCAACAATGTATTTTCGATTAAAGATGAAGCGTTTTATGGATGCATAGGACTCACAGGCCTAACAATTCCTAATTCTGTGAAAATAATAGAGGATCAGGCATTTGAATTTTGCAAAGGTCTTAAAGGGAGCTTAGTTATTCCTAATTCAGTAACTTATATTGGAGAATTTGCATTTTTGGGATGTAGTGGATTTACTGGAGATTTAATTATTTCGAACTCAGTTAAATTTATTCGAGATTATACTTTTTCAGAATGTTCGGGTTTTTCAAGTGTAGCCATTCCTAATTCGGTTAACCTAATTGGAGATGGTGCTTTTAGTTATTGTAGTGGAATTACAAGTCTTTCAATTCCCAATTCTGTTAACGCAATTGGAGATGGTGCTTTTGGATATTGTAGCAAGCTAATGAGTATAATAATCCCTAATTCTATTACTTTAATAGGAAATTTTACTTTTCGGGAATGCAGTCAACTTAATAATGTAGTTATTCCAAGTTCAGTAACTGCAATTGGTAATTCAGCATTTGAAGTTTGTAAAGCTATTACTAATATTATAATACCAAATTCAGTTACTTCTATTGGTATCAGTGCTTTTTCAGATTGCAAAGGTCTCGAAAATTTGACACTTCCAAACTCTGTTGCTACTATTGGAAGAAGTGCTTTCTGGGGTTGTAGTGATTTGATTTCAATTACTTCCTATGCTGGTAAGCCGATTGATTTAACTCTAAGTTCTGGAACCTTTTCAGGTGTTGATAAATCTAATTGTACCTTGTATGTAATAGCTAATTCGAAAACAACGTATCAATCTGTAGAACAATGGAAGGATTTTAAAAATATTATTGAAATTGTGACTCCACAATAAATAGACTTTCTTAGAAATATTGTATTTAGAATAAGTTGATAAGGTTTATCGAATTACTTATATTTTAGCTCGTAATTTGTATTAAATATAAATTCATTTTCAGATGAAACATTCAATTAAACTATTTTTAGTAATAATATTCATCTGTTTTTCAAGTGATATTCTTTTATGTCAAGTTGAATTAAATAGCTTGAAAATAACAACAGAAAATAACTCCACATCGAATAGTTTGGATCTTATTAAAATATGTAGATGGAAAGGCGATGCAACAACGTGTATAAATTTCTCGTTCGATGACAATAATATATCTTCCTCAAAAATATCTCAAATATTTGATCGTTATGGATTTAAAGCAACATTCTTTGTAATATCATCATACATGTGTGTGGATAGCTTAAAAGATATTCTTGTTAGAGGACATGAAATAGGCAACCATACATATTCTCATTTAGATTTATCTAAAGCTGACACTTTTCAAATTGATTTTCAGATTCGTAAAGGAAAAGAGATGGTTGAAAATACTCTTGGATTTAAATGCGTTAGTTTTGCTTCACCTGGTCACAATAAAAATAAGTTGAGCAGAATAAGTCAACAAAAATATCATTTGTTTGATCGGGATTATTCCGATTATTCTGTTCATCAATATAAACCTTTAATATCGAATTCAAAAATTGAAGGAATAATATCCTATATAAATGCTGGAATTGATAATGGAGATGTATTACTTTTAGTGGGTCATGGTATTGACGGAGACGGTTATAGTCCAATTACATCAAATCTTTTAATTCAAATACTTGATTTTGTAAAAGAAAATACTAAATCAAATGATTTATGGGTCACAACATTAAAAGAAGGTCTTCAATATGAAAATCTTTACCATGAATTAACTTTAATAAAAGAATTAAATGGCGATACAGTTAAATTAAATTTTATAAATTATAATAAGGAAAAATATAAAGACTTAGAATCATCCCTGATCAGTATAGAAATACCTT
>Ga0302215_10001694_pt1 | contig 15554 bp, 17 predicted proteins | sample II_Fen_N3_1_FD_194580 | JGI IMG/M metagenome (GOLD analysis project Ga0302215, IMG submission 194580) | Peat permafrost microbial communities from Stordalen Mire near Abisko, Sweden - II_Fen_N3_1 | ecosystem: Environmental > Terrestrial > Soil > Wetlands > Permafrost | place: Sweden: Abisko...
AGTATTACATTTTTTATAAAATAAAGTCTATGATACTGTTGGATACTTCTGTTGGAGAAAACGTGTTTACTGGGAAAAAACGTAAAAAGATTGAACTACTGACTTATGTAATGATAGGATTCGTTCTTATACTAACATTATTCGGCTGCATTAATATTTATAAGAGTTGCCAAATAATAAATACCCAAGCAAACGCTAATTTTATCTACCTCACAAAGAGTATTAAGCAGAGCGAAAACAATTATTTTCACGATGCCGAAGAAGAGGCAAAGCACTGTAAAAAAGCAATAGAGCTCACCATTAATCTTCAAGAGCTCAACAAAATTGCACCGAATGTGCATAAATATAACAAATATAAAATCCCATACATAAGTAACTATTTCAACTCAATAGTCTCGCCTTTGCTGTTATATTCTACTAACCACATGCAAGGCTTAGTCAGCATATATTTCACTTTTGATAATAAATTTCTCATTCATAAAGACGTTTTGGGACTATGGTACGCAGATCCAAAACTTAATGGCAATTTTAAATTCACGGACAATGGACAAGTAACGGATATGTATCCTCAGAATAGGCCCGGACTTGAGTGGTATTATGCACCGAAAACGCTCAAAAAAGGAGTTTGGAGTGCTCCATATATTGATAATGATATAAAAATAGATATGATTACCTACTCAACCCCCGTGTATTCCGGCAAAAAATTCCTTGGAATAATGGGCGTCGATATTTCAATGGATAAAATAAAAGATTATATTTACAAGTTTAAAATATACAAGACGGGTAAGGCATACTTAATAGACAAAAGTAATCAAATTATATTCGCAAAAAATTATAAAGCTTTGACGAGCACCAGCGAGATTGATAAGAATCTTTTTCATTTTTTAAATTCTTATTCGACCAAAGACGGAATAAAGTTAAAAACAGATGAAATCAAATTTCTCAAATCGGGGGCATCAAAAATATTCACGGTGACTCAGCTTTATAACGGCTTTATTCTTGCACTGGAAGTCCCCACAGCTGAACTATACGCTGAAACTATTAAACTTATCACTCTTACGTCAATTTTATTGTTATTAGCTGTAATTATAGTATCATTAATCACAATAACCGCCAACAAAAAAATTAAAAAAATCAACAACGAACTAATGCACAAGGAAAAATACACAAGAACAGTTTTAGATAACATTAAAGACGGAATAATAACCATTAACGATGATTTTGTCATTGAAGATTTCAATCCTGCAATTGGAACTATTTTCAATTATTCCTTATCAGAAATTGTTGGAAAGAAACTCGATTTATTAATGCATTATGAATGTGATAACCAAGAGAAAAAAATCTGCCTGTCAAAAAAAGAAACTTCTGGACTAAGAAAAAATGGCGAAGAATTCCCTATTGAAATAGATGTAAGTGAAATCAATTTTGAAAATAAAATTTTGACTTTACTTGTAATTCGAGATGTTACCGAACTAAAAAAAGTTGATAGGATGAAAAATGAATTTATTTCAACTGTCAGCCATGAGCTCAGAACCCCTTTAACCTCAATAAAAGGTGCTCTTGGATTGGTGGCCAGCGGAGCCATCGGAGAACTTCCTGAGAAGATAAATAAGATGCTTAACATTGCTGATACAAACTGTACAAGACTTGCTAATCTCATAAACGACATACTAGATCTTGAAAAAATTAACGCCGGTAAAATGGAATTTGAATTTGAAGAGCTGGAAATTAACGAAATTTTAAAGCAGTCACTTGTTCTAAATCAACCATATGTGGATCAATATGGTATGAAAATTAAAATGATTCAGTGTGCAGAAAAAACTTACGTAAGCGCAGATAAAAACCGATTGTTACAAGTAATTTCAAATTTAATATCCAACGCTGTGAAATTTTCAAATCCTGGAGGAGAAATATTAATAGTTGCCGAAAGAGAAAATGATATAGTTAAAATCTCATTTGTCGACAAGGGGATTGGCGTCCCTGAAAGCTCAAAACATAAAATATTTCAGTCTTTCTCTCAAGTAGATTCCAGCGACACAAGATCAAAAGGCGGCAGCGGGTTAGGGCTTAGCATTTCCAAAATAATAATTACAAAAATGGGTGGAGAAATTGGTTTTGAGTCTGTTGAAAACAAGGGCAGCACGTTCTTCTTTATTCTGCCTAGAACAAATAAACCATAGTGAACGAATCTGATAGAATAGAAATTGATAAGTCTACCGTTTACAACAATTTCCCTCGGACAGCTTTGACTGCTAATTGAACTCTGTCCTCAACTCCAAATTTTTCTAGAATTGAAGACACATGCGCTTTTGCTGTATGCACACTAATAAAAAGTTCTTTAGCAATTTCCGTATTACTCTTGCCGAGAACAACAAGTTTTAGAACTTGGGTCTCTCTTTCTGAAATATATTTTTTTGTTTTTTCATATTTAGAAATGAACCAGTCTTCTAATGCGGCATTTTGGGGGATTCTATAATCTAATCCTAATTCCGCTAATTGAAAATTTGCATAGTACACTGAAAATAATAAATTTGAAAAAATAACCAATAGATCCGTAATCGATTCCATTTCCTCAGTAGACAAAACTTTTAAGCTTCTGGCTTCTTCGAAATATGCTTTATCATTAATTTCAAATTTTTCAGCAAGTGACTTAAGATGTTCTTCTGCCATAGGCTCCGTAAGCACCTGCCCGCCCGTGGTACATCCCAAATATTTGCCGTCTATAATAATTGGCAACACGAACATCGTTAACCCTGCGTGACATTTTGAAATTACTACATTCCCCGTTTCTATGGCCGTTTCTTCCATTTTCTTATGGCAACTCTCACAAGAACTGTACCCTTTGGGGCTTCCAATTATGTACTTACAAAAGGACGTACTGTAACTCGGGTCCGTTATCCACTGTGAATTATAAATATTTATAAGAGAAACGCCCATTGTTTTGGAAAAGAAATCCTGCATGCTTTGCAAGAATTTTTTATCGATTATATCAAACAACGTTATCTTTTTAATTTTTGAGTTGGTGTTTTTTTCCTTTGGCATATATCACCTTTATTTTATGGCTTATATCTTGCTGATTAAACTTATAATAATATGAACAATTTAAGGTAATTATATATAATTTCACACAGTTTCAGCCTGTATAGAACATTCAAACAGATGAAAAACTTTGAATAGCAACCATAAAGTCGTAAAAACCTTGCGTTTGAAAATTGAACATGTTACAAATGAGAAAAGCTCAAGTGTGGTTTAATAAAATAAATAGGAAGTTATATATGAAAAATTTGTTTTCATCGAATACGCATCAAAAATCAAGAGGGTTTACGCTGGCAGAAGTACTTATAACGCTCGGTATTATTGGTGTTGTTGCAGCAATGACAATCCCAATATTGATAAACAACTATGAAAAAACTCAATGTCTTACCGCTTTAAAAAAATTCTATGCCACATTCCAAGCTGGAATAAAAACTTATATGGTGAATCAAGATTGCAGCGACCTAACCTGTACAAGTATTTTCAACGGGCAAGGAACTGGCATAGAACCCGCAGTCACGGCTGCGCTTGCAAGCGCATTTAAAAACTCCAAAAAATATCCATACAATGATCCATCGCTTGTCGCTTTATACACAAAATATTTAAATTATAACAACGAAGGCTCCTTCATTGATTTCGACGACAGCAACTATGCCACTTATGGGATTGACAATTTCCTTATCAAAATTGTTGATTCTAATGCAGGAAATTGTACAATCGGGATAAACGATGCGAGTGATTCAAAACTAAAAGGTTACTGTGCACAGCTTCATGTAGACGTAAATGGCATAAAACCGCCCAATCGATTTGGCCGAGATACCTTTCTTTTTATGCTTGGAAATGACGGAATACTTTACGCAAATGGCGGTGTAGAAGCTGAAAAGTTAATCACAGTAAACACTGGTAGCGTTGGAGAGGTCGATCGTTGGACAAGTAACGTAATCAATTGCGGAACATCAGGTAGCTCCGTTATTGCAAAAAATACAGTACAAGGGTTCCTCTGTGCTGCTCGCATCATTGAAGAAAACTGGCAAATGAATTATTGATTTATTGCCCTCAAAAGTTCCATTATTGCAAAGTAGTGCATAACGGCACCGCCAATTACAAACAGGTGCCAGACGAAGTGCATGTAACGGCTTTTCATCAAGTAAAAAGCGCATCCGAGCGAGTAGAAAAGGCCACCAGCAAGCATAAGCCAAACAGTTAAATGACTTGCCATCCAAACATTGTAAATAAAGAACAAAGAAAGCCATCCCATAATCAAGTACAACGCAGTCGACAGACGTTTGGATTTAACTGTTGTACAATAAACCACGATACCCGCAATTGCCAAGCCCCAAATCAGAGCAACCAAAACAAGGCTGAGCGGAAATTTTACCGTGAGCATCAAAGCCGGCGTGTACGTTCCTGCAATTAGCATATAAATTGCCGAATGGTCTATCTTTTGAAAAAATCTAACCGCTTTTTCGTTTTTCATTGAATGATAGAAAACAGAAGACATAAACAGCAAAAATAAGGTGCCGCCAAATACTGCTGTGGACGCAGCCTGAAGCTTAGTTTTAGACGTTTCCATCAACATGACAATTGCGTATATTGACATTAAAGCAGCTAATAAGTGCGTAAAAACATTCGCAAATGTCTCTCCTGGGGTGTATTTTTTTATTTGGGTCATAATTCATTCCTTATTTTTTCGTCAAGGAGATTATAGCACTAAATAAATATCACAGGAGTCAGTAAGGTGGGTAAATTTTTTATTTTTTATACTACAATAATATTGTAGGCATTAAAAAAGGAGAAAATATGTATCAACTTTATGTCATAGACGAATCGGCTTTTGATTCAAAAAAATTAATAGGCGAATACAGCAGTATCGACAGCACACGCGCAAGACTGGAAAAAGAATTTGCCAAAGACAAAGACACTAAATACATCATTGAGCAGACAACTGGCCACGTTGACGGATTGGGTAACTTAATCGCAGACCTTTACGAAGAAAATTAATTTTAGCTTACTAATTATGTCCTTTCTGGGGTGGTTTTATTCTTGTCTTTGCTTTATTAATAAAAATAGCGTTTTGGTTTAATAAAGGAGACGGCTTATGAAAAAAAGTTTTGCAACTTTATTACTGTTTATATTTTTGGCAATCCCGTGTTTTTGTGAAGAATTCACTTTAGGCATGGTTCAGCAGCGAATCCATACTGGGATGTCTCAGGGTGAAGTCGTTTCATGCCTGGGGGCACCGAATATGGTTAATAAGGGTGCCGAAGGCTTGGAAACTTGGACATATAACAAGATCTCTCAAACGACACAAGAAACTTACAACAAAAAATGGTACTTTTTCTTTCTATTCGGAAAACGCAAAGGCTGTCAAAAAACTGAAACCAGCCAAAAATCAATAACGGTTGTTTTGAGTTTTGACGAACAGTGTTGTCTAGAAAACATTATGTATAAAACGAGCAGTTATTAAAATGTAGTCAAATCGGCCTATTTAAACTAGCAAAAAAAATTCTTTACGTGTTTTAATAAATATTATGAATGTGAATTTTAACCCAGCTTTCAAGGCACAATATAAATATTCAACCAATAAGCAATTGGCGCAGCCGAAGTTTGACACGGTTTCTTTTGGTTCTACAACGCGTATTGGCGGGCCCGGGCGTCAAAATACAACGGCCGTCCGAGATGACTTAGACTGGGGCGGGCTTGCTGAAAGAATAATTAATGATTATAAAAACAAATCCAGAGTTAACATATTTTCCTTTGCATGCTCAGACGGCACAGAGCCTTATGCGGTTGCGATTAATTTATTAAAAAAAATCGAGGAAGAGCAACACAAATTATACATCGTCTTCAAAAACAAACAAACCATGCAACAACAAAAAGAAAAATTCTTACCGATATATGCCTCAGACATAGATCCGTTTATGATAGAAAATTGCTGTGAAAGCGGGCTTCTCGGGCTTTATCCCAAGGATGTAGAAAAACTGGGACAAAAAAATTTGGACAGATTTTTAACAAAGACCGACAAAGCTCTTACTTGCCCTCCACAATGGGGAGAAAAGGGCGACGAAATACGAAACTATCAGATTAGTGATGAATTAAAAGAAGCCGTTAAATTTAGGGTCGGAGATATGTTGAAGGATATTCGAACCATAAAAGATGAAGGAAACTCGGTCGTAATGTGCAGAAACGTCCTGCCTCATTTGGGATTTATGTATCACGAAGTAGTTACATCAGTATCAAGAGCATTAAAAAAAGGCAGTTTATTCGTTATCGGCGACTATGACACCAAAGAAATACCTGGCCTAAAAAACACTCTTGAGATATACGACTTCAAGGAAATCCAAAGAAACGTTTTCAGAAAAATAAGAGATTTTTGACAAAATAAAGTTTAATACTTCGTTTGGGTAAGCTCGTAATCGCCTTTGTTGTTTTTTGTCAGCATAAGTTCGTTGTCCTCTTCTTCAGGCAGTACGTAGGTTTTGAGTCCGCCGTGGATGTATTTTGTCAATTCCTTAAAATCGTCTTCCATAAAATTTATGCATCCGTGTGACATTCTATTGTTTGCCAAATTCCCGTCGTAAAATTTCTTAAGCCTGTCCTGAGCTCGAAATTTCGGAACCTTGTGCAGAGCCACCACTTTTTTTGTGTCCTGCGGCTTGTTCGCTTTTGCGCCCAGCGAAAGCGTTATGTCCCCGTATGCAGATTTGTTAAATACGTTTGTTATAAGAGTGAACTCTCCTGCTGGCGTCGTGTTCTTCGCCTTACCAAGCACCCCTCTGGTATCGTTGAAATCGTCGCCTATTTCTCTTCCGACCCCTATTTCAAAGCGGTTTATTTCTATGCCGTTTTTGTCGTAGACCGTTGCAGAGCAGTCTTTTTTGTTGATAATCACGTAATTATCTTTCGAATTGTACCTTGCCCAGGCCTTTACTTTAGCTTCGTCATCGTGCATAGAATTAATTTCAGCCACTTTATCGGCTAAAACATCCTTTGGGGTCTCTTTTTTTATATCAGTTTTTATTTCCAATTTTGCAGGCGTAGGTAACTCTTGTAAGGAAATATCATCATCCAAATCATCAAAAAGTTCCAGCGCAAAAGCCCCTGTCGAGGTCATAGTTAGAACTAACAAAATTAAAATTAATTTTTTCATTAAATATCCCTTTTTTGCCCAAATACACTTTATTGTATTTGGCATTATAACGGGAAGCCAACTATTTTTACAATCCTCAAATCATAACCCTTTTAGGCAATTTTTAGATTATTTATTTGGGGATATTTGCAAGAGTTGTTGAAGCTCTTTCGCGCATTCGGGATGGTTTTGAAACCACTGTTGCAATTGCTCTGTGGGGTTAGAACTTTGCGATATCAACTCAAGCTCATTTGCATATTTTGGATTAGCATCAAGCCATTTTTGCAACTGTTGGGCCTGTTCAGCGCTGCCTTGAGAATTATTTGTATTTTGTGCAGAATTATTGTCTCTCGAGCTTTGATAGCCCTTGCCGGAACTGCTGTACCCGCCTGAACTGTGATAGCCACCGGAGCCCTGATAGCCTGCACTTGCAATTATATTGGCTGAGTTTATTGCCGCATTTGCAACGCCCGCAGATGCAGTAATGACAGACAAAACACAGGTCGCAATCAAAATCATTTTCATAATAAATCTCACTTATTATCTACAATTATTATGTTAGTTTAAACCGCTGATTTTTTCAACAAAATGTGCTTAATATAATAATTATTTTTTTGTTGACAATGCAAGACTTTTTGCTTATAGTTTTAATTACGCGAAAACTGCTTAGGTGGTTTTTATAGCACATTAACAATTGAACGTAAAGAGACGATAAGCTGGATGAATTCAAAAACAAAGGTGTCTTTTTACTAACAAATTTCGAGAATGCTGGATTTTTTAGATACTCGAAGCACAATATATTGGGCAGTACGCTCTCTATATTGGAAAAATCAGCCCGCAAAGCGGACACAGCCCTGCATCGCACAATTAACCTTTTTTATGTGATGTAAGAGAGTCCAACCTCGGGGAGTTATTACAATTCTACTAAGGTGACTGATATGAAAAAGAAACTTTTAAATTTTATAGACCATGAACACACTGAGAAATTTTTTGTGTTTTTAATACTTTTTGAAGTAGTTGTATGTATGCTTGATGCAGATTCAAGTAAATACGCATCTGCATTCAAAACTTTTGTTAATTATTTTGAATTCTTCGTGATGTCATTATTCACAATCGAATACTTAATCAGATTGTTTACGATGGATAAATTCAAACACCTCTTCCGCCCGATGATGGTGGTAGATTTGTTTACGCTTATCCCTGTGACAGGATTGGTATTTTTAATCGCAATCGCGTTTTCGTCGCTGTTTGTCAGCATAGGCGAAAATGCTTCAATACCTATGGCGTTTAAAAACCTACCGCCTTCATCACTATGGTCAATCGTAACTTATATAATTTTCTGTTACGCAGATCCACTTCCACTTGCAACAGTTGGGCACTTCCTATCAACGCTGACTCCTAGCTTAAACCTGCTTGCACAAGTGATTTTAATCGGAGCAGTAGCGTATGTAATTTTTGACTTGGCGCAAAAAATTTACCGCTCTACAAATGTCAGAAAGTTGACATTGAGAGTGGAGCCTGGTTAGCGTGAGAGAGGAATACAATGGAAACTAAAGACAGTAACGGAAACATTCTAGAAACAGGTGATTCTGTTTTGTTAACCAAAGATTTGGACGTAAAAGGCTGCCAATTGAAGCTTAAACGCGGAACCGTAATCAAAAAAATCAGAGTTATCGATAAACCTGATGAGATTGAATGCAAAATCGGCAAAGCTCAAATCGTTTTGAAAACTTGCTTCGTCAAAAAGGCGTAGGTTTGATTAGTCACTAATTGCCTGTTTGTCGCATTAAATAAATCTCTTTTCAAAATATACTGATGTTTATTTTGAAAAAGGAGTAATTATGCGTGATTTTCTGAATGAAATTCAACCTTATCAAATACTTATCATAGGTATATTTTTCTCATTGAGTTTGATTATAAGCACGAGTATTGTCTCCAATACCCTTTCCAGAAGCGGGATTGAAGTCACAGGCTCTGCAGTTGCTATCGTAAAATCAGATTCTGCAAGCTGGGATTTAGAATTGGCAAGCGGAGCCAAAAGTAAAAAAACCGCCTACGATTATTTGGTAACAAATAAAAATATCGTATTGAATTACCTCAAATCAAAGGGGTTCAGTGACTCTGAAATCGAAATACAAAACGCCGATGCGTACCCAGTTTTTAAAAAAGCATCCGACACGGGTGATGACACAAACGAGGTTGATCACTACTATATTTCCCAAGTGTTTCGTGTGAGTTCCAACAACTTACAGCTCATAAAAGACGCTTCGCTCGATGCCGAGACACTTTTGAACAAAGGCATAGACGTAAAATCCAATCCGCCTTCTTATTTTTACACTAAACTGGGCGATTTAAAAATAAAGCTTCTTAACGAAGCCTCTGAAGATGCCAAAAGAAGGGCGAAAGCGATGCTGAAAAGCACTGGAAATGGGGTTGGGGCAATAAAGTCTGTCAAAACAGGGGTTTTTCAAATAACGACTCCAAATTCCACAGAAGTCAGTGATTACGGAATGTATGACACCTCGACAATCGACAAAAAAGTTACAGCGGTTACTCAGGTCACATTCAGAATTAAATAAACGATTACATATGTGGCTACTTGTGCAAAAGCCCCACTATGTGCTACTATCTTAGGCATGTAGTCAGGAGAAAAGCCTATGTCTGTAAAATTATATTTCTTTGAATGCGGTACGCTGAAAAGCGAAAAGCATTTATTTACGCTAAATAGAGGGATTGGAGTACCTTTTGAGGTGCCTGTTCCGTTTTTTTTGATTCAGTATAACGATAAAAATATACTTTTTGACACGGGAAATGCCCTAGAAGCCTCAAAAGACCCTAAAAAGCATTGGGGAGACATAATTGAAGCGTATAATCCCGTAATGGAAGAAAACCAGTACGTCGTGAACCAACTCAAGACCTTGGGAGTCCAGCCCGAGGATATAGATTATGTAATCTTGTCACACTTGCACCTCGACCATGCCGGCGGCGTCGGAGCTTTTCCTAACGCTCGGTATATATCGCATCACAAAGAGGTTCAGTGGGCATTTAACCCCGATTGCACGCAAAAAGGGGCGTACATTATGCACGACATTGATAAAGGCATTGAGTGGCTTCAGCTGGGAAATAAGTTCGGCGAAGCGTACGATTTGTTTGATGACGGAATAATCGAAATATATCCGACTCCGGGACACACTCCAGGACACATTTCAGTGTTGGTGAATTTGACAAAACCTATGCTTTTGACCTCAGACAGCTGTTATACAGAAGAAAATCTCAACGATAATATCGCACCAGGGCTTGTTTGGGACGCAGAAGAATCGATCAGGACAATAAAATGGATTCAAAATCTTCAAAATGAAAAAGGGGTTGAAATCATCACGGGACATGATCCTATAGCGTGGAAAAGGTTCAAAAAAGCACCCGAATATTATTCTTGATTAACAAGAATTTTACACGATAATAATTTAGATTTTCTGATATAATAACTTTTAAAAAATATAAGTCGCGACTGCAAAACCGAAAGAGGTAAAAAATGAGTGAATTAAAAAAAATATTATATGCTGAAGACGAGCCTGATGTTCAGACCGTTGTGGGCATGGTTATTGACGCAATGAGCGATTATGAAATAAAAATTTGTGACAATGGCAAAATATTGCTAGACTGCGTTGATGATTATAAACCCGATTTGATATTGTTGGATGTGATGATGCCCGAGATGGATGGACCGACAACGTTTAAAAACCTTCAAGCAAATGAACAAACGAAAGATATTCCTGTGATTTTTATGACGGCTAAAGCACAAATCCACGAAGTACAATTATTTCAAGAAACAGGAGTTATCGGCGTTATTACAAAACCATTTGATCCCGTCACATTATGCACGGAGATCCAGAAAATATGGAATGAAAAGAGTTAAAATGGACGATAATTTACAATCAAAATTAAATATTTTAAAACTCGGTTACATAAAAAAGCTGGAGACAATGGTTCCCGAATTTGAAATTTTGTCTAAAAAAATGGACTGTTCGCATATTGATGAGCTTTATTCAAAAGTCCACACCATTTCTGGCACGAGCGGAATGTACGGATTAAAAGATTTAAGTGATTTTTCTACTGATTTTGAGATATACTTAAAAGAAATTAAGAACGACCCAAATTGCTATAATGAAGTTATACTAAAAGAAAAACTAACTAATTATATTAAAAATGTCGAAAAGATTGTTAAAGGAGACAATAATGGTTAAAGTAGTGTTGGCAGATGATGAAGAATTTGTTAGGTATTTCCTTAAGTCTGTTATGGAATCGCTATCTTTTGAGGTCGTTGCCGAAGTTGAAAAGGGGGACGAACTTCTTCAAATCATGCATCAACAACAGCCCGACATTTTGCTTTTAGACATAAATATGCCCAATCTTACAGGGATTGAGTTTCTGCAACAACATGCACTGGAATTCCCGAATACTTGTATTATAATATTAACATCCTCCGCTTCCGCCAAATTAATCAGCGAAACTACTGTGGCAGGTGCGAGATGTTTTCTAAGAAAAGATACTGCAATAGAAAAAATGGTTGAGGCAATCAAAAGAACATGGATAGAATTCAGAGAAGAAAAAAGGTAAAAGATTAAAATGAGTGATACTGATTTCCAAAAATATTTATCACAAAAAACAAATATAGATTTGGCAATTATCAAAGATTTGTTTGAGAAACATAAAACAGACGTGTTTAAAGTTGCACTGGAACTTCTAGAACACCACGGAATAAGCGACACCGAACTTGGCAAAATCTGGGGTAGCTACCTTGGATATGCCTATGTTGATCCAAACAGCTCAATCGTCAATCAAGAGTACGTTGAAAAAGTCGGCGTCGATTTTATATTAGATAATAAGGCGATACCATTATATAAATTCGGAAAAGCAGTTACCGTGACAACCTCAAATCCAACTAATCCTTTCATCCAGGATAAATTAGAAAAAAAATTAAATGAACTTGTGAGCTTCGTTTTTTGTTTCCCTTTTGACATAGATATATATATCCAAAGAAACAGGCTGAAATAAAATAAATTTGACTACCAAATAATTATACGCAATTAGAAAAGATGTGGTTAAAAGGATATAATACAAGTATGGTTGAAAAAGAAAAAAAATTAAATTTATCAGAGCTTGTAGATGTAAAATTCCTACAAGATTTTCAAGACATTTTTGCTCGAACAACAAATGTTGCAAGCATCATGGTCGACGATAATGGGCCAATAACAAAGCCCAGCAACTTCACAGATTTCTGCATTAAGCACACTAGAGGCAGTTCTCTAGGGTACAAAAGATGTAATGAGTGCGATATCGAATGCGGTAAAATTGCCGCGAGAACTGGCGAACCTGCAATTTATACTTGCCATTCGGGGCTGACAGATTTTGCAGTTCCAATAATTGTTAAAGGCGAGCATATAGGTTCAATTTTAGGTGGTCAGGTTTTGACTGCTCCGCCTGACGAAGAGCATTACCGAAGAATTGCCCGAGAGTTGGGCATCGACGAAGAAGAATACATCAATGCACTGCGGAAAATAAAAATTGTTCCCCTTGAAAGCGTAAAAGCCGCTGCCGACTTGTTATTTTTCGTTGCAACTACAATTTCTGACATTAGCCTTAAAAACATCGAATTAAGTGAAAAAAATGAAAGAGAAAATTTCGACAGACGGATAACGGAAGCAATAAGAAGTTCTACCGATATAGAAGAATTTTTATCTTTTATCTGTCAAGAAACAGCCAAAATTTTCAAAGTCCAAAGGGCAGCTATTTCAGTATTCTCCAACCCAGAAAGTATTGAAAAGTTTGTCTTGAGAAAAGAATACAAAGAATCTGAAGAATTGCTTGGACTTGAACGCATAGACAATTTGGACCCAATATCCAGATATTGGGAAGATGCGCTCTTCGACACGGATAAAGTGTTGGCAATCAAAAATATGGCTGAATCTGATACTCCTGAATTTTTCAAAGGCAATTATACCAAATTAGGCATAAAATCAATGCTGGGAATTGGAATCGGTCAAGACAAAAAGATCTGGGGCAAATTGATCTTGTCCGATTATAATAATTATAGACAATGGACAAACGATGAAATAAATCAACTAAAAATAATCTCCAATCAAATATACATAGCACTAAATCAGGCAGAACTCTATGCGACTGTTCAAAAGACTGCGAAAAACGAAAGAGTATTAAGAGAGATAATGCTTTCTACCGTGAGCAATTTTGATATAAAAGAAGTCATAAAATCCATAATTACAGAGGTAGGCCAATTGTTCAAAGCGGATAGATGTTTTTTTGTTGGAATTGACATTCAAACAAGTTCCAATCGACCGATAAAGGATTATGCTGAGTACCTTTCATCACAAGCTATCAAATCTCATACATTGCACGCACCAAGCAGAGCTGAAACAGAAGTATTTATTAAATCCACAAGGCAAAAAAGGGTTGTGGCCGTGGATGATATAAACAAGATTGATTTACCAAAGGCAACAAGAGAAATGCTGGTGAATGATTTGTCTGTAAAATCGTACTTGTTCGCCCCAATTTTTTATGGAAACGCTTTATATGGATCAATAGTTTTACATTACGTGAATGATTTTAAACATTTTACTCAAGATGAGATTGAACTTGCCCAATCAATAGCAAACCAGTCCGCCATAGTTATTCATCAAGCGACACTTTATTCAACTATCGAAAAAAATGAAAAATACACAAGGACAATCATGGACAGTATTAAAGATGGAATCATAACAATTGATGATGATTTTGTTATAAAGTCTTGCAATCCTGCAACAGAAAGCATTTGGGGGCATTCCGCACCTGAAATCCTCGGCAAAAATCTTGATTTATTGGTCCACCACGAATGCGGCAGTCAAAGTGAAAAAACTTGCCTATCGGCTAGAACTTCTTTCGGGATAAAAAAGAGCGGCGAAGAATTTCCAATCGAAATTGACGTCAGTGAAATCCTTTTTGAAGATGAAAAATTAACTTTACTTGTTATCAGAGATGTTACCGAGCGGAAAAAAATAGAAAAAATGAAAAATGAGTTTATTTCAACAGTCAGCCATGAGTTAAGAACTCCTCTGACCTCAATAAAAGGAGCCCTCGGATTGGTAACCAGCGGAGCACTTGGCGTGCTTCCTGATAAGATAAACAACCTCATTAATATTGCAAACAGTAACTGTACGAGACTTACGAATCTCATAAACGATATATTAGACTTGGAAAAAATTAAGGCAGGAAAGTACGAATTCAAGAACGAAGAGTTAGAAATTAACTCCATCATCGAACAGTCTGTCACCTTGAATCAATCATATGCTGACCAATTTGGAATGAAATTAAACGTAATCAACTCGGTTGAAGACACATACATAAGTGCCGACAAAAATAGAATATTACAAGTAATGTCAAACTTAATTTCTAATGCAGTGAAATTTTCCAAGCTAGGCGGAGAAGTCACGATAGTTTCAGAACCAACAGATGACAAAATTAAAATTTCTGTTATTGATAATGGGATTGGAATCCCAGAAGATTCAAAAGGTAAAATATTCAAATCTTTTTCACAGGTAGATTCCAGCGACACGAGATCAAAAGGCGGGACAGGTCTAGGGTTAAGCATCTCAAAATTAATAATTGAAAAAATGGGCGGGGCAATTGGTTTTAACTCAGAAGAAACAAAAGGCAGCACGTTCTTCTTTATTGTGCCAACCATAGCTAAAGGAGCCACACCTCAAGTTGATGATGGCACCGTTAAGGAATTAGGCAGCGAAATCGAAGCTTGGTAGCTTAAATACAAGCCATTGATGTATCTTGCAAGTTTTGTTTACTGCCAGATTTATCTGACAACCAATCTGTACAAACACTTATAAATTTTTCTCGGTCTTGGAAAAATAAATCTTCCGCATGGCAACAGTCATTGAACAACTCGAATTTTTTCTTGCATTTTGCCACTCTGTAAAGCGCCTTTGTGTGCCAAGCTCTAACTGTAACATCTTGTTTCCCAGCCATAAATAAGGTCGGAACCTCGATTTTACCCACAACATCAATCGGACGAATTTTCTTTCCTATTACTAGGCTCGGACGAACAGTAATCCATCTTATTAATTCGAATTTTCTGAATGAATGACTCCATGCCTCTTTTTTCCACATATGGTTTTCGATTTTTATAAAACTGTGAGGAGCAGAAACCGCAATGACTTTTTCTACATCTTTTTCAAGTGCGCTATGAATTAATACCAGTGCACCACCCAAAGAAAACCCCATCAAATGAACTTTGGAATATTTGGTTTTTGCATAATCGACAACAGCTTTCAAATCCATAGGCTCTTTGCTCGTAAAGGTATAAAACCCAGAACTTTTACCATGCCCG
>Ga0302215_10001697_pt1 | contig 15539 bp, 13 predicted proteins | sample II_Fen_N3_1_FD_194580 | JGI IMG/M metagenome (GOLD analysis project Ga0302215, IMG submission 194580) | Peat permafrost microbial communities from Stordalen Mire near Abisko, Sweden - II_Fen_N3_1 | ecosystem: Environmental > Terrestrial > Soil > Wetlands > Permafrost | place: Sweden: Abisko...
AAATTCGCTATACGATTCGAAATAAGAAAGAGTATTAAATACGGGAGAATAAAATAGGCAGCAAGGTTAAAAAGCATCAAAACGTCGTATCCAAAGCCCAACATTTCAAGCCTTAGGCTTCCAGATGGAAATGTGATGGCATGCTTCAGATAAAAGAATTCATAAATCCTGACAAGAAACAATAGGATTAAGAATACCAGATTGATGGTCAGATATCTCTTAATCCCTTGTATCAGTTTGTTCTTCAATACCTCTCTACGACTAATGATTTTCATTTTTATGTGATCAGCTTTTGATGTGTTTTTTAATCTTCTTTTTGTCAGCAAATCCTTTCTTTTCCATTTTCCCCCATGAAATATTTCCAATAAAATAATGAAAATTGCCTCTAAGTGCAAACCAGACAGTTAAAGGATGAAAGAAAAAAGGTTCAATTAAGGCGATTACGATCAACCGCGCAACATCCCGTTTTCGTCGGTAGCTTGCAAACGTAAATTCCTCGAAAACAACCGCCCATGATGAGTAAAATACTGAAAAAAGATAGGTGAATCCTAATAAAAGGGCATAGAATGGCCAGTCAGGATTGCCCATTCCAATAACGAGTATAAAATAAAAAACACCTAAGAACTCAATAATTGGTCCAAGCCATTCAAAGAACGTCCAGTAAGGATGGCCCATCATGCCCAGATTTCCATATTTTGGATTAAAAAATAATGTCTTATGTTTAAGTAGAGTTTCCATTGTTCCCCGCATCCATCTGTTACGTTGACGACCGAGGACTTTTAATTTCTCTGGAACTTCTGTCCAGCACAAAGGATCAGGAATATAAACAATTCGATATTTTAGTTCGTTTTCAATCATATAACGCCTCATTCGCACGATCAGTTCCATATCTTCACCTACCGTCTTTGGGTCATATCCACCAGCCTTAACCACAATCTCCCGATCAAAGATTCCGAAAGCGCCTGAAATAATTAGCAGCCCATTCAAACGACTCCACGCCATGCGTCCCATTAAAAATGCCCTTGTATATTCAAGTACCTGAAAACGGGCAATTAAATTGGTAGGTAAATTGACCTTGACAATTTTCCCGTCCCTCACCTGACAGGAATTGGCTACTCGTACAACTCCCCCAGTTGCAATTACCCGATAATCGCTATTTTCCAGAAAAGGTTTAATCATTTTTAGTATGGAGTCCTCCTCGAGAATACAGTCAACATCAATAGCCGCAAAATATTTTTTATTACTGATATTAACGCCTGCATTCAGTGAATCAGCCTTGCCTCCATTCTCTTTATCGATCACGGTCAGCTTTTTATATGCTTTATTCATCGATTTATATACTCCTCGAACGGGCATAGTCGGAATTACATAATTCACCATAAAATCCACCTTTTCGAGCTGATAATGAGCGATTATCTTCTCAAGCGAATCATCTTTACTTCCGTCATTGATAATGACAACTTCAAAATCGGAGTAATGGATTGACAATAAAGATCGAATATTCTCAATAATTGTATTCCCTTCATTATAAGCTGGTGCGAGTATTGTAATAGACGGAGAATAGGGAGACGGAATAATTACTGAATAGTCAACAAAACTATTCTTCCGCATATACTTGATCGTTTCAAGTCCTGACATGATTGCCATCAAAATATAGGAAGTGAAGATTGCAATGGCATAAATGAAGATGCCATTTTCGATCAGATAAACCAGTATTTTAATAATATCGTACATCAGATTCTATCGTCTTTTGCATGAATAATAAGCTTTTTCAACACAGGATCAGCTTCAAGAAATAATGATTCCAGTTTTTCTTTTCCTTGCTCACTCAACAAAATTAACCCCTTAGCAGAAAGAATGCGAATGTTTAAGTCCGTTTCATTAAGAATCACCTTTTCGAAAAAAAGAATATTTGCATTGTCTGCCATCATGCTCAGCGATCGTATTATCTCTGTCCGATTGTCAAGTCCTTCGTTTGGGAAAAGTTGCTGAAGTTCACTAATAGGTGATGGCATGGCCATTTTCCCTAAAGCACAAATCGCTTCATACCTGATCCCATAGTCGGGGTTACTGAGTTGCTGTGTTACCAAATCAATATTATCGAATTGTTTGAATATTCCTGACATCTTGATGGCAAAAAGCAACACGCTCGGGTTCGAACTTTTAAGCCATCGGCCAAAATCAGGAATATTGCCAATTTTTTTAAGCGAATTAAGGGTATTAAGCTGACCCCATTCAGTTAATTGAATTTTAGGATCATCGTAAAAACTAAGCGGATCATCGGGATTGAGTTGAATCCATGCCAGCTGAGCCTCGATTCGAAGAATCGAATTCTTTGCATTTAAGTACTTAGATATTATCTGATTACCTTCCGCAATCTTCATCTGAGCCAATTCCCGTAATCCTTTTGCTTTCACATGCCAAAACCTGCTATTAACTTTCCTGATAGAATATTTAGGTAACCCAGCTAAATTAAATAGCTCAATAAGCTTGTCTGCACTCTCTCCAATTAAGTTAGCATGAAGCGACAGAATTTCAGAGGAGAAAACTTCACGGTTAACCCAATCCTGTAATTCCTTTAATAAGGATTCAGAAATATGATTTGAATGATCACTGTAAATCCAGTCCGTTATGAATTCCCTGTATTTATCCCGACATTCATCTTCCCTTGACTCAATATAACCTTCCCATAAACGTCTGAATAATACTACAAATGACAAGATTACAGCAAATGCTAAAAAAAACAAGTTCAGGAAGAAAATGATTCGAATAAGAAAATTCGATTTATTATAGAATTGCCGGACTTTCTCATAAAAGCTAAATTTGTTGACACTTTCTACCGGATCAGAAAAAAGTGGTAAATAATTACGCTTTTGAGGAATAACTGAAGAACCTGCTTCCGATATACCAGCTGATTCCTGGAACGTATCAGGAACCTGGATTATTCCTTTTTCAACTTCAAATTGACTGGTAGCCGTTTTTATCTTTCCACCAGATATAACTAGTCGCTGTCCTTTTATAACAGTTTCGCTTCGTTTGAGGTTGTTCCATCTCCTGATCGAGTCTATATTCACATGATATCGCTGCGAAATCTGAGAAATGGTTTCATCGCTTACAATGATATAGCGCTGCCCATAAACTGGGGCGCTTTCAATGCAAAGCACACTAATAAAGAGAATTAATAAAACAGCAAACCTCATGGGATACTAATTGAAACGTTTAGATTGATAATCGCAGAACCCAGGTATAGCTTATTATTTAGGAATATAATCTTTTAACCACCTTAGCAAATTCAGAACAAATAACTTACTCCAATATCAAAAGAGTAACGGTCACGTGTTGTGCCTTCCCTTACTTGCTCTCGTGCAAAGCCCGTACCACAGTTGAGAAAAAACCGTGAAGCAATTTTTTGTTGATACTCAAGATTTAATTTGTTAGACTTCAGATAATAAAGGGTTGTTGGATTATAAGCATACTGCTGTTCGTCAGGCGACATTCCGGTACCGATAATTAAAGACAAATAACTATCCGCATCGCCAAAATAACGTCTGACCGTCAGACTTACAGATTCAGACCAGGCATCTTTCCCTGGTGTAAGGTAAGGCCGAACAGAAAACCAGTAGTTACCTAAATATTTGCCAATTGTTCCGGTGAAGATTACCACTTTATTCGAATCGAATGCAACAAAACGCTTATTATCAAAATTAAGATACCTCATTCCAAGAGACAATTCAAAACTCGCTGGCAATTTAAAATAAGGTTCGACAGAAAGACGGGAAAATGGAAAATTCACTTTATCAGAGATTCCTACATTGAAATACATATAAACACCTTTTGCTATAGTCGGATAGGCATCAATCTCAAACTGATGCCCGTCATTACCAAACCGCCGGGCATAATTGTAGCGTAAGATAACACTTCCGAATGCAGAAGTTTTCCGCCCGATAGCGGCTGAAGCAAAACTCCAGGGATCAATATCACTATAGGTATAAATCCAATAATTGAGTGTAAGTTTATTGATCATTTGCCCCTTTTGGATGCTTAAAAGCAAATCCACAGCTGGTTTATTGGATGGATCTTTGGCCAATACCTGATTGAGCAATGTGATGGCCTTTCGCGAATCTCCTGAGTAATTTATTGCCTTGGCTTTCTTATATAGGAAAGTATCATCATTTGGATGATAGGACAGCCCTATGTCAGCATATTCAATGGCTTTCAAATAATTATCACTGAAAAGCTCTACATCAATCAGTGCATCAACGGCATCATAATATCCCGCACTCAGCCCGATGACTTTATTCAAAACAATCCTCGCGGAATCGTATTTTGCATCCCACGTGTAGGTTCTTCCCATCAAAACAGCAGCATCAAAGTAAGTGCTATCACGTAGTAAAATCTGACGACAAATTGTCCGGGCATTTGCTTTACCGTCATTATATGCAAATTGGCGGGCTTTAACAAGCAGTGAAGTTAAGGAAGTAGTATCACCGGCAGAAGATGCTTGCGCCCAAACTTGTTCTTTCGAATAGACAAAAAAAACTATTAGAAAAACCAGACCAACTTTCAATGACAAACTCCTGTATATTAGCATACTATCTTCTGATTAACAACCTCTTTACGCGAATTGACAGTTCATTAGGACTAAAAGGTTTTGTGATATAATCATCGGCGCCCAATTTAAATGCCTCAATAATCGTATCTTCATTGCCAAGTGCTGAAAGAACAATAATAGGGACTTTTAGATGCATTTCATTTCTGATTTTATTGATGATTTCGAGTCCACCCACAAACGGCATCAGAAGATCAGTCATTATCAGATCATAATTGAACTGATTAATTTTATCAACTGCCTGATTTCCATCAACCGCCACCTCAACCTCATAGCCTTCACTTTTAAGCTTATGTTCGATTGCCTTAATCATCATAAAATCATCCTCGCAAACAAGTATTTTCATAATATAATAATGTCTTTAGCTTTAAGTGTATCCATGCATCCTTAAATCATTTTCCTAAGTTCTTCCATACCCGAATTTATTGTTAATACAACCCGACTAATGGTAACAGCAAGATCATTCATACTTTCACTTTCTTTTGATATTTTTTCAACATCAGGAATTGCGGACAATATACCAACAAAAGTCAATTCAGGTAGAAGTTTATGAGCAACAAATTTTAATTTTTCATGATCCCCTAACGAAGTATAACTCTGCAATAATATTAACGATTCAGGGCAGGTTTTCAAGAAAATTTCGATAATTTCTTTTATGAAATTCTCATCACCTTCAGCCATCTCATTTAGGTAGGTCAAATCAGGCTCCGGATAATTCAAGTGGTCAGACACATTGTCAATATAAGATTTACAATTAGAATCAGCGAAAATATCGGACATAAACACATTCTTAATGAATTTTAATCCAATCACTTGCAGCCATTAACCCGTAATTTTGCCAAATATCACGTTAAAATTAAAACAATATTCTATAATTTCCCCAAAATAATTGAATTATTTATTACAAAACAGGACAAATAAGCCAGAATAAATTTAAAGCTTTCAAATTAAATAATTAAATATTTGTTTTGTTTCGGTCAAACTCCGCTCTCCGGGAATACAATATCAACCGATTAAATTGAATACATACAAATCTGATTTACTACGACTTATATTGCATACTAAATTTTAAAAGCTAAAATATTTTTTTACACAATTAATGAATATTCGCGCAAAAAAAAGCGTATATTAGCAACTGTTTTTTAAGCTGTATTAATTTGTAATTATTGTCTGTTTTAACGGGCTTAATATCAAAGAATATGGAAACAACTGACAGAGAGATTTTAATGGAATCAGTAGCAAATTGTGCTAAAGATGATGGTTGGGCAAACCTGGCTGAAGTCGGGGTTATCCTTCGCGAAAAAAAAGTTAAATATGGCAAATTGTCGAAATTCATCCTGAATTTTCCAGACGTTGTCGAAACAAAAGTTGATGAACTAAGACAACCTCCAGTAGTTTATGCCAGGATAAAATAGTATCCTTCAAAATAGCGCTTTGAATACTGTCAAGAATTACAACTACGAATAAAATCAACCATTGTTCTTACTGATAAATTTTCAGGAAGGGGTGTATTTTATGAATTTCAGAATTATTTTCACCATGTAGGTTTGATCACCTAAAGAACACGAAACGTTAACTCAATTAATAACTCCGATTAATAAAATCAGAACCTGTATTTTTCTGGAGCAGAAATATTACTTTTGTCGCTCATTAATCCGGAGGGAGCTTATCGTTAATGAAAACCCTTACTTTTGATTTTATTGTCGTTGGAAGCGGTCTGGCAGGTTTACTTGCAGCCTTTCATGCGGCTGATTATGGCACTGTTGCACTCATTTCCAAATCCGAACTTGATATCAGTAATTCTTATCACGCTCAGGGCGGAATTGCCGCTGCAATCGGCGAAGATGATCTTCCACGTTATCACTTCGAAGACACTTTGATTGCAGGTCGCAATTTGTGCGACCACGATGCCGTTACCCTCCTAGTCAATGAAGGTCTTGACAGGGTCAAAGAACTCATCGAACGAGGAATGGAGTTCGATAAAGATTCAGATGGTCATCTTAAACTTGGACTTGAAGGAGGTCACTCGAAGCGTAGAATTCTACATGCTGACGGAGATGCCACCGGGAAGATGATGACCAGTTTCATGCTTAAAAAAGTATTGGACAAACCTGGAATTACCTCCTTTGAATACTGTGCAGCAATAAAAATCATTGTCGAAGACAAAGTGTGTAAAGGAGTTCACACACTACAATATACTGATGGCGAAAATATTATATTCCTCGGAAAGGCCACGGTTTTAGCAACCGGAGGCCTTTCGCGACTTTACTCACGTTCAACAAATCCATATACAGCAACAGGTGATGGCATCGCTCTTGCATGGCAAGCCGGCGCACGACTAGCAGATATGGAGTTTATCCAGTTTCATCCGACAGCATTGTCGATTCCCGGAGAGGAAGCTTACCTGATCAGTGAAGCAGTAAGAGGAGAAGGAGCCCATCTGTTAGATGTAAACGGAATTCGCTTTATGCCCGATCTCCATCCTTTGGCAGAACTGGCTCCCCGTGATGTTGTTTCATCCGCTATATTTAAAAGGATGCAAGAAACCGGATCGAACGTTTTTCTCAGCCTCAGGCATCTCCGTGAAGAAAATCTACTCGAACGATTTCACTCGATAGACGCACATCTTAAACCACTTGGGATCAATTTATTACACGATTTGATACCAATCGCTCCAGCTGCTCATTATATGGTAGGTGGAGTCCGAACCGATATTTGGGGACAAACCAGTATAACAGGGCTATTTGCATGCGGAGAGGTGGCCTCTACCGGAGTAATGGGGGCAAATCGTCTTGCAAGCAACTCTCTGCTCGAATGTCTCGTCTATGGTAAAAGGGTTATTGAGAAAGCAAGGCATCTTGCTTTTGGGATGCCTCTTGCATTCAAGCAAGAATCAATTCTACTTCAACCGGAAACAGATAATGAGTTTCTGAAAGTAAAAAACGAACTTGCTCACATCATGAGCGATCATGTTGGAATTGTTCGCGATGCTGAAGGTCTAAAGTCAGCTCTTGAACGAATTGAGGCAATTGCAGAGATTTACAAGGAAGCAGGCACAGATTATAATTATCACAAAATCATTAATTTAACAGATATCTGTCGCATTATTACCCTTTCAGCTCTGGAACGAAAAGAAAGCCGTGGTGGGCATGTAAGGATAGATTTTCCTTTGGAGGTTGAAGAACAATTGCATCATATCATTCAGGAAAAAAATAAAAAAATCGAATACGAAGCAGTCAGAATATAATGGATAAGAGCGGATTAAACTTTGAGTTAATAAAGCATGTCGTTGATTATGCGTTACAAGAGGATATAGGAAATGGCGATATCACAACCAATTCGTTGATCCCTGGTGATATGCAAGCAAAAGCTACGATGGTAACCAAAGCATCGGGCGTAATCGCCGGACTTGCGGTGGCTGAGTATGTTTTCAAAACACTCAGTCCTGACGTTTTATGGAAAACTTTTGTGAATGATGGCGATAAGGTAGCAAAGGGAACACTAATTCTTGAAATTTCAGGGTCATACCGCGCATTACTCACTGGCGAACGGCTGGCATTAAATTTTCTGCAGCGTATGAGTGGAGTTGCCACCATGACAGCAAATTACATAGCTGCGTTGGAAGGATACAAAACCAAAATACTCGACACCCGAAAGACTGTGCCAGGGTTACGTCTTTTGGATAAATATGCCGTAAAGATGGGTGGAGGAACGAACCACCGAATTGGACTTTACGATATGGTATTAATTAAAGACAACCATATTAAGGTTGCTGGCGGTATTACCAAAGCGGTGGAACAAATTAAAAGAAGTGTATCGAAAGAGATTCAGATAGAAGTTGAGACAACATCTATTGAGGAGGTTAAGGAAGCTTTGCTGTCAGGAGCAGATATCATCATGCTCGACAATATGAGCAACAGCACCATGGCCGAATGCGTGAAGATCATTGGCGGTCGGGCAAAAGTCGAGGCCTCCGGAAATATGACAATTGAACGGTTAAAGGAAGTAGCTGCAACTGGAGTAGATTACATTTCGATCGGGGCGCTTACTCATTCAGTTATAGCATTGGACATTAGCATGAACATTGAATCTTGAAAATTTGAATCTTGTTATTGACATAGGAAACAGCCTGACCAAAGTCGCAGTTTTTGACTTTGGGAAGATCGTGCAAACAATTTGCATGGAAGAACTTACGATCGCCAGGTTGGTCGATTTGAAGCTCATCTATCCAGATTTGAATCACGCTATTCTTTCATCTGTTGCTGATGTTGATGTCAATCTGTTGAAATTTATAAAGACGGAATATAATTTATTTGTTGAATTCACTCATCAGACACCTGTTCCTATCGAGAACCTTTACGAATCGAAAGAGACTTTAGGACTCGACCGACTTGCCGCGGCAGTGGGCGGAAATTCGCTTTTCCCAGGGAAAGATCTACTAGTGATTGACTCGGGAACTGCGATAACGTATGATTTAATCGATAAAAACAACCGCTTTTTAGGAGGTAATATCTCACCCGGATTAAAAACAAGGTTCAGGGCACTTCATCAATTCACAAAAAAACTCCCTGAAATTGAGGTCGCTGATCAATGGCCTCTCATTGGGAAAACAACGGAAGAGGCCATTAGAGCCGGTGTTCAAAACGGAATAATTTTCGAAATTGACGGAATGATTGACCATATCCGGAAAGATTTACCAGAATGTCAGGTAATTTTAACCGGAGGCGATTCATTCTTTTTTGATAAAAAGGTAAAAAACACCATCTTTGTAAAATTTGAAATTACCCTCATAGGGTTAAACCGAATTCTTGAATACAATGCTGAAAAAAATTAGTGTAACATTCGCAATTGCGACAGCTATTTTACTGCTGCCTTCCATGTCGAAAGCTCAGGATAAAAATAGTGCCAGCACCAGTTCTCCATATTCCCGCTACGGGATAGGAACTCTCAACGGATATTCCTCTGGACGTAGTGCAGCAATGGGTGGAATCGGGATTGGAACCCGCTATGGCTTTCAGATCAACACCGGTAATCCGGCATCTTATACAGCTGTTGATACCATGACCTTTCTGATGGAATTCGGAGTCAACTCAAAACATACGATGTATGAATCTGACAATAAGAAAAATGGGGCTAATGATGTGAATTTTAATTACCTGGCATTTTCGTTCCCGGTAAAGAAATGGTGGGCAACCTCGTTTGGAATTCTTCCCTATTCGGAAAAAGGTTACAATATTGAATCAACTGAAACAACCACAAGTGGAATCAGTTCAACCTCAATAAAAGGAACCGGCACATTGTCGAAGGCATTTCTCGGAAATGCATTTAATATCGGGAAACATCTTTCTATTGGAGTAAACGCATGGTATATGTTTGGAACACTTTCCGATACTTACTATTTAAACTTCCCGAATGACGCAGCCGCTTATGATTATCTTAAGTCGGAAAAATTATCAGTCCACAATTTTGGCGCGACAGCCGGGGTTCAATATTCATGGAAAACGAAAAACAAAAACACGGTGACACTAGGTGCTGTATTCGAGCCTAAACAAGATATGTCATCCAAGTATATCATTCACGAAGAGAGGGTTCTCTTCCGTGGCTCCACATCGACAACTCCAATCATTGACACCCTTAGTCATGTTGAAAACCAGAATAGTGGGTTGACCATTCCAACAAGTTTTGGCGGCGGATTCTCCTATTCTTATAAAAACAAAATTACTTTTGGAGCAGATGTGTACCATCAACAATGGAGTTCTGCCTCATATTTAGGAGGCAAATCGCAATATTTGACCAACAGCACCCGTTACTCATCGGGTATTGAAATTATTCCTGATGAGTTTTCAATCAGAAGCTATTGGTCCAGAATTCAATATCGGGCTGGCTGTTTTTATGAGAACTCATATTTAACCATTAATGGACAGCAAATTAACGGCTACGGAATTACTATGGGATTGGGAATACCATTCAGCCGTTCACGCTCAACAATGAATATATCAGCTGAACTTGGTAAGTTAGGGACTACTCAAAACAACCTAATCCAGGAATCGTATGCAAAATTCACCCTTCACCTATTACTGCAGGATAGGTGGTTTATCAAGAGAAAAGTCGACTAAATATTGATTCCGGATTGAAATGAAGATTACGTATAAATCGCTTTTGGTAATAATTCTGATGTGTATTTTCGGAATTACTGGAGCTATGGCTCAGCCAAGGGTTATTAAAGGTACCGTTTACAATCCGGATGGAAAGCCTGCATCAGGCATAACCGTAACCGCAAATCGATCAAAAGATAAGTTTTTCACAAGTTTTGATGGAACTTATCAACTTACCATAGATGCAAAATCCAAGTATTTGAAATTCAAGTTCTCTGATCAGGAAGAGAAACTGGACATTGAAGGTAACACAAGTAAAGTAATCAATTACAGAAGGAATTCCAACCCGGAGAACAGCAAAGCAACAGTGAAATCTTTAGCTGCTAACTGTGAAACGCTGGTGACTCTTTACCAGGAAGAGCTTGCGAAGAACCCAGATGATCTTCAAACGTTAAAGAAGATCAACTTTATATTGAATCGTGAGAATTGTTCAGACAGCAAACTTTATGCTGATGTGGCAGAAAAACTCTATAAACTTGATCCTAATTCTGCATCTGCGTTCTCAATGGCTCGTCTTTCCCTGAAAAGAAACAATATTGTAAAGGCAATTGATTACTACGAAGCAGCAATAAGCACGGAAAAAGTAAAACGCGATAAGGCGAACTATTGCTACGAGTTAGCACTTGTTATTTACGAACAAAAAGATTATCCGAGAGCCCGGACAATTGCACGACAGGCAATAAGCCTAAACTCTGAATGGGGTAAACCTTATCTCCTGATCGGAAGAATCTATGCGGCTTCGGCCAAAATGATCGGTGAATCCGATATCCAACAGCGGATAGTTTATTGTCTGGCAGTCGACCAATTCGCAAAAGCGAAAACCGTCGATTCCGAATGCACCGCAGAAGCAAACAAAGAAATCACAGAGTATTCTCAGTATTTTCCCGGTAAAGAGGATGCTTTATTTGAAAAAATTAAAGCCGGTAGTACTTTTAAAGTAGGAGGCTGGATCAATGAAAGTACGATTGTACGTGTACGTTAGATTTTTCGTTAAAAATCAGGTTGGAAGAAATTTAAGCATTGTCACCTTAACTTTGTGTGCGACACTGCTCATTTTATCTTGCAGCTCAAAAGTTGCTTCTGAAATCCCATCTGAGCTACTCAATAACAAAAAAATACCATCATTGGAAGAAACTGATTTTCAGTCATCATATACCGATTCTGGAATTGTCAGATACTTCTTGAAGACTCCGAAAATGTTGATCTTTGAGCGGGAAAAGGAACCCTACAAAGAATTTCCGGAAGGATTTCATCTTCAGCGATTTGACGAAAATAAAAAAATTGTGTCCGAATTATCTGCCAATTACGGTAAGAACTTTGAGCGAGAGAAAAAATGGCTTGCAACAGGAAATGTTGTATTGGTAAATGATAAAGGTGACACGCTTCGGACCGAGGAACTGATCTTTCTTTCAGCTGAAGACAAAATATTTTCAGACAAATTTGTCAGTATAAAAAAAGGTGATCAGGATATTACCGGAACGGGAGGATTTGAGTCAGATACCCAAATGAAAAAGTGGGCCTTTAAAAAAACCAAAGGACATATCTATGTCGATGAACAATAGCGAGGGTAAAATTTAGATGACCGATTTTATAATTATAACGATAACATTAATCGCTTCTGCCTTCTTCTCAGGCATGGAGATTGCTTTTGTCTCGTCTGATAAGCTGAGATTGGAACTTGACAAGAGTAAAAATCTGATCAACGCTCAAATTATCAACAAGTTTTTAAAAGCTCCCGGTCAGTTTATTGCCACGATGCTCGTAGGCAACAACATTGCACTCGTGGTTTACAGTTTGGCGTTTGCCGGCGTTCTCGACAGGCTAATGTCCGGTTATCCGATGGATGAATCATTGCGTCTGTTAATCCAAACAATCATTTCGACACTGTTTATCCTTTTTGTTGCTGAATTTTTACCCAAAACGGTGTTTAAATTTAAAAATAACCAGGCGCTTAATTTATTCTCAGTTCCGGCAGCATTCTTCTATTATTTGTTCTACCCAATCACCCGCTTTTCAATACTGATCTCCAAATTTCTGCTTAAACATTTTTTTAATGCTGAAATTGGCCCCATACAGGAACAGCGGGTTTTCGGGAAGACCGACTTGGACCACTTTCTGGGCGAAATGGAGGATTTTCAGGGAACGAACCAGCATGACATTGACAATGAGATAAAGCTTTTCAGAAATGCCCTTGACTTTTCGAAGATTAAGATTCGTGACTGCATGGTTCCTCGTCCTGATATGGAATTAATTGAATTGACAGCAGAAATCGAACTGTTAAAGCAGAAATTCATTGATACCGGTTTTTCGAAAATTCTAGTTTTTAAAGAGAAAAGCGACAACATTATCGGGTATGTTCACTCCTCTGACCTATTCAGTAATCCGCAAAACATTGGGGCGTGTCTCCGAAAAGTATCATTTGTTCCCGAAACCATGGATGCCAGTAAATTGCTGGCCAAACTCCTTCGTGAGCATAAAAGCACGGCAATTGTTGTGGATGAATTTGGTGGAATTTCAGGAATGGTGACTACCGAAGACATTATGGAGGAGATATTTGGAGAAATTGAAGATGAACACGACACTCCGCATATCGTTTCTAAAAAAGTAAAGGAGAATCATTTTATCCTTTCAGGCCGGCTGGGGGTTGAAGAGATTAATGAAACTTATAATACTAATCTGCACGAAGATAACAGTTACGAAACACTGGCCGGATACCTTCTTTATTACCACCCCAGTTTCCCAAAACCCAACACAATCCTGGTAATTGGCAAATACGAATTTAAGATTTTAAGGTGTTCAAAAACGAGAATCGAGCTTGTAGAAATGAAATTGGTGGGTAGCAGTTAATATTCATAAATCGTCCGCAATATAAAAGTCAAAATTACTATATTCGTACCCTCATAAACTAAAATAAAAAGTAATAATTAAGTAACCAAATATCGATGGCAACATTACAATCAATCAGGAACCGTGCCGGAATTGCGATAGCAATTTTCATTGGATTAGCGCTCGCAGCATTCATTCTCGGCGACCTGTTCAAATCATCCAGCTCAATCACGCGTGGAAAGCAAATGGAATTAGCTGAAATTGACGGTAAGACTTTGACTTATCCCGAATTTCAGGCAAAAGTGAGTGAACTGGAAGAAATTTACAAAATGAATTCAGGTAAATCCTCAATTGATGCTCAGACCTCCGAGCAGATTAGGGAACAGTCCTGGCAAAATGTTGTGAGGAATCTCACAATGAAGGATATCTATGAAGAGCTTGGTATCAGTGTCTGTTCAGCTGAGCTTTTTGATATGGTACAGGGAAAGAATCCTCATGCAATTATCCAAAGCATTTTCCGTGATCCTAATACGGGAACACTTAATCGTGGTGCATTGATCCAGTTTTTAAAATTTCAACAATCAAATACCACCGGAAAAGAACGAAATTATTGGTTATTTATTGAAAATCAAATTGTTGAAGAACGTTCTTTCACAAAATACAATAGCCTTTTAGCCAAAGGGATTTACGTAACCACCGATGAAGCTAAAAGTGACATCAAAGGGCGCAATCACCAGGCTAACATTCAGTTTGTTGGCAAATCGTACGCCTCTATCCCCGATAGCGAAGTAAAGGTTACGGACGACGAATTAAATGCCTATTACTCAAAAAACAAAGAAAAATACAAACAGGAAAATAACAGAAGCATCGAATACGTTTCATTTCCGGTTGTAGCATCCAAAACGGACGAAGATAAACTGATCAAATGGTCAAACGATATCAAAACAGAATTTGCGACTGTTGAAGATCCTGCAGCTTTTGTAAATATCAATTCTGATGTTCCATTTGATCCTACCTTCTTCAAAAAAGATGATCTTTCTCCCGAGTTGAGCGCGTTTGCTTTTGCAGGTAAGGTTGGTGATATTTATGGACCTTACAAGGAAAACAAAAGTTGGAAACTTGCTAAGATTCAGAAATTTGAAGAACTTCCCGATTCTGTCGAAGCCCGTCATATCTTAATTCGAGTAAACACACAGGCAGATCTGGCCAAAGCAACTGCAACTATTGATAGTATTAAAAATCTCATCCTGGTTAAAGGTCAGAAATTTGAGGATGTAGCCCGTGCAAAATCTGAGGATACAGGTTCAGCCAATAATGGCGGAAGTCTTGGTTGGATGCGTCGTGGAATGATGGTAAAACCATTTGAAGATGCCGCTTTCTTTGGAAAAGTTAATGACCTTCAGGTTGTTAAAACTCAATATGGCATTCACCTTCTTCAGGTGATCAACCGTAGTAAAACGTCTCCTAATGTTCAATTGGCAGTAATTAACAGGGTAATTGAACCAAGCAGTCAAACCTATCAGGCAACCTATTCAGCAGCTTCGAAATTCGCAAGTGAAAATCAGGATCTGAAAAAATTCAATGCAGCAGTTGTCGCTCAGGGATTAAACAAACGGATGGCCACTGTTCTTGAAAACGATAAAGAGGTTACCGGTTTGGACAATTCAAGGTTGTTGATCCGCGCTGCTTACAAAGCTAAGGTTGGCTCGCTAATTCTTAGTAATGAGGGCACCCCAATATTCGAACTTGGAGATCAGTTCATTATTGCTACTTTAACTGGAGAGCAGGAAAAAGGGATTGCTTCTTTTATCGTTGCAAAACCACGTGTTGAACTCGAAGTGAAAAAAGAGAAAAAAGCTCAACAGTTGATCGAAAAAATGTCAGGCAAAACGGATCTTAATCAATTGGCTTCTGATTTGAAGGTGACAGTTGGTGAAGCTCAAAATATT
>Ga0302215_10001698_pt1 | contig 15531 bp, 13 predicted proteins | sample II_Fen_N3_1_FD_194580 | JGI IMG/M metagenome (GOLD analysis project Ga0302215, IMG submission 194580) | Peat permafrost microbial communities from Stordalen Mire near Abisko, Sweden - II_Fen_N3_1 | ecosystem: Environmental > Terrestrial > Soil > Wetlands > Permafrost | place: Sweden: Abisko...
CTATTCACAATTTCAGCATTCTGAAAAAATATTTTTAAATATTAGGACGTAATTATACGTCGTAATAAAAAAGGACGTATATTTACGTCCTAATTAAAGCAAAGGAGATGGCAGTATCAAAAACAGAACTTTTCGAAGAATTGCTTCAGGACAGGGCCAATATATTTAAGGTGCTGTCTCACCCGGCACGACTGCAAATTTTGCAGTTTTTGTCTAAAACCAAGACCTGTATTTCGTGTGATATCTCGGAAGAGTTGCCGTTGAGCCGTACAACCGTTAAACAGCATCTGAAGGAATTGAAGAATGCAGGTTTGATCAGGGGAACGGTCGAAGGGGTAAAAACAAACTATTGTCTCGATTATCAGAAGTTGGAAGAGATGAAAAAGATCATGATCGGTTTTCTGGATGAGATTGAATTCCCGAATGTTTTTTGCTGTCAGTAATATTATTTCTTTGTGAACCTTAGAGACTTCGTGACTTTGTGGCAAAAGGAAGAAATTTTGAGAACAGGTTCAATTACATCATTTTCAAATCTTCAAATTCAAATAATATGAAAGTATTGATTTTATGCACAGGTAATAGTTGCCGCAGCCAGATGGCACATGGCTTTTTACAATCATTCGATCCGGATATTACAGTTCGCTCTGCAGGAACAGAAGCCTCAGGAAAACTCAATCCAAAGGCTGTTGCAGTTATGAAAGAAGCGGGAATTGATATCAGTCACCATACTTCCGACTCAGTTGATCTGTACCTTGGCGAAGAATGGGATTACGTAATCACTGTTTGTGGCGGAGCGAACGAAGCATGTCCTGCCTTTATCGGTAAAGTAAAACATCGTTTGCATATGGGTTTCGATGATCCGTCGCATGCTGTTGGTACAGATGAATTTATCCGGAGCGAGTTTATTCGCGTTCGTGATGAGATCAAAACAGGTTTTTTAAAATTTTATATCGAACAAATTAAACCACAATTATGAAAGCAGAAGATTTAAAATTGATTGTCAAAGAAAAATACGGTGAAATTGCCAGCCAAAGCAAATCAGTGAATCAATCGTCGTGTTGCGGAAGTACCAGTTCCTGCGGTGATGTCGACTATACAATATTTAGTGATGATTATTCGGGTCAGGAAGGTTATAACCCTGATGCAGATTTAGGCTTAGGTTGTGGAATTCCTACAAATTATGCTGCCATCAAAAAAGGAGATCATGTTCTTGATTTAGGTAGCGGTGCAGGAAACGATTGTTTTGTAGCCCGCGCCATAGTTGGCGAAAAAGGAAAAGTTACAGGCCTTGACTTTACCGATGCGATGATATCCAAAGCAAATGAGAACAATATTAAACTTGGTTTTACCAACGTTGAATTTGTAAAAGGTGATATCGAAGAAATGCCTTTGCCGGATAACAGTTTTGATGTAGTTGTCTCGAACTGTGTTTTGAACCTGGTACCCGATAAGCATAAAGCCTTTGCTGAAATCATGCGTGTTCTAAAACCGAATGGACATTTTTGTGTTTCGGATGTGGTTATAAAAGGTGAATTGCCCGAAAAACTTCGCAAAGATGCAGAGATGTATGCCGGTTGTGTTTCAGGCGCCATTGATATGGACGAATATATTAAGATTATTCGGGAAAAGGGTTTTCAGAATGTAATAATTCATAAACAGAAAGAGATTTCTATCCCAACCGATGTCCTCTTAAATTATATGACTCCTGAAGAAATTAAGAATTTTCAAAATGGGGGAAGAGGTATTTTTAGTATTACAGTTTCCGCATATAAAATTTAAATTTTGGTCAGGTTACCAAATTGTCTAATTGTCGAATTATCAAATTGTCACATTAAGAGTTCAATGGAAACGAATAATCGGTTTAAAGTAAATAGCTCGATATTAAAGGGAAATACCTGGCTTAAAGGCTTATTTGGCGTTGAGAAGGAAAATATTCGTGTTGATCGTCATGGAGTAATTGCGCAGACGCCACATCCGGCCATTTTCGGCGACAAACTGAATCATTCGTACATCACCACCGACTTTTCGGAAAGTCAGGTTGAAATGATTACCCCGCCATTGCCATCCATCGCGCAAACATTGGGTTTCCTCGAAACGATACATGACATTGTGAGTCTCGAACTCGAAGATGAATACCTTTGGCCGCAAAGTATACCACCCATTTTGCCGAATGAGGATCAAATTCCGATTGCTCAATATGCAAAAGGCGGCCGAAAAGAAAAAGAATACCGCGAAAAACTTGCGCTCAAATATGGACGAAAAAAGCAGGCCATTTCGGGTATTCATTTCAATATTTCGTTCGATGAAACGTTGTTGGAGATGCTTTATCAAAACACTTCCCAGGCAATTTCTATTGAAGCATTTCGTGATGAAGTTTATTTGAAAATCACAAGGCAAATCTTGCGTTACCGGTGGCTTTATGTGCTGATCTTTGGCAGCAGTCCCATTGTCGATCCTACCTATGAATTGAAATGTTGCGATCTCCCGCTCTATTTTAATGCTAAAACCCGTGGGTTATCGCTTCGCAACAGTTGTTTCGGTTATGGAAATCTGATCGATCTTTATCCTGATTACAGCACAGTCAAAGGATACCTGCAGAGCATTGAGCAAATGGTGAAAAATGGATCGCTCACGGCCTCGAAAGAACTTTATGCTTCTGTGCGGCCTAAATTCATAAACAATTCCGACTCAATTTCTTATGTGGAGTTACGGTTTCCCGATATCAATCCATTGAGCAAAATTGGAATTTCGCCCGAAATGCTTCATTTTATTCATTGGTTAGTCATTTATGGTCTGCTTACCGATGAGCTGAATGATTTTACAACCGAATTTCAATCCATTGCGAATTCAAATCATGGAACTATTTCATTGTTTGGCTTAAATACAAATGTTGAGGTTAAAACTGAAAATGGTTCATCTGTAAATGCATGGGACGAAGCCAAACGTGTGATTCAGGAAATGATTGATTTGTATGCTGTACTCGAAATTGATGATAAAGACTATCTTCATTCATTGCAATATGCACAGGAAATGATCACCCATCCTGAACGCAGAATCGTTCACCAAATATTAAATGAAACGGATGTAAAAGGATTTATTCCATTTCATCTCGAAAATTCGAAAGACTATTTACAGCAAAGCAAACAGAACATCTTCAATTTCAAAGGACTGGAAGATATGGAACTTTCGACACAATTATTGCTTCGAGAAGCAGTTCGCCGGGGTATTGCATTTGATATACTTGACAGAGGCGAGAATTTCATTCGTTTGAAGCGCGATCAGAATATCCAATACGTCCGCCAGGCTACGAAGACCTCGCTCGATAATTATGCCAGCATATTAGCGATGGAGAATAAAGTGATCACAAAACAAATTCTTGAGGAAAATGATATCAGGGTTCCGAAAGGGTTGGATTATACCGATAAAATCAGTGCAAAAGCCGGTTTTCAGTATTTCAGGGATAAGGCAGTAGTGATCAAACCTAAGCTTACCAATTTCGGATTAGGCATTACCATTCTGAAAAGCAATTCTGACAGATCCATTTTCGAAAGGGCGGTTGATATTGCGTTTGACTTCGATTCAAGTATTTTGATTGAGGAATTTATTGAAGGAAAAGAATTTCGGATTTTTGTGATGGCTGATGAGGTTGTGGGGATACTGCACCGCGTTCCGGCAAATGTGACCGGTGATGGCTTACAAACTATTCGTGAACTGGTAATTGATAAAAACAAAGATCCGTTGAGGGGAAAAGGTTACCGAACACCGTTGGAGAAAATTCAAATTGGAGAAGCAGAACTAATGTTTTTAAACGATCAGGATAAAAATTTTGAATCTGTTCCGGGTAAAGATGAAACGATATTCCTAAGGGAAAACTCGAATATCAGTACGGGTGGTGATAGTATTGATTTTACAGATGATATTCCTGAATCGTATAAGCAAATTGCAGTAAAGGCAGCACAGGCATTGAATGCGAAAATCACAGGACTCGATATGATTATTCCTGACTATAAACAAGAAGCAACCGATGATAACTATGCGATTATTGAATTGAATTTCAATCCTGCAATTCATATTCATTGTCATCCTTACAAGGGAAAAAACCGTAGGTTAAATGAAAAATTATTGGATCTGCTTGGATTCCCAATCATAAAAGAAGCTCACAAAGCAAAGCATAGCCGAATCTGTTTGAAGCTGCAATGCTGTGAATTAATTAAAAACTGAAAAGATGAATTTTATTAGCTATTTTAAATTCTGAATTCTATCCGAAAAGTCTAAAAATGCCACGAAGACACTAAGTCTCAAAGTTACACGAAGTTTTTAATGCTGATATTTATCACTTTGAGGCTCTTCGTGTCCTCGAGTCTTCGTGGCAATAAAAGAAGTTTGCTTTATAAGTTCAATCCTTTAATCATCTATTCTGTAAATATGAAAACCCGTTTAAAATTTCTCGATCGCTTTCTTACACTTTGGATCTTCCTTGCCATGTTTATCGGAGTTGCTGCCGGATGGAGCTCTCCCAAAGTGGCTGAATTCTGGAACAGCATGTCATCTGGAACGACCAATATCCCTATCGCGATCGGACTAATTGTGATGATGTATCCGCCTTTGGCAAAAGTGAAATATGAAGAATTAGGTGACGTATTCCGCAATACGAAGATTCTCGGTTTATCACTTGTACAAAACTGGATCATTGGTCCGGTTTTGATGTTTGCTTTAGCCGTAATCTTCCTGCAATTCAATGTCGACTATATGTACGGATTGATATTGATTGGACTGGCACGCTGTATTGCAATGGTAATTGTGTGGAACGATCTTGCCAAGGGTGATACGCAATATGCCGCAGGACTGGTCGCATTTAATTCAATCTTTCAGGTGTTATTCTTCTCTGTTTATGCATGGTTCTTTATCGCTGTCCTTCCCGGATGGTTTGGATTACCAGTCAGTGATGCTGTTTCAAATATCACAATCGGAGAGATCGCCAAAAGCGTATTTATTTATCTTGGAATCCCTTTTATTGCGGGATTTCTAACCCGATTTATTCTGATTCGCGTTAAGAGTAAGGTCTGGTATCATACCAAATTCATTCCGAAGATCAGTCCGCTTACTTTGATTGCATTGCTTTTCACGATCGTAGTTATGTTTTCGCTCAAAGGGGAATACATTGTTAAAATTCCATTTGATGTATTACGAATTGCCATTCCTTTGATTATTTACTTTCTTATCATGTTTGTGTTATCGTTCTGGATGAGTAAAAAGGCCGGAGCCAATTATGAACAATCAACAACACTTTCATTCACTGCCGCCAGCAATAACTTTGAACTGGCGATTGCTGTTGCAATTTCCGTATTTGGTATCAATTCGGGCGAAGCATTTACTGCAGTGGTTGGTCCATTGGTGGAAGTGCCGGTTATGATTGCACTCGTGAATGTGGCGTTTTACTTTAAAAGGAAATACTACACAAATAGATCAACGAATGCATAAAATAGAAAACCGTTGCAGAAAGAATATGATAGCTTTGCAACTTGACTAATTTAGTTTCTAATTTGAATGGATATTTCCGGCATTTTTTCAGATTTCAGTCTGTTCACCTTATTGATATTATCGGTCCTTGCATTTATGGCAGGTTTTATTGACGCGGTTGTTGGAGGGGGAGGTTTAATCCAGCTTCCCGCATTGCTTGTCACACTGCCTAATTCTCCATTGCCAACCATCTTTGGAACAAATAAAATTGCAGCTCTTTCGGGAACATCGATGGCTGCATTTCAATATGCAAAACGCATTCGGTTTAATGTAAAACTGCTGATTACGATATCAATTGCTTCATTTATTGCTTCCTATTTCGGTGCAAAAATCGTAAGCATTATAAACCCGGCAACATTGAAACCAATCATTCTTATTATCTTAATTGCCATTGCGATCTATACTTTCTTGAAAAAGGACCTCGGTAAAGTTGAAACCAAACAACTTTCATTGGCACGTCAGATAATATTTGGTGCTGCTATCGGATTAGTTATAGGATTCTACGATGGTTTTTTTGGTCCGGGAACCGGAAGTTTCTTCGTGCTGGCATTTGTGGTAATACTTGGATTTGAATTTGTTCAGGCTTCAGCCTATGCGAAAATCGTGAATTGCATGACAAATATCTCGGCTCTGATCGTTTTTATCCGTCAGGGAAACTACATCATTGGGATTGCAATTTTAATGGCTGTTTTTAATATCACAGGAAGTATCATCGGAAGCAAGATGGCACTGAAAAAAGGAAATGGTTTTATACGTGTATTCTTCCTGATCATTGTTACGATCATGATTCTCAGATATGGGTATGATGTTTTTAAAGCAATATAAAAGAGATACAAAAAGTTTTTTTGCATTTTGGTATTTTATATTTTTGAAAAAAATGATCATGGATATCGTTAGTAGAAAACTAAGTTTCATTCAGAAATTTCTTCGTATTTCAGATGAAAAGCTTATTGAAAAACTTGAAAAACTGCTTCTTTCTGAACGAATAAAAAAATATCTAAAGAGTTGAATCCAATGACTATAGATGAATTCAACGAAATGATTGACTTGTCTGAAGAGGATTTCAAAAATGGCAGTGTAACTGAAACAAAAGAGCTTCTTAAAATTGTAGAAACCTGGAAGTGAAAATCTTTTGGTCAGATTCTGCATTATCTCAACTTGAAGACATCTATGATTTGATAATAAACATATAAAGATAATTTCAGTATTCGATTGCAGGCAGAATCCTCAAAAACTAAACGAGATATAAAATAAACAAAGCCCGCAGAATTCCGTATGGTCAACGTTTATCGGAGAATTCTGCAGGCTCAATCATAAAATTTTATCCCACGAATCTTATTTCACCTCAATTCTTACTTCTCCTTGTATAAATCGTATGAAGCAATTCATGCGATTTGTGGCCAAGAGGAGTTCCAAGGTAATCGTGATACAGCATCATTACATCCTTATTTTCATGCGATTTACGAATTGCTTTCCCTTCATCCTCGCGGTAAATAGCTTCAAGTCGTTTCGTCCTGATCGCGTCATTAACAGGGCGGGGTTGACCACCACCGCTGATACAGCCACCCGGGCAACCCATTATTTCGATAAAATGGTAAGGACTTGTCCCTTTTTTTATCTCCTCAAGCAGAACAGCCGCTCCTTTTAATCCGCTCGTAACGGCTACTTTTACGGTAATACCATCCAAAAAACTGAATGCTTCCAAAGGATTTTCTATTTTAACCTCTGCGGTCTTAATTCTGTCCAGCCCTTCAAGTGGTACAATATGAAGATTTACAGTTGGAAGTTCGCGTCCGGTAACCAGTTCGTATACGGTGCGCAATGCGGCTTCCATCACGCCACCTGTCGTACCGAAGATGTCGGCAGCTCCTGTTGAGAGACCTAACGGACTGTCAAACTCACCATCGGGCAGATTATTAAAATCGATTCCAGCATCCTTAATCATTCGTCCGAGTTCCCTCGTTGTGATTACGGCATCAACATCAGCCAGGCCGTTGTTAAACATTTCGGGTCGTGTGATTTCGAATTTCTTGGCCGTACAAGGCATTACAGAAACGACAAAAATACTTGCCGGATCGATTTTCATCTTTTCGGCAAAGTAAGTTTTGGTCAAGGCGCCAAGCATCATATGAGGTGATTTGCAACTTGAAAGATGAGGCAGCTGATCGGGATACCTGTGTTCCATAAATTTTATCCAGCCAGGACTACAACTTGTAATCATTGGCAAAACAGCGTTTTTTTCGGGTGCAGTGAAAGCATTTTTTACCCTTTCGAGAAATTCAGAACCCTCTTCCATAATTGTAAGATCGGCTGCGAAATTGGTATCAAAAACGTAATTGAAACCCAATTCGTGCAAGGCAGATGCCATTTTACCTGTTACCAATGTGCCAGGTTTATAGCCAAATACTTCGCCAAGCGCTGCCCTGACTGCCGGTGCTGTCTGAACAATAACCGTTTTCGATTTGTCGTACAATGCTTCCCAGGTAATGACTGTAGAATCTTTCTCTTTCAATGCTCCAACCGGGCAGACCAAAACACATTGCCCGCAATTGGTACAAACCGATTCACCTAAAAGTTCGTCTTCTGATGGCCCAATGAAGGTGGAGAAACCACGATGGTGGGGATTCATCAGGCCAATTCCCTGAATTTCATTACACACAGTTACACATCGCCGGCATAGTATGCATTTCGAACTGTCGCGCACAATTGACGGACTTGAAGTATCAATTATATCTTTTGATTTGGCCCCCTCGTATCTGAATTCACTGATCTGAATCAGATTACCCAGATCCTGCAATTCACAGTTTTGATTTCGCCAGCAACTCAGGCACTCTTTCGGATGATCTGAAAGCATCAATTCATAGATCACTTTCCTGACATTGCGAACGCGCTCGGAATTGGTGTGGATAATCATCCCCTCCTTAACAGACGTGACACAGGATGCCATCAGGGTTTTTGCCCCTTCGACTTCAACCACACAGATCCGGCATGAACCAATCTGATGGACATTTTCCATGTAACAAAAGTGAGGGATTAAAATATTGTGATGTTTGGCTGCTTCAAAAACTGTTGTCCCTTCTTCAACCTGAATCGCTTTATTGTTGATGGTAATATTAATCATCGCAATTTGATTTTCCATAGTTTAACGCTTTGAACATTGTAAACATCTCATCGCTTCTGCAATCGCATTGATCTTATGAAAGCCTTGAGGCACTTCGTCGAAATTTCCTTTTCGCTGTTCCAGATCGAGATAATGCATCGGAAAACGTTCATGTTCGACAGCATTTCCCTCTTCAGTTCCTTTTGATGGAATCTCAATCGGTTCACCAATATTTAATTTTCCTTTCCCTCCGAGGTATTTATCAATCGATTTTGCAGCATTTTTCCCATCCGCAATAGCTGTGATTACTACATCCGATCCACGGGCAACATCGCCACCGGCAAAAACGCTGGGTTGTGTTGTCATTTGGGTATCGGGATCAACAATAAAAGTTCCCCAATCAGTAATTCCAACGTCCGCTTTCGTAATAAATGGGAAGTCGGAGTATTGACTTACCGCCGGAATTGCCAGATCAATCTCGATCATATAGTTTGAACCGGGAACGACTATTGGCTCACGTCGTCCATCTTTTCCAAATTTACCAGGTTTCATTTTTACACATTCAATACTTGAAACAGATTTGGTGCCTATAAAACGGACCGGTGCCACCAACTCGTGCAATACAATACCTTCGTCGAGCGCATCCTGAATTTCACGTTTGTCCGCCGGCATCTCCTCTCTTGTTCTCCGGTAAAGAATATGGACCTTTAGCGCGCCAAGACGAAGAGCTGACCGGGCTGCATCAATTGCCGTACTTCCACCACCAATCACAGCTACAATCCCTTTTACCTCCACATTCTTTTTAAGATTAATATCCGTAAGGAAATCAAGTCCGTGATAAACGCCCTTCTTCTCTTCTCCTTCGATTCCTATCTTGCGTGAGAGCTGCGTTCCGGTAGCAATGTAAATAGCATTGTATTTTGATTTTAAATCGTTGAATGTGATATCTTTCCCGATCTTTGAATTGTAGATAACATTGATTCCTGCCTGCGTAATGGAGTTGATCTCTTTGGCTAATGCTTCCTTTGATAACCGGTATTCAGGTATTCCATAAGCCAGAATTCCCCCTGCTACACTCTTCTCTTCATAAATGTCAATCGTATAGCCAAGTCGTGCCAGGTAGTAACCACAGGTTAACCCTGACGGACCCGCTCCGATTATTCCAACTGACTTTCCATTTTTCTGAAAGATAAGACTCATAAAGGGTTCCCCTGAATTCAATACATAGTCTGCGGCATAACGTTTTAAATCAGCAATGGCTATTGGTTCGTCCAACTGGGCACGACGACACTTGCTTTCGCACGGATGGGTACAAACACGGCCACAGATCGATGGGAACGGATTTTCCTGACGGATCAGGTTATAGGCATCGCGTACCCGACCGGCAGCAATTAGTGCAATGTATCCCGGAACATTTACGCCCGCCGGGCATGCGTTCTGACACGGCGAGAGAAAAAGATCGCTGCAAACGCCTGCACGACAGTATTTGTGACGTATATGTTCATCATATTCATGCCTGAAGTATTTGATTGTGCTTAGGACAGGGTTTGGAGCTGTTTGTCCCAGACCACAAATAGCCGATTCCTTGATTGAATGACCCAATTCCTCAAGTAAGTCAACATCACCTTCTTTGCCTTCACCGCGGGTTATTCGTTCGAGGATTTCGAGCATCCGTTTTGTACCTATGCGGCATGGAATGCATTTCCCGCAAGACTCATCCTGTACAAAATCCATAAAGAAGCGGGCCATATCCACCATGCAGGTATCTTCGTCGGCACAGATCAAACCACCCGATCCCATGATGGCACCATGTTGAACCAAAGAGTCGTAGTCGATGGGGATATTGAGATGTCCGGGAGTTAAACAGCCGCCCGACGGACCACCAGTCTGTGCTACTTTAAATGATTTTCCTTTTGGAATTCCGCCACCAACTTCATATATGATTTCACCCAAAGTGACGCCCATTGGCACTTCTATCAATCCTTTGTGGACGATATCTCCGGCGAGGGCAAATACTTTTGTACCTGTGCTTTTCTCAGTCCCGATGGATGAAAACCAGGCACCTCCTTTTAAAATAATTGGTGCTATATTCCCAAAAGTTTCAACATTATTGATCACAGTCGGTTTTCCGAATAATCCACTTTGCACCGGGAAAGGAGGTTTCTGTCGGGGTTCGCCCCTTTTACCTTCCACCGAATCCATCAAAGCTGTTTCTTCGCCGCATACGAAAGCGCCTGCGCCGATTCTGATCTCGATATTAAAATTGAAATCACTGCACAGGATATTTTTCCCCAAAAGTCCGCGTTCCTGAGCAGCCTTAATCGACATGGTCAACCTTTCGACGGCAATCGGATATTCAGCCCTGATGTAAACGATTCCTTTGGTGGCGCCTATGGCATAGCCACCGATGAGCATTCCTTCAATCACTGTATGTGCATCACCTTCAAGCAGACTACGATCCATAAATGCACCCGGGTCGCCTTCGTCAGCATTGCAAATAATATATTTCTGATCGGCTTTTGCCGCATTTGCCATCGCCCATTTAAGCCCGGTTGGGAAGCCTCCGCCGCCACGTCCGCGCAAACCCGATTTCTTTATTTCGTCGACCACTTCAAGGGGAGTCATCGAATTCAAAACCTTGTCCAAGGCAAAATACCCGTCATGGGCAATGTATTCATTAATGGAGGCATAATCAATTACTCCGCAATTCTGCAGAACGATCTTTTTTTGATGTTTGAAAAATGGGATGTTATTTAAATCGGGAATAATCTCCCTTGTGTCAGGATCTTTATAACAAAATTTCTCTGCAATTCTTCCTTCTTTAATATGTTGATTAACAATTTGTGTAGCACTTGCTGGATTGAGGTTGCAATAAAGCGTATTGCCGGGATTGATGATCAGTGTTGGTCCCAATGTACAGGCTCCCATGCATCCTGTCAGTTTAATTTTGACTTTCGACTGCAGGTTTTCTTGTTCCAGTGCCTGCACAAAAGCTTCTTTGAAATCCTTGCAATCAGATGAGATACAACCGGCGGCATAGCAAATATGAGCAGTAAACTGAAATTTTTTCTCCTGATTCAGAAAATCTTTCTTTATCGTTTGCAGATCATTAAGTGAATGGATTTTCATAACATGATAGATATGATTGAGTGGAAGTACTCAGGGTTGTAAATGGTAAAATGAATTAAAACCGATTTAGCATCGTTTGCAGATCTATTTCAGCATCCCAAGAATCCGCTGAATTTTATTGGGATTTACCTGTTTGTAGACTTTGGTGTTAATCGTCATAGCGGGAGCTAATCCGCACGCACCGATACAGCGCATGACGGAAAGGGAGAACACTTTGTCTTCGGTAGTTGCACCCACATCGATACCCAAAACTGACTTTAATTTGTTCAGGACTTCTTTTCCCCCACGTACGTAACATGCAGTTCCCAGGCAAATTGAAACTGAATATTTGCCCTTTGGTTGTGTCGAGAAAAATGAATAAAAGGTTAAAACGCTGTTGACTTTCGACACTGAAAGCTCCATCTGATCAGATATAAAATGCTGTACTTCAGCCGGAACATAGCCGAATATGGCCTGCGCCATGTGCAAAATCTGAATCAGGTTGCTCTCTTTTTGGTCGTAATCGACGATAACTTCCTTTAGAAGGTTATACTTTGCCTCCTCTGTCATAGCATGAACACTGCAAACTTCATCTTTGGTTATCATTTTTCGTCCTCCTTAATATTAAGATGTCAGAATATATTGATGCGATCGATCGTTGGTCTGCTGAAATGCTTTTGGTTCTTAGTTAGTTTGGTAATGTGTTCAAATATAAAAAATAATTCTCAATAAAATGCTGATTTTTGTTTGTTAAATTCTTGTTCTTCAACATAAAATATTCAGTGAAAAATCAATTTTTCAGGCGTTTTGAGTGACTTCATACAATGATTATATCCCCTTATAATCAAACCAGTCAAATACGGCTGGTGTATTGCATTTAGTTCCGTTCCCTGTGGTAAATAATCCCAGGTAGATGCCTGTAAATCCGCCCGCCGTTTCGGTGCTGATCAGGTTCGTGTCAGCTTTACCAATAGATACAAACTTAACACCATCTGTGCTATAAGAAAAAGTGTAAAAGGTTTCTGATCCTTCAATTCGCAATTGAATTTTATTGGTGTTGATTGATACTTCTTTGGCAATATGGGTAATGCTCCCTAACCGGTAACGCAATACAAGTTTGTCTTTTGTCTTTACAAGATCAAAATGGTAACGGTCGTTCATCAGTGCAGTAATTCCTGCTTCTTCGTTCATCTTCGAAGGTTGAAATTCGAGTGAAGTGGTTGCTGTGAAGTTGATATGCTCCTGTCGTCTTCCAAGAAATGTGGGCGAATCAACATCATTCAACGTTAAACCGGTTCCCTTGAGTACCAATTTGCTGTTCTTCGAATCAAACTTGTAATTCTCCATGGATGGATTACGCAAATAGTTCCATTCAAATCCCGGAACGGCAGCATTAAATTCATCCCTTACAGGTTTTGCAGGAAATGGTTGGAGCGGAAGGGTAGGACATGTCATCTCAAGGTTTACGGTACCATTACCATTTACAATTGGCCAGCCATTCTTCGGCCAGGAAACAGGTCCAAGATAGGTTTCGCGGCCTGTCAGGTGATGATTGCCATTCTGCACCCTGAATGCGAGGAAAACTGCCCACCAGCTACCATCTTGTGCTTCGATCAAGTCGGCATGTCCCGTTCCCTGGATCTGGTTCATTTGTGTGATTCTGTTTATATGAGTAAGAATCGGATTTCCGGGAGCCGATTCGTAAGGTCCATAAATGTTTTTACTCCGTGCAATCGTCACCTTATGGCCATATTCGGTTCCACCCTCGGCAATCAGGAGAAAGTAATATCCATCTTTCTTGTAAATATGTGGTGCCTCGGGATAACGTCCGCCTGTTCCCAGCCAAACTGGTACTGGTTCTGTCGTCCGTTTTCCGGTTTTAAGATCGATTTCCGAAAGCACAATTCCTTCGGTAGATTGATGCCCGGTGCTCATAAAATAAGATTTCCCGTCTTCATCCCAGAAGATAGTCGGATCGATTCCACCCTGGTTGACCCATATCGGCTCACTCCATTCACCTGCAGGGTCCTTTGCCGTTACAAAAAAGTTTCCTCCGCCAGAGACGTTAGTGACCACCATATAGAATAGTCCGTCGTGATAACGAATAGTCGGGGCATAAATTCCGGCAGAAGAACCGCATTTCTGAAGCGGAAGCTGCGATGCGCGTGTCAGGCAATGGCCGATCTGCTCCCAGTTCACAAGGTCTTTACTGTGAAATACGGGAACTCCCGGAAAGTATTCAAATGTTGAGGTCACCAGGTAATAATCATTACCAACGCGGCAAACGCTCGGATCGGGATGAAAACCTGGAATAACCGGATTCCGGTAGGTGATTTGAGCCGATGCAATTGTAGAATTGCAAATTAAGAAAAACGCAAAGCATAGCAAAAGATAGGTTCTATACATGTTCCGATTGTAAATGGTTAAATCATAAATCCCGTCAACGGGAAATTGTAATTATTACATTGCTCAAAAATAATAAATATCATCCCAATAATATTCAGACAAGAAGATATATTCCACATAATAACACTATGTTTGCTTATGCTTATAAAAAGAGATGAAGTTTATGTATGTCCTATGCAACTAATAAAAGAAATTGATCATCTTGTGAATAATAAAGACAATTAACAGTTATGAAAAAACTACTATTCCTACCCTTTTTGCTGCTCTCTTTCAATTTATTTAGCCAGGAAAACTGGGAAACAACGTTTAAAGCCGGAATCAACTGTTCGTTCCTGAGTCGCGATGTTTCTTCCGCGGGTAATCAGGTATATATTGGAGCAACAGCAGGCCTTGAGCAAACCTATTATTTCGATAATTCAATATTTTCATTTCAATCAGGGCTAGAATTCGAAAACATTGGGACAGGAATGAGTACAATAAGTATAACTGCGGGAAATAGTAATCCCGTGAGCTATGGTACTTTATCGCGATCGAATGCCAATTATTTATCGGTTCCAATTCATCTTAAATGTCAAATTAATGAACGATGGGGCGCTTTGGCAGGAGCCGCATATCGGTTTGGTCTGAGCGACCGGCAATCGGGGAATTCCGCGAGTAAGGATGATATTTCGCTTGATGCGGGATTCTTTTACAAGATGAAGAATATGAGGTTTAACCTGATTTACCAACACGGCTTAAATGAAGCGAATTCCGGTTACCAGATGATTCAATCAAAAAACAGGACAATCACCTTTACTGTTTCAACGACTTTTTGGAAGAATTAATTTTATTAGACAACCATCATGAAGGCAGGAATGGTGATTATTTTTCTTTTAATTTCAGGCATTTGTTTTTGCCAGCCGTTCGATACTACACGGTACACTATACAGGTTAAATTTGCCAATGAGACGGATCAATATTTTAAAACTGATTTAGCCTGGCGTGGTGCGGATGGGGCTTCTTCCGTAGTTCTTGGAAACGGCAAAATACTCTGGCTTTTCAGCGATAGTTTTATCAGTGCTGACTCAACCCGTTCAAGAAAAGGTTCAAAAATTATCAGAAACAGTATTGGCATACAGGAAGGTTCTGATCTGAAAACAGCACCCATTAAATATTACTGGGATAAATCCGGAAAAGAGCCGCAAGCTTTCTTTCATACACCTGGGAACTTTTGGTTCTGGACAGGGCATGGGGTAATGATAAAGGATCAGCTCCTGATTTTTTTAATGAAAGTGCGTGAAGTTAAAACAGGATTAGGCTTTGAGTCCTTTGGCTGGTCTGCCGTTCTTATCTCAAATCCAGCGGATGAACCTTCAAAATGGAAAATGAAATACCTGGAAGGTCCGGAGACTTACGGA
>Ga0302215_10001701_pt1 | contig 15508 bp, 16 predicted proteins | sample II_Fen_N3_1_FD_194580 | JGI IMG/M metagenome (GOLD analysis project Ga0302215, IMG submission 194580) | Peat permafrost microbial communities from Stordalen Mire near Abisko, Sweden - II_Fen_N3_1 | ecosystem: Environmental > Terrestrial > Soil > Wetlands > Permafrost | place: Sweden: Abisko...
CGATTAGGGACATCTCTGTCAACGCCTAGTCTGTCACCGATTTTGTTTATTTCTTTGTCGCTGTATAAATCCCAAGGAAGATATTGCGGGTCTGAGAAGAATGATTTTTTACGCCCCATGCTGTCTTCGTATTTTTGTTGAACGTTAAAGCCATGTACGGCTCTTGCAGGTAGTTGAAATGCGATTTTGGGCCATACAGCCATTGAAGCAAAGAAGGAACCAAAGCCTATGAATTCCATCCATTTGGTTTTTGGAGTTTTCTTTTGAGTGAAAAGAAGCCCTGCAATTGCTAATCCGCCTAGTTTCATACCTAAGTCATTTATTTTGCCAAGCTGGTGGTCGTTAGAGTCGCCTTTTAACCCATTACCGAGTGATTTTATGTCATACGCAACTCCCTTGAACATATCAACTGATACGTCAAATAAAGTCGAATTAACTAAATGGCCTTTCGGCTTTAGAGGCTTTATTTTGGTGATTGGAGTTTTAGCATCTGATTTTTGTGCAACAGAATGATTGGCCGTTGTTGGCTGACTTTTAACGTTTATGTAATTGTCGATTAGATTTGTACTCATAATTAACTTGATACATACTTTCTGTTTTTGTCGATAACGTTATCTGTGTTTGCGTGTTGAACTTTTTTAGAGCTATTGACTATATCAATAACCCCAAGTATTGTTGCAACTATTGGCGTAAATACTGCGATTTTGCCGATAGTTTTTGCGTGTTTTGATGTGTTAGCGCCGCCCTTATATAATTCTTTCGCGCTGTCTTTAAAACAAGTTTTGAAGGCATAAAGTGAATCTTTGACTTCGTTAAATTTCCAGAATTTAAGTGTCATTTTAGGGAAGAAATTTTCCCACGGTTTTTGCATAGCCAAAGCCACACCAGTTGTTGCCCATAAATAAGGAACAATGTTGTTTACTGCAATACTCTTTGTCGCAATTTCTTTAATTCTTGGTTTGACTTCTTGATCTGAGTCCTTGAGATTTTCGCCTAGTCCCAATTTTTTGGCAACTTTGTCATAATATGCGTTTCTTTTTTCGCCTTTTGCCTCGTCGCAGTAAAGTAAATCCCAACGTGGGAATTCGACGCTTTCAAATACTTTGTGATATTCAATACTTGTGATGTCTGTGTCGTCTTTGTCATCAGGCAGCTCATAAATAACTTTTGCATATGGAAGGTTTGTGTCAACGCCGGTCATAAGCTGAACAGGTTTGTTAATTAAAGGTTTTGCGAGTTCTTTGGCCAGTGCATAAAAAATTACTCCAAGCGCCATTTTATTTCCGTATTTCAGCGCTTTCCCCTTAGAGGCAGCATCAAAATATTTGCTGGCATAGTTGAACACACCCATAAGTACAGCACTACCGACTAAATACGGAATTGTACCTAGTGTCAAAAATTCGTAAAAATTGGCATTTTTATTTCCTGTTAAGCCTTTTGCCGTGTAAACAGTTGCTGCGTTGGTTAGTTTGTCGAATGAAATTCTCGCGTTGGTGCCAATATTATCTTTTAATAAAGTGTCTTTATCATATTTCTTTTTTTTAGGTGTTGGAGTAGTCTCCCCCGAAAAGGCGACAAAATGGCTATTTAATTGGCTGCTGACCTTACTTATCATTTAAACTCCACACGCATGTTGTATGTCTGCCTTAACACTCGTAAATACTTTATTTTGCTAGGTAGAACGATATTCTTTTACATTTAGTTACATATAAAATTTTAAAATAAAAAAAGACCGATTACAATTTAATCGATCCTTTAAAATATTTATATTTAGAAAAAAATTATGCTGTTTTTTTAGATTTAGTTAGTTCAACGACGCCGACTACTAATGCAGCGCCTTCAATAAGTTTTTTGTTAGTTACCAAGAATTTTGTTACAGGAGCTATAGCTTTTGATACTGCAGCTGAAGCATCTGCTAATGTTTTTGCAATTCCAGTTGCTGCTTGCCCAGTTGCACTAGCGCCAGCGCCAGAAGTTGTGACTGGAGGTGCACTAGGTGCTGTGATTATGCCTAGAGCAAGAGCTGCACCAACTGCCATTGTTGCAACGCCAACTGTGTTGACGACAGTTCCTATTGTGTTTGTAGTTTGAGCAGAAGTTGCTGCCACTTGTGCTGCTTGATATTTGTCTTTTAAAGAATGTTCATAATAGTTTGATTTTGATTGATATGTTTTCATTGTGCAAGCTGTGAGTTTAAAATTGTTTCCAAGTTGTTCAGAATATCCTTGGCTTTTTGATTGTAATCCTTCGATTTTAGAATCAATTTCTGATGTGTCAGGTGCTTGAGTTTTATCTTCACCTTTAAATTCTGTAAATTGGCCGTTTTTGTTTCCTTTTGTTTCTTGTGGTTTGTCAGCGCCGCCAACTGAAAGTGAAAATGCGCTTGCTTTGCCAACGCCAGTTTTGTCTCCAGCCAACATGCTTTCTCTTTCTGCAGTTAAGCTTTCTAATTCAGTGTTTACCGCTTCATTTTCTTCAGATATTTTAGCATTTTGAGTGCCCATTACAGCAAGCATTTGGTATGTAGTTTTTGCATCTTGTTGCATTTTTACGCCATCAGCCGTTAACGCTTGGTTGGCTTTATTCATTTGTCCACTTAGGTCTTTACATTGGTTAGTCAAGCCCTTAACGCCACTTGCTGAGTTATTTGCTTCGTTTTTAGCGCCTTTGCCTTTTGCCATCAAATCTTTGTCTTTATCTGTTGCAGTGTTTTTTGTATCTTTAGTATTTTTTGTTTCATCTTGAGTTTCTTCAACATCATATTCTGTATCGTAGTTGTATTTTTCTAATGAATTGATAGCAGTAATTGTCATTTTAGAACCCTCTCAGTTGTACCTCGTATATATATAAAGTATATAATAGAGGTCTAATTTCAGAGTCGTATAGGATTCGTTACAATCGTTACAATTTCAAATTTAATTAGTAGAGTTAAACTCAATAAAAGTGTTTTTTAAAATTTCGTATCCCTTTAATAACGTTTTATAATCGATTTTCTCATTGCAAGAATGCATATTGAAAATATCGGCCATTCCAACTAAAAATGGTGAAAATTTTTCATCTGACGCGTTAGTGTTTTGAGCATATATGTGAGTCTCAGCTCCTGCGTGGAAAGACGAAACATTTTGACTAACTTCAGCTTTGTCACAAGCAATTGCGTGTATTTTTTGGATTAAATCATCTTCTGCTTTTTCAAACGGCGGTAAATGCATTGAGAAAATTATTTCGGCGTTTGCCAAACCCTCATATTGCTTGTTAAAATCACAAACTTCAGTTTGAATTATTTGTTTTAATTCATTTTCTTTTTCGACGCTGGCACTTCTTATCGAATAACTTGCTTGTGCTTGAGTATTAATAATATTCGTAATTGAATTTTCTATAAAATAATCAAGGTAATCTTGGCTTTCAATCTTGTCAGAAATAATCTTTGTCACTGTGTTTTGAATATTGCCACCGATTATTGTTCCAAGATTAATAGACGTTATTGTTCCTGTTTCATCAGCATAAAACAACCCTTGAGGTATTTTAGATGCTAAATCAGCAATTAATTTTGCCGCATTAAGTCTATTTATATCTTGAATATCGAGCCCCGAATGTCCGCCATAAGTTGTTGTCACTTTTAAAATTGCGTTTGTATAACTCGCGCCTGATACCAAAAGTTGCCCAAGCTTGTCCGCGTCTAAGACCAAAATATATTTTGAGTGAAGTTTTTTGAAATCAACATTTTTAATTCCGCTCATTCCGTGTTCTTCATCTCTTGTAAAGACGATTTCGAGCCCACCGTGGTCAATTATATCATATTGAGCCAATTGTGATGCCAAAAATAAAGCACAAGCCACACCGGCTTTGTCATCGGCTCCAAGTGTTCTTTTTCCGTCAGTTTGGATAAAATCGCCATCAAGTTTTAGGTTTATTGGTGAAAAGTCCCCTACCACATCCATATGTGCTGAAATTAATATTGGTTTTTTATTTTCGTTTTTGGCTTCAACTTTAATGAAAACGTTTTTGTATTCATCAAGTTCAAAATGAAGATTGTTTTTTGAACAAAATTTCTCAATCCAAAATGTAACTTTGTTTTCAGAAAGTGACGGTGATGGTATTTCGACAAGGTCGCAAAATATTTCTAACAACTTGTGTTGCTTTAACTCATTTATGTCATTATTGTGCATTGAAAAACCTCGTACTTGTACCGCCTTCGCCTATTTTAACCCTGATTGGGCGCATACATTTTGGGCAGTGACCAACATACGCTGTTTTGTCTTTGTTTTTGTAAATTCTGCCATAAATATTGCAGCAGTTAAACATTATTCCTAAGTAATTGGATTGTTTTTTGTCTTTTTCTTCAGGCATAATTAACCTCTAAATCTGTACCAATACCTTTTTGCTGGTGTTGGTAAAGGTGTATTACATTGAAGCGGTTCTACAAATTGATTGTTAAAGACGCTTTCAGAGAGTGTGTCAATATATTTGTTGTCAAGATGGGCAAAATCAAACATTATAACGCCTTTTGCATTAACTTTTCTCGCCTCTTGAATCTGTTTCAATAAGTCTTCGCTTGAACCACCCATAAATGTGATGAATAATCCTGCGTAGAGCGCTGTGTTGTTAGTTTTGTTTCTGATAACATCTTGCATCATAACGCTAGCTGTTTTGGAGTCACAAGTTAATAAAAGTGGTGTGAAGCCATCTACATAACCAAGAGCAGACCATGTTCTCCAGTCTTGTTGTTTTGTTTCAAGCGCTTTTTGTCTGTCTGGGAAAATTACAGTAGTTAGCAACATGTTATTTTGTCTCGTAAGCTTGTTGACGCGAAGTACAAAAGAAGTAACCTTGTCTTGTCTGTATTTGCACCAAATTGGCCATAGTGCATCATCAGGAGATATATCAATCGGGTCTTTGCCGTACTTACACTTAAACTCGTTGCGTGCGTATTCTGTATAACCCCAATTAGAGAGGTCATAGCCTGACAATTTTGCAGCCATCGATTGAGGATATCTGATGTAATCAAGATTTATCCCGTCTGGGTGGTAAGTTGATATAACTTCAGTTAATAATTCTTCTAAAAATTGTTGCACATCAGGATTTGCCGGGTCTATAAAGTAGCCGCCATGTTCAGACACAGATGGCACAGGATTTAGTGAATCAAAATCTCTTTTTGTTGTGTTCGCCCAGCTTGGATTCACTGCGATTATACTTTTTGGATTATCTTTGGGGTTTTCGTTTCCTACATAGAAAGTTTCAAACCAAATATTTACTTTTATTCCTCTTTTATGAGCTTCATTAACCCAAACTTGGAGAGGGTCAAACCCTACAAATTTTTCATTTTGACCAACGAATTGATAGCTTGCCATCACTTTACTTGGAAAAATAGTTTTTCCGTGAAAATATGTTTCTAGAAATACGTTGTTTATGCCGGCTGCTTTCATTCTGTCAAGGTTTGCTATGATTGCATCGGCTGAGGTTTCAGTTGGTCTAATCCAAACCCCTTTTAGTTCGTCTTTGTCAAACGGAATGGAATTAGCCAATGCTAAATTTGCAGAATTTATCGCCATTGTGGCATATTTTTGTACGTTATGCGTGTCTTTTTCTGCTTTGTACAGGTAATCTTGGGCTTTGTCTATGTATAAACAAGGTTTTCTTGAATCGTACATGTACGTTTTATTTTTATAGTAGCTAACAATATCGTTAGCTTCTTTGATTTTTTCTTTGGCGCCAAATATGTAGCTGTCTGAGGTTATGTATACGGTTAATGTCTTTGCATCTTTGTTTACATAAACCTTAGAACCAACAATTATATTTTCGTTCATCCACGTTTTCGCTTTGCCGTGACCGCTGATAACGAGTCCGTCGTAAGGAATCACCGAATCAGCACCGCTCAGTGAGGTTACGATATTCCCGTCAACAATTGCTTCTGTTCCGAATTCATTGGTATTAGTTCTTAGTCCATAAGTTGGCGTATAAATTGTCATTTGGCCCGCGCCGCGAAGCCCTGGGTAAAAACTCGCCGATGCATTATTTAAAATGGTTGGATCAATTGCGCTTATTGGATAAACCTTTTGGCTAAAAACTGTCTCGCCACTGGTTGCCGTAGTTGCATCTTGTGCCTGTACATTAGTGAAAATTTGCCCTAAAAACAAAAAGAGCAACAAAAAAATTTTAATTTTTAATTTGTTCATTATCCCGATTCTTTCTCTTCCCTGTCCCTATTTCTTAAATAAATAATACTGCGATTGTGAATAATTTAAGTCATCCAACAGACGTATTTTATTTATCAATTCTGGATTTTGGGGATTAATGTTGAAAGCGTTAGAATAGAATTTTTTTGCGGTTTCAAGGTCAGCTAGTTTTTCGTATATTTCGCCTTGTTTGTAATTCAGCTGATAATCTTTAGATAGCCCATTTTTGTAGGCATTTTTGTAATAAGAAATAGCGTTTACATAGTCTTTTCTTTTGTAGTAAAAATCGCCGAAATACAAGTTCGTTTTAGGATTTTTCGGGTTGAAATTGTACGCTGTGAAGAAATATTTTTTCGCATATCTGTCAAGTTGCATTTCGTCGTATACTCTAGCTAATCCTAATTGTGCATCAATTGATTTAGGATTTATTTGCGAAAGTAAGAAAAAATAGCGCATGGCTTCTTGCAAATATTGAACTTTATCTGGCACATTTTGAGCTTTTTCAAACAAATTATAATTTTTGTTTGCATTCTTTAGAAATTTTGCTTCATCTCCGGGTTTAAAAGTATATTTTTGAGTATCGAATTCAACAGACGCGTTCTGAGTTTCGGCGAATGTGACGTTCCCCAAAATTATAGAAAGTATTAAAATGTAAATTAGTTTTTTAATCATAGAAAAATCATCTTAATAAATCACAACAACTACTATTATACCAGCAAAATTTTGTGTAAAATAAAATTATAAATCTAAGGGAGACGGGGCGCGGATTTGAAAGAATTAATTTTTCTATTGGTTTTTATAGTTTTATCTACTGCATTTGCACTGGCAGCGCTGGTTGCAAGCTTTATTTGTTCCCCCAAAGCTCCAAGCGATGAAAAATCATCCACCTACGAATGCGGCATGAAGCTTTTTTCTGACGCAAGAATTCAGTTTGATATCAAATTTTTCAACTATGCGATTTTATTCTTGATATTCGATGTTGAAACAATTTTTTTATTCCCATTCGCAATCAATTTTGGTCAATTACAGCTTTTTGCGGTAGTTGAAGTTTTTATTTTTATCGCACTTTTACTTTTTGCACTAATTTTTGCGATTAAAAAAGAAATTTTGAGGTGGCAATGAACGTCATAATTTCAAGTATAGATTATGTTTCCAATTGGGCTCGCTCAAACTCAATCTGGCCGATGACCTTTGCAACTTCGTGCTGCGGAATCGAAATGATGCAAACTTCAGCTGCCAATTTTGATATCGCAAGATTTGGTTCCGAAGTATTCAGGGCAACACCTAGACAGGCCGATTTGCTAATTTGTGCCGGAACAATTACGCACAAAATGGCACCAGCATTGTTAAAATTATACCAACAAATGCCCGAACCAAAGTATGTAATAGCAATGGGCGCTTGCACCTGCGGCGGCGGAATGTTCACAGATAGTTACTCAGTAGTCAAAGGCGTCGACAAAATTATTCCTGTCGATATTTACCTTCCTATGTGTCCACCTAAGCCTGAGGCGCTTTTGGATAGCCTTATAAAGCTTCAAAAGAAAATTCGAAAAGAAACGATTTTAGATAGACAAAAATATATCGCACGACACGTTTCTCCTTTAAAATTTGATGAAAACGAAGATTTACTAATCGAAGACAGCGGAATTACAGTTCAATCGTGGGGTTTGTCCGGCGATTTGAAAGAAGGGCTGGCTTATGAATTTTGATATTTTTGAAAATATAGGCGAAGCCGCTAATACCTTTAGTAAAATTCAAATTGACTCAAATGAATTAGTCGAGGCACTGTCTTATTTGAAAAATAACGCTGAATTTTCATTAGATAGGCTAAACACAATCATTGCAGTTGATTTAAACGACAAATTTGAATTGATTTACGATTTGCATTCAGTAGAAACAGGCAAAGTAGCCAGAATATCAGTTTTAGTCGACAGAAATTCTCCGCATATTTCCTCAGTCGTAAATGTGTTTAAAAGCGCCAATTTTGACGAATGTGAAATTTACGATATGTTCGGGATTGTTTTTGATAAAAACCCTGACTTAAAACGACTTTTGATGCCTAGCAGCTGGATTGGGTACCCTTTAAGAAAAGATTACGTTCAATCTGATGAGCGATTAGCTTGGAACGGCGGTGACAATGACTAACCAAGAATCGACCAGAATGAAAATTAATATTGGACCTCAGCACCCTTCAACGCACGGAGTGCTTCGTCTTGTGCTTGAATTAGACGGCGAAATTATCAAGTCCTGCGAGCCGATTATCGGTTATCTCCATAGAGGGATGGAAAAAATGGCTGAAAACCGTACCTATCTGCAATATTTGCCTACTGTTGATAGAATAGATTATTTAGGCGGGTTTTTTAACGCGTATGCCTTTTGTGATGCAGTTGAAAGCTTGGCTCAAATTGAGGTTTCTGAGCGCACACAGTACATCAGAGTCTTGACGATGGAAATGAACAGACTTTCTTCTCACTTGCTTTGGTTGGGTACATTTATGCTCGATATGGGCGCAACCTCACCTTTGTTCTATACGTTTAGAGACAGAGAAGAAATTTTATCCTTGTTTGAAGAACTCACAGGGCAGCGTATGATGTATAATTACTACACTTTTGGCGGTTTAAGACACGATGTCACAAATGTTTGGCTTGAAAAAATTACTGACTTTATCAAAAAAATGCCTAGAAAGATTCAGGATTACGAAAATATTATCACTGATAATCCAATTTTTGTCACAAGAACAGAAAATATCGGTATTATTTCAAAACACGCAGCGCTTCAATATTCAATTACAGGTCCTAATTTGAGAGCAAGCGGAATTGAAGTTGATTATAGAAAACAAAATCCATATTTAGTTTACAATGAGCTTGATTTTGACATCCCGAGCGCAGAAAATGGCGATAGTTTCGACAGATACACTCTAAGAATTGCAGAAATGTACGAATGTCTAAAAATAATTTCTCAATGTGTTGCTTGGTTGATAGAAAATCCGGGCGAAGTTGTTTCTTCAGTGAAACAACCGTTGCTTAAAGTGCCTGAAGGTGAGTTTATATCAAATGTGGAAGCTCCTCGTGGCGTTTGCAGCTGCTATGTCAAATCGGATGGAACTGGAACACCTTATAGAGCAAAATGGCGTACAGGCTCATATTACGCTGTTCAAATTTTACCTAAGTTACTTGAAAATTCTTTCTATCCAGATTTAATGGCAATATTTGGTTCACTCGACGTAATCTTGCCGGAGGTGGACAGATAATGGATTATTTATACTCCTTATACATTGAATTTTTAAACAAATTTAACTTGCCGTTTCATCTTGGTGATTTTATTGCGATGGTTTCGTTTCCACTGCTACCATTCTGCATAGTCGCAGCAGCGCTAATAGTTATCGTAATTTTTTTAGTACTGATGGAAAGAAAAGTTTTGGCATTTTTCACACAAAGAAAAGGACCAAACAGAGTAGGACCTTGGGGACTATTTCAGACAATTTCAGACGCGATAAAACTTTTATGCAAAGAAAATATAACACCAACCGGTGCCGAAAAATTTATGTTCAATCTTGCTCCATTGCTTGCTTTTGTACCTGTAATGGTCGTTTGGGGATTGATTCCGTTTAGTTCTGAATTCGATTTTATGTCATATTCTGTGAGCGCGCTATTATTTGTCACAATCGCCTCTATACCTATATTGGGAATCCTTTTGGCTGGGTACGCCAGCAACAATAAATATTCTCTAATCGGTTCTGTCAGAGCCGTAGCGCAGGCGATAAGTTATGAATTGCCGCTTATATTTGTATTGTTGAGTGTCGTTGTGTTGTCATCTTCTCTTAACTTAAAACAAATAGTTTTGGCGCAAATTAGTGCCTATCCAATATGCGGATGGTTTATATTCCCTGCATTTTTAGGCTTTTTAATTGTATTTATCTGCTCTATCGCGGAACTAAATCGTTGTCCTTTTGACTTGCCGGAAGCTGAAAGCGAGCTCGTTAGCGGTTACAACACAGAGTATTCAGGGATGAAATTTGCGTTTTTCTTCCTCGCCGAATACGCAATGATGTTTATTATGTGCGCGTTTATCGCAACATTATTCTTAGGTGGGTTTTTATCACCGTTCGGGTTTTATTTGAGCGAAAAATTAATCTCGAATGAATTTTGGTCAAATGTTTTTGTTTATTTTGAACAAGTATTTTGGATTTTCTTAAAAACATTCTTCCTTATTTATTGCATGATGTTAGTTAGAGCAACTTTGCCAAGATTGAAAACACATCAATTAACAGGATTTGCGTGGAAAGTGCTCTTACCGCTATCCTTCTTGAACCTTTTGATTGTATGTTTGATTAAGGGGGTGGCTTAGATGAAAGCATTAAGATACATAATAGCTTTAATTGTAGGGCATTTCACGGTATTTAAGCACATATTCAAACGCCCTGTTACGCTTGAATATCCTGAAAAAAGAAACGAATTAAACGAAAAATTCAGGGGAGAACACGCACTAACTTCTGATGAAAATGGAAAATTGAAATGCACTGCATGTGGCACTTGCCAAAGAGTTTGCCCGTCTTTTGCTACAATAAAAATCGAAAAAGAAAAAGGTGAAGACGGTAAATTTTATCCGAAGAATTATTCGATTGATATGAATAAATGTATATTCTGCGGAAACTGTGTCCAATACTGTCCGTTCGACGCAATAATAATGACAAAAAATTACGAATTGGCAGACGAAAAAAAGTCATCTTTAACTTTAGACATAAATACTTTAAAAAAGAATTACTCTGATACTATAATTAATAAAACAAAGGATAATCGGTGGAGATAGATATACTTAAAAGCTTAATATTTTTTGGATTCGCAGGCGCAATAATCCTATTTGCTTTGTTGAGTATTTTTTCAATGCGAATTTTGTATTCACTTTTGTCAGCAGTTTGCGTATTTTTTGCAACTGCAGGGATATATTTCTTGCTGGGAGCTGATTACAACGCAGTAATCCAGATTGCTGTATATGGAATCGCTATCCCAATTTTGTTTGTATTGGCGATTATGTTTACGTCAGATAAAATCGACAAAAAAACGTATTTAACTATCCAACCAAGATTTTTCTTTTCTTTTTTGGGGCTCGGCGCTTTGTTTTTGTCACTAATTTATTTGATTGCAACATCATTGAGCCTAAGTTCAAATTCAGATTGGATTATGCAAAAACAAACTATGTTTATCAATAAATATCAGATGTTCAGTGCTTTATCTACAGGAATATTTACAAATTATGCCCTAGCATTCGAACTGTTTTCTGTCCTGTTGTTGATTGTTATTGTTGGTATTTCGACTTTAAATTTATCAAAGGAGAAAACAGATGACTGATACAATTAACTTGATTTTTGATATTGGACTTTATCACTATTTGTTTTTGGCATTAGTACTGTTTTTGATTGGATTTTTTGGTGCAATAGTTTCAAAAAACATCCTAAAAGTTTTGATATCAGTTGAATTTATGCTTACGGCAGTAAATATTAATTTTATTGCATTTGCAAGCTTTTTTGATAACATTCATCTTCAAGGTTTTGTATTTTCTTTGTTTTATATCGCAGTAGGCGCTGTCGAAATCGCCATAGCACTTGCGATATTCTACCTAATGTTTCAAAGCAAACAAAGCGTTAATACAGAGGATTACAACGGAGGCAAGGAGTGAGCGAGATATAAATGGAATTTTTTGTTAATAATATTTATACAATAATTTTATTCCCTCTTTGGGTTTTCTTGCTAATTATTTTAGGGAGATTTCTTAATGTTGTCCAGTCCAGAAGGGTTATTGCGCTAATTACACTGGCTTCAACTGCTTATGGTATGGTTTTTGCGATAGGAAGCTTTTTGTATATGCTCACTGCATCAAATGTTCCAAATTTTGCTTATGAAAGCTCATATCCGTTTTTAAAAATTGCTGATTATTCGCTGAATTTCGGCGTATACGTAGATAATTTATCTTTAATAATGCTCTTGGTTGTATCCGTAATAAGTTTTGTAGTTCAACTTTACTCTTCAAACTATATGTGGCAGGACAAGAGTTTCCCAAGATTTTTCGGCTATTTGAACCTGTTTAATTTTTCGATGCTAGGACTTGTTTTGAGTTCAAACTTGTTCCAGACGTACGTTTTTTGGGAGTTAGTAGGTGTTTCAAGTTATCTCTTAATCGGATTTTGGTATAAAAAACTTTCAGCTTCTCAAGCCGCAAAAAAAGCTTTTATAATGAATAGAATCGGAGATTTCGGACTATTGGCCGGTACAATTATTGTTTCATATTTTATGTACCAGTATTCAGATGCAACATCCCTTGCGACAATCCCATTTGCCAATATCAGCGACATCGGAACGTATTTGTACTCTTATACAAACGATACTATTTTTGCAATAATTTGTGTCTTGTTACTGTTTGGATCTTTTGCAAAATCTGCTCAGTTTCCGCTACACACTTGGCTTGCTGACGCGATGGAAGGTCCAACGCCTGTGAGCGCATTGATCCACTCGGCGACCATGGTAGCTGCCGGCGTATATTTGATTGCAAGGCTCTATCCGATTTATGCTCTCAGCGATTGGGTAATGAATTTTATAGCAATAATCGGTCTAATTACCGCACTAATCTGCGCTTATTTTGCGATTACTCAAAACGATTTAAAAAGAATTTTGGCATATTCCACCAACTCACAACTAGGGTTAATGTTTTTGGCTTTAGGCGCCGGAGCTTACACTGGCGGACTTTTCCACCTTGTAACTCACGCATTTTTCAAGTCTATGCTGTTCCTGTGCTCAGGAATTGTTATTCATAGCCTCTTGAATCAACAAGATATCAGATATATGGGTGGATTGAGAAAGCATCTGCCGACAACGGCAATTTGCTATCTAATCGGTTGTTTTTCAATTTCAGGGCTTCTATTCAGCGGTTTTTACTCAAAAGAGATGATTATTAAATCACTCTTAGAAAACAATCACTATATCTTTGCAATAGGATTTTTACTTGTTGCACTAATGACTGCATTTTATATGTTCCGCTCTTATTTTGTCGTTTTTGAAGGCGAATACAGGGGCGAAAATCCACCGCATAAAACAAACTTTATATTAAACTTTTGTATTTCAGTTTTGGCAATTTTCACCGTATTATTGGGCTATTTGACTCATGTAAACTTCGAAAAGTTTGTTCAATTCGGTTTCAATATTACTCAATCAACTAAGAATGTAAATCCGCTTTTTATATCTCTAAGTGTAGCTTTAATCGGATTATTACTTGCTTTTGTATTCTATAACACTAAAGTAAAAGCGATAAAATTGCCGATTTTGTATAAATTATCCTACAACAGATTTTATATCGACAATCTTTATGATTTTATCTCAGGAAAGATGTATTACGTCGTTTCAAGGCTTTGTGCATTTTTTGACAAGCATTTTGTCGACGGGTTGGTAATTCTTTCAGCACTGGGCGTAAGGTCAGTGTCTTGGGTGCTTTCAAAGTTCCAGACCGGAAATTTCCAGAGCTATCTTGCATATTCAGTTGTATTTTTGGCGATTGTCTTTGCAGGACTGATGTTTGCGTATACAATGATTATACAATACAGTTTACTAAGCGGCGTGGGGGGATAAGTTGCAATATCTATCAATTTTAGTTTTAATATTTTCACCGCTTGTGGCTGCAGGAGTTCTGTTTTCGTCCTTTTTTAAGCATAATGAAGTTCGAATCAGACGTTTTTCAAAAGGCTTCGCAAGCTTACATTTTTTATATACATTGATGTTCCTTGTATTTTTCAATCCGATGCAAGATGGAATTTCATATTTTAAAGAAGTTAAATTCTTTGGCACAAGTTGGATTCAGCCACTTGGGCTAAAAATGGCGTTCGGTTTAGACGGAATCTCTCTATTAATGGTTATTTTGACTTCATTCATATTTCTACTGGCGCTGATTGCGAGCAAAAGCAATATAAAATCGAGACATAAATTTTATTATTCTATGATTTTCTTGCTTCAGACTGCAGTTTTAGGCGTATTTTGCGCAAGAGATATGTTTGTATTCTTTATGTTTTGGGAACTAGAGTTAATTCCTATGTACTTTTTAATCGGGCAGTGGGGTGATGTCAAGGCAAAATCTTCTGCGATGAAATTTGTTTTGTATACATTTTTAGGCAGCTTGTTTATGTTGCTTGGAATCCTCCTTTTACACTTCTACAATTTTGCCACATACGGAGCAATGACGGGTGATTTTTCCGCTATTTCAATAAGCGCGCCTGAGTTTCCAATGTTTATGCAGGTCGTAATTTCTGTTCTACTGTTAATTGGTTTTGCAGTTAAGTTACCTATTGTTCCACTTCATACTTGGCTTCCAGACGCTCACGTTGATGCGCCTACACCTGTGAGTATGATTTTGGCGGCTATTTTACTTAAAATGGGAGCCTTCGGTATTATTAGGTTTAATATGCAGCTTTTACCTGAAGCATTCAAGTTGATTGCACCTATATTGGTAATTTTTGCAATAATTAATATTATTTATACAGCATTCGTGGCTTATTCTCAGACAGATTTAAAGAAAATTGTTGCATATTCGAGTATTTCAAATATGGGGATTGTGCTACTCGGAATTTGTTCGCTTGATTTGCTAGGTTTATCTGGTGCGGTTTTCCAAATGTTGGCTCACGGAGTAATTTCGGCAGGGCTATTCATGTTAGTCGGCATAATATATATCAGGACAAAAACACGCGAAATCGCTGATTTAGGTGGGCTAGGAGCAGTAATGCCAAGGCTAATGGGATTTGGTATAATCTTATCACTCGCAGCAGTTGGTTTGCCACTCTTAATGGGTTTTGTGGGTGAGTTTCTTGTCTTTTTAGGCGCGTTCAATTCTTCTTTGGATGAATTAAACGCCCCAATCAAAATCTATGCAGTGCTCGGGCTCTCCGTTCTTATATTAAGTGCGGCGTACATTTTTAGACTTTTACATAAGACATTTTTTGCAAATATTTTTGAAAAATGGACACAAAAGGGCGGACTAAAAGACATTACAAATCACGAGTTTGTTGTACTTTTAGCGATTGTTCTTGTGGTTGGATTTTTCGGAGTATTCCCGATGGCGATACTTGATATTGTTCAGCCAATTTTGGCAAATATACTACAGTTCCTTCAAATTTAGGGACTAGATGAGGTAAATAAATGGAATTCTTACACAACATAATTAATATAATGCTTCCAGAGATGGCAATAGTTTTGTTTATTTTTATTCAAATAATTTTGTCTATGACCTTGGATATGAAATTTTATAAACTTGCAAAATGGCTGACCGTTTTTGGACTGTTTTAAGCGACGAGTTTGTGC